>Ga0302253_1000775_pt1 | contig 23128 bp, 23 predicted proteins | sample AAG_RA_Trp_MG_FD_193537 | JGI IMG/M metagenome (GOLD analysis project Ga0302253, IMG submission 193537) | Enriched activated sludge microbial communities from anaerobic digester in WTTP, New Holstein, Wisconsin, United States - AAG_RA_Trp | ecosystem: Engineered > Bioreactor > Anaerobic >...
GCGGTCAGGGCGCACAGCAGGTGCAGGAAGCGCCAACCTTCGGGGTCCTCGTAGAGCAAAGTGCTGATGCAATGCGCCGAACGGTAGCGCGGCAAGACGATGAGGTGCCCGCCGTAGCGGCGGTCTTTGTGGGGTTCGCCCGGGACGATGACCTTGCCGATGTCATCGTCGTAATAAAGTTCGATGTCTTTTTGGACGACGTTCGCGGACGGGTACTGTGACATGTCGCCTCCTTTTTGACTCGGTAACGATGTGGCCAAAATACGCGTCTGTCAAGGGTTTTGGCTTGGCAGTCAGGCTATGGTCCGTTACCCTATGGACATATGAGGACACCGCGACATTGGGACAAGGCTTTCATTTTTTCCGTTTTAGCCATCACGTTGATTGCGGCGCTTGCGGGTTGGTGGTCGGGGTCGGGGCAATTGGCGTTCAAAGGCTCGACATACGGGATCTGCAGGTCATTGGCAAACCTGTTCGCGTTTTTGGCAGCCTGTGGCATTTTGTTGCAATTGATTCTCATCGCCCGCGTGCCGTGGTTGGACCGTACGTTCGGCATGGATAAGCTCGCGCGCCTCCACCACGTTTTGGGTTTTGCGATTCCTGCGGCCATCGTGGCGCATCCGTTGCTGCTGGTGGCCGGCGAAGCCGCGGTTTCCGGCGGTACCTGGTTCGGCCGGTTCCAAGCGTTCGTCAGCGGTTACGAGGACGTGCCCAAGGCGGTCGCTTCCGCGGTTTTGTTCCTTGCTTTGGTCGCGATGTCGCTGGTCATCGTCTTAGGAAGATTAAAATACGAGACTTGGTATTACGCGCACCTCGTGATGTATTTGGCCACGCTCTTGTTCATTGGCCACCAATTCGAATCAGGTGACGACATGTACGGCTGGTACGCGGCGTTTTGGTCGGTCCTGTACGCCGTAACGTTCGGATTTCTGGTCGTTTTCCGTTTCGCCATGCCAATCTACCGTTTTTGGCGCCATGGTTTTACGGTCGATTCGGTCGTATCCGAAGGCGGTGGTTGTTGGTCGGTGTATTTGAAGGGCCGCGACCTCAGTCGCTTGCCCGTGCGCGCCGGCCAATTTTTTATCGTCAGGTTTTTGGACAAGCGGCGCTGGTGGCAAGCGCACCCGTTTTCCCTTTCGTGCGCTCCCAACGCCGCGCATTTGCGTTTTACTTTTAAGGAGTTAGGCGATTTCACCAAAGAACTTTCAGGTTTGAAGCCTGGCACTAAGGTGTTGTTGGACGGGCCGCACGGTGCGTTCACCGAACGCGCGGCCCGAAGCGACAAATTCGTGCTCATTGCCGGCGGCATCGGCATCACGCCCATCCGCGCCTTGGCCGAGTCGTTGGCCAAACAGGGCAAGAAGGTCGTCATGCTGTTCGGCACAAAAACCTGCACGGACATGACGTTCAAAGGCGAATTGGACAAGTTGGCGGCCGCTTGTCCGAATTTGGCCGTGCATTGCGTGGTGAGCAGGGATGAAACTTGGACCGGTGAACGCGGTTTCATCGACGCGGAAAAGATCCAACGTTTGGCGCCGGACTTCAAAACGTCGGATTTTTACGTGTGCGGGCCCAAACCCATGACCGACGCCGTCATCAAAGCGTTGGTTTCGATCGGCGCGGACAAGACGCGGATACATTACGAACGGTTTTCGTTGTAGACGACGTACGTCTGCCGGCGGACCCGTGGTATAATCGGCGCAGACAAGACTATGCCGGAAAATCCTTTTAGGCCAACCAGCTCCAAGCCAGAAGCGTCGCGTGCCGAGCGGACGGCTTCGGAGAAAGACGCGCGGACAAGCCTGGTGTTGGCGCTGTTTTCCCAGCGCGGCACGAATATTTTCAATTGCGCCGAGGCGTGGCTGTTGAGCCAAGGCTACAAATACGAGGATATGGACGGCCTATGGTCCAGAGTGCCGATAAATTGGAATTCGTCTAAGGATTGGGATTATTATTTCGACGATTTGATCCGTGACCTGCGCGCCAAAGGTTTTAACGACGTGGCGGATTTCGTGCGCAAATACGTGGGCGACGGTTATCCGGAGAAGGGTTTGCGCGCGTATTTGGCCGATTACGGATTTCCAGAGGAGAAATTTGGACCTCCGGAACACTACGAAGACGCGCCGTCTCCAGGCACGCAATCCCAGGCCGAAACCGTTGAAGAGCAGAAAGAGAAGTTGGACGTCATGAATCTGTTGACCAACCGCCAAGCCGTCATCGATGCGCTGATTGAGATGGAGGGCCGCGATTGGTATGAGCGGCACCAGCCTTCGTGGGGCGAAAACTCCATCGATGGCGCTTTGGCTGAGGCCACATCGCGCAAAGATTACCGTGGCATCATTTATGGCGTGGGCGGTTGGCATCGCTATGTCGTGGATTCCAACGGCAACGTGCGTTACATCGAGGACAAAGGCGAAGTCGAAGCGCCCAAGGCCAAGGCATTAGGCTTCAAGCTTGTATAAAAAAGGCCGCGAGGCCTTTTTTGTTTGTGATGTTCATAAAGTTTGTAAAGTCGTAAGCGTACTGCGGGACCTGACTTTATGAACATTGTGAACTTTCCAACTTTATAGACGTCACCTCATTCGATGCAACAATCGATGGCTTTGCGCACCAAATCGCCGAGTTTGCCCATAAAGCCTTTCTTTTCCGTGTCGTGCTTGTTGACCGCTTCCGCGTCAATGGATTTGATTTGCGACGCGTCCACGAGTTTCATGTTCAAGCCCCAGAACAGGCTGTAGAGTTCATACGCTTTCTTGAAAAAATCTTGGGCTTCTTCTTTTCTGCCCATGCCCAACTGTTTGGTGCCGACCTCCATCAAACGCATGGACGCGGCCAGCAGGTGTTTTGAAATGCACCAGACTTCGCCTTCGGGCGCGGTTACGAGTTTTTTCAACAAATCCTTGCGCATCTCGCGCGCCTCTTTGAGCAGATCGTAATATTCGGGCTTGTCGAGTTTGGCGCCGGTGAAGAAGAAATGCTCTTCGATGCTGACCAGGTTCATCACGGCGATGCTCAGGTCCTGGTCTGACGAGAGGTCCATCTTGTCCTGCTTTTTCATGTCATCCACTTTGCGGATGAAGGAATCGAGGTCGGGGAGCATAGAGGCGAAAGTCGACGGTCGATGGTCGAAAGTCCAATTCAGCCATCAGCCGTTGATTAATGTCGAGTGATAAAATAAAATGCAGCGCTTAAAATCGCGAGGGCGCCGACGGGCATGACGACTTTTTGGAACGGGAACCAAGCGCGGCCGCCGTTGCGCCGCTTGAGCGCGTCATAGGCCAAGGCCGCCAACGCGAAAGCTGTTCCGCCGAACAGCATTCCGAGCATGAGCTTATCCATGCCCCACAGGCGGTTGAACGGATGGCCGGCGATGCCCAACCAGTACAAAGGCACGACCACCAGCAGGACGTAAGCCGCAAATACGGCGAAAGAACGGCCGGAAATTTTGAAGTTTTTGCGTTCCAGCCAATCGTCGGTCCAAAGAGTCAACGAAACGATGAGTCCGCCGATCCAGATGCCGCTCAGGGTGTCGTCTATGCCCAACCAGCGCGACAATCCCACGCCCATGCCCACGGCCACGGTGCAAACCGGGCAGATCGCGTGTGCCGACCAAGGAAAGAGCAAGGAGGAAAGAGGAAAGAGGAAGAATTTCAACGGATTCATTATCCGACCTCCGACCTTCGACATCCGACTATTTTCTCTTCGCATACGCCTGCGTGGACAGGTCAATGAATTTTATGATGTCCGGTTCGCCTTCGGTGCATTTGGCCCCATCCCACATTACGGGTACGCCCAGATTATTGACGTCCAAGCCGCATTGTTTGGCGATGCCCATGAATTCTTCCGCGTTGTCTTGGTCGTTGAATACCTCTTTAAATATGACGGGTATCTTCTTGTCCATTCCCGTCTCTAAGGCCCGCGCTTCCACGCGTACGCAGTGCGGACAACCTTGTCCCACATAAACCGTCACCGGTCCGGTCGGAAGTTTGGAGGTTTCGGCCGCGGGTTTGACCACGGGTTTGGCGACCGGCTCGTCAGCTTTGGTCGTGGTCGCGTTCGGGGCCGTTGAGGTCGGTTGCGCGGAGGGTTGGGTCTGGGCCGTATCCACGACAGGGGCTTTGGGTTCGGGCGTGGTGTTCGTGGGTTTAGCGGTTTGGCAACCGGCGCCGAATAAAACGCCAATGGCCAGGCCTGCGATGAGGTATTTGGGGGTTTTCATAATATTTTAATGGAATTACCAATCACCAACAACCAATTACCAAAGGCCAATCATATTTGGTTATTGGTGATTGGTCCATTGGTTATTCCCGTCTCGTTTATCAGCATTCACCGTCCGATGATACACTCCTCCGGCAGCCGTGGCCAGAGCCGCCAAGAGCCAGAATTGGATGGCCAAATCGTTTTTGAAATAGGGCATGTCCACCATTCCGTGCGTCAAAATAACGATTAGGGGAACGACCCAAAGCAAGTCGTCAGTCGTCAGTCGCCTGTCGTCGGAGCTAATTCCGTTCCCCGATTGATGGCTGATAGCTGATGACCGACGACAGACGACTGCCCACGTCCAACAAATCCACATAAAAGCAATCAATCCGAGCAGGCCGGTCTCAATCCAAAGCATGAGCACGATGTTGTGCGGATGCGGAAAGACTTCCATCCAAGTCGCCTTGTGGTAGGGGAGGATGGCGGTCGGGTAACTGCGCAGACCGGTGCCGAGAAGCGGATGGTCTTTGATGATTTGGGCCGATTCTTTCCAGATGACCGTGCGCACCATGCTCGACCATTTTTTGGAGTTGGCGACGTTGTCGCCGATGTTCTGCGGATGCAATTCGGTGGTGTAAATTCGCACTGCGACCGCGACCGCGACTATGGCGCCTATGGCGCATAGCGCATAGCCGATTTTGCGAGTTTCTTTTTTGATTATCAGCACCAGCGCCATGCCGATCCCCAAAGCCAAAATGCCGCCCATGGATTTGGCCAACAGTTCGGCGACTAAAGCCGCAGCCGTGGCCAAGAGGAAGAACAGGCGCGGCCATTGCCCGTCACCTTCCCAGACGCGTCTGATCCATTCCATGAAACACACGGCACCGAACGGCGCCACGAACAAAGACAAGCCGTTCGGGTAGCCGAAGATGCCGGTCGCACGTCGCATCGTCGCATCGTCCCAGGGCGAGGGGATTCCGATGCCCGTGAAATATTGGATGACTGCGTAAACGCCCAAGGCCAACGTCACGACGCCTATGCCGTTGATAATTCCCCTCCTTAATGAGGAGGGGTTAGGGGTGGTTTTGAATAAATCGTTTATTACGATAAACACCAAAATCGGTTCCAATACGAACGCGCGCCAATGCCCCAATGCGGCCCAGCGGTCCGGCGCAATCGCGACCGCGATGAGCGTGGCGGCGAGCCAGGCCAACAGGGGCCAACGCCAGGGGTGTGGAAAATGTAACGCGAAACGCGAAACGCCTGTGGCCCCTCCGACATCCGACCTCCGACCTCCGACGCGGAGCATGAGCCAGGTGATAATGAACACCAAAACGTAAATTTCTAAAACCGTAGTTGGCAACGGGCCGATGTTGAATCGGTAAACGTACATCGGCAGGACAATCGGCAAGAGGAAGGCCGCGTATTTGAGCAAGCGTTGCATAATTACCCTAGCTTAACCAAAATCCGGTTGGTTGTCATGTGACAGACTTTCGGCGGTTGAATATACTGACCAATATGCGTCAGCCGAACGGATTGAACACAAAATGGGGTTTGGCATTGTTCGCAATGGGCCTGTCGTTCGCTTGTGCGGCGATATTGTTGTTGTCCAACATAGCCATCATCGGAGAGTCGGCACCGTACGTCATGACCGCACAGACCGCACCCACGGGCACGCAGGCGATTTTGATACTTGGCGCGTTTGTCCGGCCCAACGGTTCGTTGTCGCCGGCGTTGCGCGAACGGCTGGATAAAGGTTTTGAGTTGTACGATAAAAAAGTCGCGCCCAAAATCATCGTGACCGGCGACCATGGAACCGAAACCTACAACGAAGTCCAAGCCATGAAGGATTATCTGATGGGCAAAGGCATGCCCGAGTCCGACATCTTCATGGACCACGCGGGATTCGACACGTACGACAGTTTATACCGGGCGCGCGACGTGTTTGGCGCCAAGAGTTTGATTGCGGTATCGCAGGATTTCCATGTGCCACGCGCCGTGTACATTGGCCGCGCCTTGGGCATGGACGTTTACGGCGTGGCTTCGGACATCGCGTATCCGTGGTGGATGCGCGTGGTCATGCGCGAGTGGTTGGCGCGCGTCAAAGCCTTCGCGCAAGTCGAATTCTTGCATCCAAAACCAAAATTTCTCGGTCCAGCAATTGACCTCAACGGCGACGGTCGGGTGACGCAGGATTGATTTTTTTGTAAATAATAATTCGGTAGAGGCGCAATATCTTGCGCCTCTACCCGATTGTCAATAATGGATAACGCGGGTAGAGACGCCATCCGATGGCGTCTCTACGTTTTGTGAACAATAATAATTTTACGGCGTTTCAATCACAGGTTCGCCTTTTTTGGCGCTCAACAGTTCCTTGAGCGTGCCGCGCGAGACCGCGCCGGTGATGAGGATCAAAACGCAATACACGGCCGCGCCGGTCAGGATGGGTATTGGCAGCCACATGTTTTTGAGCGGCAGGATGCACAGCATCATGACGCCGCCCGCGAACAGGATTTTCAAAAAGTTCCACCCGTCGAACCCGCGCGGAGCGGCTTTGAGCGTGATGTAGGTGGCGGACGCGGCCACGACAACTTCGCTCGCCACGGTCAGCCAAGCCGCGGCCCACATGCCGTATATCGGGATCAGCCACAAGTAAGCCGCTGCAGTCAGAACGCCGGCCGCGATATACACGGGCAGCATCTTGCGTTGTGCGTTCACGGCCACGACCACGTGCGACGAAACCGTGCCGAGATAAATCACGGCCGTGGCCAAGGATAGAATTTTTAGGATGTCGCCCGATGCCGCAAAGTCCGCGCCTGCGATCAGCACCATGGCTTGGGTTCCGATGACGGCCACGCCCGCGGCTAGGGGTACGGCGATGAGCGCCATGGCGGTCAACGATTGTCGGACCAACGTATTGAAGCGCTCGGCGTTTTTTTTGGCCCAGGCGTTGGCCATGAGTGGCAAGACCAGACCGGCCAACATGAAGGGGAAGGTTATCAGTATCTCCAGCACGCGATAGGCCGCGCCGTACAAACCAACCTCGGTCGCCGGCCGGACGAGCGACAGGATGAAAGTGTCGGCTTTGAAGTATGCGAGGTTAAAGAGGATCGAGACCCCGATGGGCCATGAACGCCCGAGCATGGTTTTCCAAAACGCCGGGTCCCAATTCCACTCGAAAGACGCGTAGCGCCGTGCCACCAGCCAATTGATGACCAAATTGACCGTGCTGCCGAAGGAGACGAAAACCACAACAGGGATCAGGCCCCAGCCTATGGCCATACACACGAAAAGGCCGATGAGCAGTACCGCCCGTCCGGCGATTTCGCTGATGGCCACGGCCGACATTTTGAGGTGCCGTTGTTGCACGCCAATGACAATCTGATTGAGCGAAGCCGAGAAGAACGAAACCCAAATGGCGAAGAGCGCGACTTTGACCTCCCAAGCATAGGGGAAGAGCAGTCCGATGAACGGCGCGGCGCCGAGCAGCACGAAGGCCGTCACGATGCGGAAGGTCATGGTGGCCGAGACGGCGCGGTTTTCGTACGGTTCGTCGCCCGCGCGTTCGCCCAGCATCTGCACCAAGGTAACGTTGATGCCCAAGTCCAAAACGATGGCCAAAATCTGGAAGAACGCGTTGGCCGTGGAATAGTAGCCAAAACCCTCCTGCCCCAAATACCGCGTCATCAAAGCGATGATGGCCACGCCGAACAGCGTGGATACGACCTTGCCCATGGCCTGTACGCCCGTATTCCAAGCGATAATTCGTGCGGTGCTCATGGGGGATATCATATCATGTAGCATGTATCATGTAACTTGTATCATGTAGCAGGGGCAGCGGTATGTAACATGTATCACGTAACAGTGGGCGTTGGTACTATGCACCCTGCATCAGAATCCCGTCACTGTCACATGATACAAGTTACATGCTACAAGACAATTTGAACCCCTCCCGACTCCGTGCCATAATGGCTGCGTACCAAATATATGGCCAACACAGAAGCACCAGGCAGGACACAGGCGCCGGCGTCCGCGTCGTTCCAAGCCGAACAACAACAGCGCGTCGCCCTGCGCGGTCAAGGACTGGAAAAGCGCGGCGGGGAAGAGGTCGCGCACATCAGGCTCGAACCCAAAGTCATGCCCGAGACGGCGACGCAATTCAAACAGCGCCGCGAGAACGACAAAGAGAAGAAAAAGATGGATTCTACCCCGGCTTAGGACCGAACGGCGAATCCATTCGTCCCCGGTAACGGGGATTTTTTTAAGCCAGTCGCCCTTGACCGAAAGAGGCCCATACGTGTCGGGTCTGATAAAATGAGGGCGTATGACCTTCGAGGATCGGGCCGACGCCGGCAGGCAGCTGGCCCAAAAAATGGGGGACTATGCGGGCAAGCAAGACGTTTTGCTGTTCGCTTTGCCGCGCGGCGGTGTGGTGGTGGGCGCGGAAGTGGCCAAGACGCTGGGTTTGCCGCTGGGCGTCATCGTGACGCGTAAAATCGGCGCGCCCGAACACGATGAATACGCCATTGGAGCATTGGCCGAGACCGGGGAAACCATTTGGAACGAGGCCGAACGGTTCGCGCATGACCAGGAGGTTTTGAACAAAATCGTGGACAAGGAGACCAAGGAAGCCGAACGCAGGGTCAAAAAGTTCCGTGACGGCAAACCCTTGCCCGACATGCGCGGCAAAACCGCGGTCATCATCGACGACGGCGTGGCCACGGGTTTGACCATCCGCGCGGCCGTGGCCGCGGCCCGCCACCAGCACGCCTCCAAAATCGTGTTGGCCGTATCGCACGGCGCGCACGGCAGTCTGGCCGCGCTGCGCAAAGAGACCGATGAAGTCATCGCCTTGGAAGAACCGGTTTTTTACGAAGCCGTGGGCCAGTTTTACAAAACCTTCCCGCAAACCAGCGACGACGAGGTGGTGGAGTTGTTAAAACCATAAACCCCATCGTCATGCCGAATTCATTTCGGCATCTCGATAGAAAGCAATCAATTTAGATCCTGAAACCCTCTTACGCTAAAGCTTCAGCGGGCGTTGCGAGTTCGGGATGACGATAGCGATCCATATGTTCATTGGTTTCAAAGACGAAAAAAGTTTGGTCCAAGCCCTCGCCAAAATCAAAGGCGAAAAGCTGACGTTCGCGACCGTTGACCGGTATCGGGCCGGGGAGTTGAAAGTCATGGGACCGGCCAAAGCCGCGCCACGGACCACGATCGTATCCGACATAAAAGAAAATCCCGAGTCCTTGTTCCGCGTCCTGCTTTTGGCCGAGGCGTTGCGTCGTGCCGGAGCCAAGAAGCTGACGCTGGTGGCCCCGTGGATTGCGTACGGACGACAGGACCGCGTGACCAAAAAAGGCGAAGCGCCGGCCGGGTTGTTCGTGGCGCGGCTTTTGGCGCGGGCGTTCGATAAAATCGTGACATTGGACGCGCATAGCCCGGAATTCAGGGCCGCGTTCGACGGCCGGCTGAAAAACGTTTTAATGACGCCCGCATGCTTGCCGTCAGGCTTCCGGCAAAGCGAAGTCGTGGTCGCGCCCGATTATGGAGCCGTCGGTCGGGTCAAACTATTCGCGCGCCAACTGGGGACCGGAACGGCGCTGGTCAGAAAGAAACGCACGGCCAAAGGCGTAAAATCTTTTATGGCCTTGTCCGATGCCAAAAAAATCCAAGGCAAGCGCGTTTTGCTGGTGGATGACATGACGGACAGTGGAGCGACTTTAGCGGCTGCGTCCGAACAATGCCGTAAAGCCGGTGCGCTTGCGGTTAACGCTATGGTTTCCCATATCGTGGATTCGGAAAATCTCATGCGGAAATACGGGGGTGATTTTGATGGGCTTCAGGCCGGATATAATCACAAAACGGGCAAGCTTCTTGATGGAATTGTCAAACTTTTGACGTAATTCGGCGTTGACCAGACGCTTAAAAAATGCTATGCTGTACGAGTGGTTGAAATTTTGGCTAAAACAAAAAACAAATATGAAATATCGCCGCTTATTTAGCCGAAGGGCCATGTTGTGGTCCCTCCTTGTCGCAGGAGGGTTTACGGCATGGCTTTTTGCATTTGGTCCAGCCCAAGCCGACGCGCTGACCATCGTGGAAAAATCCCAAGTCAATCTGGCCAAAGGCGAGGAAAAACGCATTTTCGTATCCATCAAGAACCAGACCGATTACACCTGGTACGGCGGAGCGTCAAAAACTTCATTATACATTTACGGATCCAGCAGCCCGTTGAAGCATTCGAGTTGGCTGGCTGCCGATAAGCTGGTGTCCATCGGTCAAACAGCCGTCAAGCCGGGAAGCATCGCCACGGCATCGTTTTGGGTCAAGGCGCCGACCAGCGCTGGCACTTACACGCAACGTTTTTTGTTGGGCGACGGCAAGACTTGGCATAAATACACGGTCATAGAAATAGCGTTCGTGGTCAGCGGGCAAACGGCTGCTGTGACGAATGGAACGTCAAGCGTCCAACCCTCGACCGTACCCACGACTGGCGGCCGTTTGGCCAATACCACGGCCTACAAGGCACAAGACGTGCAAACCGGCGGTACGGAATGGCAGACCGATCCGGGCGCGCACCTCACGTTGAGCGTGACCGTCAAGAATGCGGGCAACCAAACGTGGCGTACGGACGGCACGGAAAAGGTTTCGTTGTACGCTTTGTCAAACAACTTCAAAGACACGTCGTGGCTCGGGGATTTTGCCGCGGCCAAATTGCCTGAATCCATCGCGCCCGGACGCACGGCCAACGTGGCGTTTGAATTGCGCGCGCCCGTGAGCCCGGGCAAATATTCAGAATCCTTCGAGTTGCGCGTCAACGGTTTGGAGACCATCAGCGGCAGCCAGTTCTACCTGCCCATCCGCGTGCGCATGCCCGACCAGTTCGTGACCACCCCGCCGGCGAACGTAACGGCCAACAACGGTTCGACGGTCCAATCCGGCAGATATCTGGCCACGCTCCTGCTCAAGCCCCGTGGCGGTTTTTCGGTCATGGGCAACGATACCTTGAGCTTGAATTACGGCATCAAAAATTCCGGCACCGCGGTATGGAACCGCGTGACACTGAAGCTTAAGGAAGTGGTGCCCAATTTGGGCACGCGATACACTACGGTGCGCCACGATTCCTGGCCCTCCAGCACCGAAGCCAAGAACGTGAGTACGGTCGTGGAACCCGGGCAGCTGAGCCTGCTGGACTTCAAGGTCAAGGCGCCGGCCAAGAGCGGTTCGTACACCGTGCGCTTGGCGCTCGAGGCCGACGGGCAGGAAGTTTCCGGCGGCGTCATCGACATTCCGGTTACGGTGACGGCCGACGGCTACATCGCTCCGGAAACGGTCCAACCGTCGCAGCCGACACAGCCGTCGCAGGGAACCGTCGACGTTTCCAATCTGCCCAACGAGCCAATTATCCGCGTAGGTTTGTACGCTACGACCGACGACACCATGGTCGTGCGCGGCCTGACCACGGGCATGAACCTGACGCAAAACGGTTCGGCCGTGTGTTCGGTGGGCGCAGGGCAGTCGGTCACGGTCAAATACAACCGCGCCAGCAGCGTCTATACGTTGAGCGGAGCCTGCACTTCTCAATCCACGCAATATTACGTGGCCGTGGCCACGGACGGCGTTTCGCCGCTTGAAATGACGGACATCTCGCGGCCGGTTTCGTGGCTGCCCGGCGCCAACGACAACAAGTTCCGCGGCAAGCTGGAATTGCGCTTTACGCCCAAGACAAGCAACGTTTGGGTCATCAATGAATTGCCGATCGAAACTTATCTTAAAGGCATCGCCGAAACTTCAAACGTCAGCCCCATGGAATTCCAAAAGACCTTGCTTACGGCCGCGCGCACCTACGCCATGTACCATGTGGAGCGCGCCACCAAACACGCGGACGAATATTTCATCGTGGACGCCAAATACGACCAGGTGTACCGCGGCTATGGCCAGGAGGCGCGCAGCCCCAACATCGTCGCGGCCGTGGACGCCACGCGCGGCATGGTCGTATCTTATAACGGCAAAATCGCCATCACCCCGTACTTTTCGCGCTCGGACGGACGCACGCGCAGTTGGAAAGAGGTGTGGTACGGAGAAGTCGAATGGTGCCAAGGCGTGACCGTCCCGTGGGACGCCGGCAAGACACTCTGGGGCCACGGCGTGGGCATGTCGGCCTCGGGCGCGCTCGCCCAAGCCAACGAAGGCCAAACCTGGGACCAAATTCTCAAGTATTATTACAAGGGGATTGAGATAAAGCCTTGGTATCGTTGATTTGTAAGATTTGTAAAATTTATAAGATTCATAAAATTTGGGGATAACCCAAATTTTATATTTGCCTTTACGTTTTTTATTCTGGGTTGCCAATCTTATGAATCTTACGTATTTTCAGGGTTCTATATGCTGCGCCGCTTTTTGCCGGATGTCGTCGTGTTTGTCTACGGTCGTCTGTTCCATGGCTTCCATGGCTTCTTCCAAATGCTCTCTGCGGTCCACTTCGGCCAGATGCAGAATGTCTTTGGCGATTTGGTTGGGATGGGGCACGTCCTCGAACGCGAAATATTCCTTTTCACCGGCCGTCTGCACATACACCATGCCGTAATCCAGCATTGAATGCACGAAGCCCGTGACCTCGGCCGTCACGTCCTGCACGCGGTACAGGCGGAGTTCGGAGGTGGTACGCGAAAACAAGCCGCGTTGTTCGATGTTGATGATGCGGCGGTTGGTCACGATCCACATGTCCAGCCAATAATCCAAAAAGTGCTGGTACAAAAAGAGGATGACGAACATGAAGAACAGTCCCACGCCCATGATGAGCAGGGCGAATTGGCCTTCGTTCTCTAAAATCGAAGCCTGCAGCAAATGCAAAACCACGTACGCGGCCACGGGCAGGACCAGAATCACCATGAGCGCCACGTAAATGCCGAAGATGGTGATGGGGTGGCGCCGAAATACGCCCGTGATTTTTTCGTCGGGCAATTGGTTGGGCAGTTTGTCGAGGTTTATCATAATTCTGACGCCGGTGCGTAAAGACCCGCGTTGGATATCCCAAGGTCCACCTCGGCTTTTAGGTCCACGGTGGCCAAATAGCCGAGCGTACCCAGTATCACGGCGGACGAGAGGAGCACGAATAGGAAGGTAGTCATGTATGTGACCTTGTGCGCCAAGCCGTAACGCAGCATCTGCAGGATGCTGAACGCGGACACGATCAGGAAGATGGCCAAAAACGCCAGCCATCCCAAAACGAAGAAATAGAGAGGGAACATGGAAACATTATACAGCTTTTCGTGCCTTTTCGTCATCTCGATCCAGCTTTACGTCGCCCCTTGTGTCATCCTGAACTTGTTTCAGGATCCCGATGAGTTGCGGCTAGATGCCGAAACGAGTTCGGCATGACGGAAGGTTGTTCATTGTTGGCTGTCAAACAACCCGTTTTGCGCCAAATGTTCCGGTATGGGTTTGCCCAAATGTTTGTAGGCCAATTCCGTAGCCACGCGGCCGCGCGGCGTGCGCGCGATGAACCCTTCCTGCAACAAAAACGGTTCGATCACGTCTTCGAGCGTGTCCATCTCTTCGCTCATGGCCGCGGCCAAGGTGGAAAGGCCCACGGGGCCGCCGTTGAATTTTTCGATGATGGCCGCGAGGCCGCGTCGGTCAGTCTCGTCCAAGCCGCGGGCGTCGATGTTGAGCGCTTCGAGCGCGGCCGCGACCGTCTCCGGGTCCAATTGGCCGGCCGTGCGCACTTGGGCGAAGTCGCGTACTCGTTTCAATAAACGGTTGGCGATGCGCGGCGTGCGGCGCGAGCGCGAGGCGATGGCGCCGGCGGTCGGCATGTCCATGGCCAAGCCCAGCAAACGCGCGCTGCGTTCCACGATGGCCGCCATCTCGTCCGGCCCGTAAAAATTCAAATGGTAAATGCCGCCGAACCGGTCGCGCAAAGGCGCGCTCATAAGCGAAAGCCGCGTGGTCGCGCCGATGAGCGTGAAGCGTTTAAGGTCCAGGCGCAGCGTGCGCGCGGCCGGGCCTTTGCCGATGACGATGTCCAGCGCGTAATCCTCCATGGCCGGGTACAGCACCTCCTCGATGTTGCGGTTCATGCGGTGGATTTCGTCCACGAACAGGATGTCGCCGTCCTCCAGGTTGGTGAGGATGGCGGCCAAATCGCCCACGCGTTCCAAAGCCGGTCCGCTCGTGACTTTGATGTTGGCCTCCATCTCGCGGGCGATGACGTGGGCCAGAGTGGTTTTGCCCAAACCCGGCGGTCCGTAAAGCAACACATGCTCGCACGGTTCGTTGCGCCCTTTGGCCGCCTGCAAAAAGATGCCCAGGTTCTCTTTGATCGTGGGCTGGCCGATGAATTCGGCCAAAGTCTTGGGCCGCAAGCTCAAATCCACGCGGTCTTCGTTTTCCTGCGCCTCGGGCGCAATCAGGCGTTCATCCTCCATATGTGGGTACAGTAGCCAAACGATGCTCGGCAGTCCAGTGTGGTAGAATGCGGGGGATGAATCCCTTCTCGCGAAGCGCGGTCGGAAGTCGGATGTCGGAGGTCGGAAACGGACCCGGAATTTTGGATTCAACCAAATCAGTGCCCGGTACCCAGTACCCAGTTCCAGGGCCGAGTTACGAAACCCGCCGCGTCGACCTCCGCCCCGAAGTCCGATCGTATGCGGAAAAGCTTCACGCCCGCGTCAAGGAGATATACGCCAAATACGGCGCCACGGACGCGGCCGGAATGTACAAGAGGACGAAAAGGATGAAAGCGGGCGAGGCTAAGGCAAAGGGTTTGCTCGCCGACGCCAAGGAGCTGACGGCCCTGCTCGGCAAGCTCGCGTACCTGCTCGACAACAAGGAATTCGGCCCGGGCATGGAGCTGGAGGTTAAGAAGGAGAAACTTTACGCGTCGGAAGAAGCGATTCTCTCGTCAAAATTCAAGCGCCGCGTCGAAGTCCCGGCGTTGCCGGACTGGATAACGCTGGAAAAGATGGAGGAGTGGGAAAGGAAACGCCTCGAGCTCCACTACCTTCCGCCGTTCGACATGTCCGAGGAAAGCCCCGAAGGTTGGGTCAAGCCGCATGTCAGACACATCGACCTTGAAAAAATGCCCCCAGATTTTATGGTGTTGCCTGGTTGTTGGGTCGTGTGCGACGGTCGTCCAAAGCCGAAATACGAAAATAGCGACACGATGTACGAAGATGACGAAGAATTTTTGAGTCCGGTTCTTGAAGGCTTGGTTAAAGCGAGATTGATAAATAAGTGGGGGCTTAATCCAAAATCACGGTTTTTCGTCTCGCTATACGATTTGAACAAACCGGAAGTCATGGCCGCCTTGGCCGGTGCTTATGGCTTGAAACCCGGAGACGTGGCCGTGCAACGCATGGTTGAGTTTAATGCGTTGGGGAATCTGCATCATCCCGAATGGGGAGAGCCATCCTCCGAATCGGCGGAATGGTTCAATGAAAAAGTTCTAGATGGAGAATATAAAGTTTACGGTGGAGATGGCCGTTCTGGCGGGCTGTCTTCGTTGTTCAACGTTTATCCGGGGGAAAATGTAAATGGAATCGCCTTTAGACTGGTGGGTCATTTGAAATGAATCCGGTTTATTGCTCCGCGTTTGTTGTCTCATGCCCGTTGTTTTATAATGTCGCCATGCCCATGAATCCGTTTTTGCGTCCGTTGCCTGCGCGGCGTCCAACACCCGCGGCTTTGCCGCCCGTGTCCGCGGCCGGGAGCACGGCCGCCGTGCCGCCGGCCAACAGCCGCGCACAGGCGTTGCAGGCCATCGCGGCCGACGTGCGGTCGCGCACCGCGCGCATCGAGCATGTGCGGGCCGTGGGGCATATGGTCCACGACCAACTCAAAAACGCCCAACACACGGGTTCGTCGCGTTTGGCGTGGATGGCCCAACAACTAAGGAATTTGGATTCTTGATATGCGCTTCAATCCAGAACTGAAACGGACTGAACCGGCGCCGGAAACCGACTTCGAAACCGTGCAAAAAGAAATCGGCGTGGCGTTTTTGACGCTCGAAGGCGCACGCGAAGTTTTGACCGATATCGGACGCGACCTGCGAAAAGTCGGTGCGGATGAGCCGGGTAAGGCAGAGTTGGAAGAGGTTTGGGCGAGTTTGATGCGGCGTACGGATGCGGAACGCCAGGATTTGCAGGAATTGCTGGACCGGGCCCAGATGTTGGCCGCGGAATGACCTCGCGTTAAAAACGAAACGAAAAACGCCCGCGAGGGCGTCTTTTTAATTACGAGTTCAAGCGCGTCTGCGGGCCGTGAACAACTTCCAGAATTCGTTGATTATGGCCGGGGTCAAACCGAGCAACATTGCCAGGCCGAACAGGGAAATGGGCAGGGCCGCGAAACTGAAGGTGCGGTTCAACCCGGGTACGTAAATCAGGCACAGGAAGCTCGCAATCAGGGCAGCGTACACCGTGACGAAGGTCCGGTCCTTCAAAAAGCGCAACGATTTGAAGATGCTTTTGGTGCGCGAGGTTGAAGAGAGCACGTAGGTCACGTTGCACCAAAGGATGGTGGCCATGGCCAACGCGCGCGAAATCTCCTGGCTCAATCCATTGCGCAATCCCATGACGTACGCGCCGCCGGCCACGATGAAGATGGACAGGCCAATAAGGATGATGCGCAGATACCGGTTTTTAGAAATGATGGGGCGTTCGGGATCGCGCGGGTCGCGTTGCATAATGCCTTCTTCGGCCGGGATGGCCTCGAACACGATGGCGCAGGTCGGGTCGATGATGAGTTCCAAGAGCACGATATGGATGGGCAAGAGTACGGGCGGCAAACCCAACAGTGGCATGACCAGCGCCATCAAAACCACGTAAACGTGCACCGTAAACACGTAGTGCACGGCCTTTTGGATGTTGTCGAAAATCTTGCGGCCGTCGCGTACGGCTTGGGTGACCGTGGCCAAGCGGTCGTCGAGCAGAATCAAATCCGAAGCTTCGCGCGCCACGTTGGTGCCGCGGCCGCCCATGGCCACGCCTACGTCCGCTTCCTTGAGTGACGGCCCGTCATTGACCCCGTCGCCCACCATAGCCACGATTTCGCCGTTCGAACGGAGCGCTTCCACGATTCTGACTTTTTGTTCGGGCACGATACGCGCGAACACGAAATATTTTTTTACCTTTTTGGCGAGTTCATTGTCGTCCAGCACATCCATTTCCGCGCCCGTGAGCACGTTTTTGGGGTGTGGCAGGCCAACTGCCTGGGCAATGAATCCAGCGGTTTCCGGATGGTCCCCGGTAATGAGGCGCACTGCGATGCCGGCTTGGCGGCAAGCTTGGACCACGCTTTTGGCGTCGCTGCGCGGCGGGTCGTTGAAACCCAACAAGGCCACGAATTCCAAATCCGCTACGCCATCCAAAGTCTCCGGAGGATTTTCATGGTCATGAAATTTTTTCACGCCCACGGCCAAGACGCGCAACCCCCTGGAAGACATGTCCACCACGGACTGTTGCAGATCCTTGGCGCGTTCAGGTTCCAGAGCGCACATTTTTATGATGTTTTCGGCCGCACCTTTGACGGCCAAAAGCCGGGTGCCGTTCTTGCGCCACACGTGGCCCAGGCATTTGAGTTTATGGTCAAAGCCGTATTCGCGGACATGGCGCGAGGCGGGCAACAGCTCGGCCGAATCCAATCCCGCGTGAGCGGCCACGGATTGGAGCGATAAATCCATGGGGTCGTAAGCGCGCGGATCGGTTGAATGGAGGGCCAAGGCCATGGGTTCGGCGTAGTCGCGTCCACGCTTTTCCAGCTCATTGGCGTTCAGCAAGCCGCCGTTGAACAACGCTTCCTGCAGCGTGATGCGGTTTTCGGTCAAAGTGCCGGTTTTGTCCGTGCAAAGAGTGGTGATTTCGCCCAAGCTCTCGATGATGTTGATGTCGCGCACCAGGGCTTGCCGCTTGGTCAGGCGGTACGCGCCGATGGCCGAAAACACGGTCAGGACCACGGGCAATTCCTCGGGGATGACCGAGATGGCCAAGGTCAAACCGATAAGCAGTCCGTTGACCAAGTTCCCGTCATGCGAATACGAGACGCCGAACACGGCCAAACACGACAACAAGCCCAAGGCGCCGAAAATCTTGACCAGTTTGGCCGTCTTTTTTTGCAGGGGCGATGGCCGGCTTTGCGTTTGCGCCAAACGTTTGCCGATGGCGCCGTAACGCGTGCCGGTTCCGATGGCCGTAACCTGGGCCACGGCCTGTCCGGTCAATATCAGTGTGCCTGCGAAGACGAGCCCTTCGGGACGTCGGAGGTCGGACGTCGGAGGTCGGGGAACCGAGCCGCTGCTTTTCGGTTTCCGGCTACCGATAACATGACTTCCTACTCCCGACACCGTATCCATCGTCTTACGAACCGGTTCGGATTCTCCGGTCAGCATGGATTCGTCTACCGATAGGTTTGCGGCTTCGAGCAAAACCGCGTCGCCGGCCACGCGGTCGCCTTCCTGAACCACCATCAGATCGCCGCTCACCAACTGGTCGGCTGGAATGGTGCGCAACTTGCCGTCGCGGATGACCGAGACGGTTGGCGCGGACATCTCTTTGAGCGCTTCCAGCGCCTTGTCGGTTTTGGCTTCTTGGTATAGGTCGATGCCTATCATGAGGAGCACGCCGGTAATCATCAGCAGGCCGTCCCACGTCTCGCCCAAAACGAAATACAAAATAGCCGTGGCCAGTAACAGCAAAAGCATGGGTTCCTCCAAGGCTTCTCGCACGTAGGCAAAAAAAGATTTTTTTTCTTTTTCGAACAGGACGTTGGATCCGTGTTTCGCGCGTTGGGCCACGGCTTGGCCGGACGTAAGTCCGCGATAGAGGGAAAGGTCGATGGACATTCGTTCATTATAAAACAGCAAACTTCAAACAACAAACAACAAAGTCTAATTTTTTTTGCCGTTTGGATTTTGTTCTTTGTTGTTTCAAGCATGAGATCGAAACAACAAACAGCAAGTAGGCTCAATTTTGTTGTTTGAAATTTGCTGTTTGCTGTTTGGGCCGTAAGATACACGAAATCGTGGTATCATGGGTGCGTTATGCCCCGTCTTCTCCGTTGGCTTTCCGAGTCCTATCTGTTCGTGATGTTTGCGGCGATTCTTGTGGGCCTGTTCGTGCCGCAGGCCAAGGCGCTGGTTTGGTGCAATACTTACATCCTGCAAATCATATTCTTTTTGTCCTGCATCAAAATCGATCCCAAACAGGTTGGGGGACATATGCGGGATTGGAAATACCTTTTTTGGGCGAATTTTTTGATGCTGGTGGGTTTTCCGCTGTTGGTGTGGCTGGTATCCGGTTCTTGGGCAGGCGATTTGGGCTTCGCTTTGTACCTTTTGGCCGCCATGCCCGTGGGCATGACCGCGCCGCTTTTGGCCGAGGTCGTGGGCGGCAAGCAGACGTTGGCTTTGGTGCTCACGGTGACCACGTCGCTGCTCGCGCCGTTCAGCATCCCGTTGCTCACGCGTTGGCTGTACGGGGCTTCGGTCAGCGTGGACGCGCTCGGCATGTTCAAACAGTTGGCTTTGGTCATCTTTCTGCCTTTCATGTTGGCCATGGCTTTCCGCAAGCTGTTGCCCAAGGCGGTCGTCATGGTCAAACCGGCGACCAAACCGATTTCCATCATGCTTTTGGGCCTGCTTATTGCCGGCGCCGTAGCCAAACAGTCGGAAGCCATATTGGCGCAAGCGCGCGATTGGCCTTTGTTGTTGGGCGTGGTGGTTTTGCTGTTCGCGTTTTTCGCGGCGTTGCATGCGGCCGGTTATTACGCTTTTTGGTGGAAGAAACATGACGTCAAAGCCACGTCTTCGGTTTCGCTGACCTACATGAATTTTACGCTGGCCATCTTTTTGGCCTCGCAATTCTTCCCGCGGCCGTCCGTGCTGTTGCCGCTGGTGCTTTCCATCATCCCGTGGGCCATCTTGCCCGCGGCATGGAAAAAGCTGGCGACCACCATAAGGTAAGTTTGGCCTGAAAATCCGGCTTTCCGACCTTCAGACCCGGCATTGACTTGCCCGTGAGGCGTGTTAACATGCGCCAAGCCGTTCCTTACATCCACACGGAGGGAGCATGGCATTCGGCAACAATTTCGTGGCGTCTCCGGATTGCGTTCGGCGGGTCAATTGGTTCAAGCCCTTGGATCCTCAGGAGCTTCCGGAGGGCGTCGAAGCCTACTTGTTGGCCGACGCCTTCGATTTGACCGTCAAGTTCGGGTTGGTTTTGCCCGACGGGCATTCGCGGTGTCTGGAGGCCCAAGCGGGTGGCATGGAAATCACCTTGATCGCGACCATGCCCCGGGAAAAGTCCGGGCCGTTTCTTTCCGTGGCGTATCCGCCCATGGATTGCGGCGTGTCCGAAGTCGAGGATTTCGAAATCCAAGGGTGCGATGGCGCGTGCGGCGAGGTGTCATGGGACACGCGCGTCCAAGTTGCGCACCTCTGGACATTGATTCGCGAAGAGGACGCGTGCATGGCCACTTACGGCTGCATCCATCCCGTAAGCGGCGAACGCTTCGGCGTCTTCGATCCCGCGCCGGCGGCCAACGTATCTTTTCCCGTAGCGGATTTTTTCCGCGAACGGGGCATTCTTTTGCGCTTGCCGGACGGCGTCAGGCCTGACGCCATCCTCAATCGTTTCCGTCCCAAGGGTTCGGTTGTCATGGTCAGGATAGACCAAGTGCCGCACCTGTGCCGCGCCCAGGACGTGGAATACATCAAGGAAATCGCGCGCATGCGCCAGCGCATCAGCGACAAGGTGTACCGCAAGTACGGGTTCAATCTGGACAGTATGGACGAAGGCAGCGCACCCGACAGCCTGACCCAGTTCCGCATCCAGTCGGAAATCGACGAGCGCCTGCAATCGGCCATGTTGCGGGCCGACCGGCGGCGCGCCAAAAAAGGGCGCGAAGCCCCGTGACAGAATCTACTTAGACCGCAAGGTCTTTTTTTATTTCACCCCAACCTCCACAGCCTTGCCTTGTGCCACATAACCGAGCAAGCGCGCGATTTCCTCTTCGGCACGTTCGGTGGCGCGGTCTTTGAATTCGGGTTTGTTGGCCGAATCTTCGGCTACGCGCGAGAGTTCGGCCAACGCTTCGTTGTAGCCGTCTTCGTTCTGCAGGACGCGTTTGATGAGCCCTTGGTTGTTTTTGACGTCCACGGGACCGACCAGACGCACGTTGAAGACTTTGGTCGGCGGGATGGCGATTGTGATTTTATCGTTCTCTACCCGGATGTCGTCCGCGGTCAGGTTGGAGAGGTCGGTTCCAAGGTTGACTTCCATGACGCCGCGCGCCGTGATGGTCTGGCCCACGAAAAAATCCTTAAAGGCGCTGCCCGTGGATTTTTTGATTTCGATGGGCTGGTCGAACATGTAGGTCTGGGTCACCAAAAAGCCGCGTTCGCGCAAGGCCGTAAGGATGACTTGGGCGTTGACCGTGGTGGTCATGGGCGCGGGTTTGAAAGCCCGGTAACCGATATATACGCCCGAACCCAATAAAGCCGCGGCAACGGCTATGGCGAGCAGGATTTTGGCGAATTTCATATGGCTTTACGATACCCGAAAGCGCGGGTGGCCGCAACGGCCAAGCCCCGCGATTTGGGCGGGGCCGTGTATTTTTAGGCTTTGGTCCATGACCGGATCAGCCGGTTGCCCAAGGCGGACGCGGCGACCAGTAAGGTGAGGGTGAGCATATGGGTGTTACTTTCTGCCAGCACAACGGGATTTGATAAGGTGTATGACAGGGGTCGGGTCATTTCGACTGGAGCGAGTCCGACGAGCTACATGGAGAAGCCCCAGTGTTTTTTTTGAGAACGGACTATTGGACTAAAGTCTTAAACGTCTCACACCGTGATGACGGTTCGAAAAAAAACCGCCTTGCGGCGGTTCTTTTATGCGATGTCTTCAAACGTGATTTTTGGGTGGTGTTCGTCGGTTTCGTCGATGTGGGCCAACGAGAGTTTGACCTCCAAGTCCGGCCACTTGTTTTTGACGATGTCGCGGGCTTGCTTGAGGTCGCCGGTCAGCTTTTCGTATTCGGCCTGTTCGTCGGCGAAGGCCGCTTTGCCGCCGTAAGCGCCGCAATCCGTGTGCGCCATTAGATGCACGACCTTCATCGAATGGAGGGTTTTTGAGATTTCGATTTGGCGCAAAGCCACGGCTTGGGATTCGGGGGAGACGATGGCCTTGGCCGAGCCGGCCAATGAGACCAGGTCCGTATCGCCCATCCAGCCGTTCTGCTCCATCAGGGCCTTAATGTCTTTATGGACACGGAAATCCATGCAGTGCATGAGGAAGTTGTTGCAGGTGTGGGACATAAGCGTAAATGATTACCAAATTTTAATCACCAAAAATCAAATTAGTTTGGAGCTTGGTGTTGTGAATTTGGTTTTTTAAAATGTTGGTGCCCGAGGTGGGAGTCGAACCCACACGCCTTGCGGCCACGGATTTTAAGTCCGCTGCGTATACCATTCCGCCACTCGGGCTTGATTTGAAGCCACTGGACCGATTCGCTTAACGTACCGCGTCAGGAGTCTTACGCTCCGGTCCGAAGATCGGTGCTATATGCTACATGTTCCATGTTGCATGGATATATGCACGGCCCGGATTGTAGCGCGACCAAGGTAAGTTTGCAATAATGGAAGAACTGCGCAATTCGTATGTTGAACAATGTCTTAATCATGGTTTTCGCGATGTTCCTGGTGATAAAAGGCGCGACTTTGTCGACCAAATACGCGGTCAGGCTGGCCGAAGGTTATAAATTGTCGAAATACGTCGTCGGTTTGATCGTGGTGGCCGTCATTTCGATATTGCCGGAGACTTTCATCGCCATCAATTCGGCTTTAGAAGGCGTGCCGGATTTTGGTTTGGGGACTTTGTTTGGTTCCAATGTTGCGGACCTGAGCCTCTTGTTCGCGGTGGTCGTA
>Ga0302253_1000779_pt1 | contig 23055 bp, 23 predicted proteins | sample AAG_RA_Trp_MG_FD_193537 | JGI IMG/M metagenome (GOLD analysis project Ga0302253, IMG submission 193537) | Enriched activated sludge microbial communities from anaerobic digester in WTTP, New Holstein, Wisconsin, United States - AAG_RA_Trp | ecosystem: Engineered > Bioreactor > Anaerobic >...
AATACCCGTAATGAGCAGCTCCGGCCGCATCTCCTGCATCTCGTGGCCGAGGAGTTTTGTTACTGCTTCGTACATGATCAGGAGCGCGGCAACGAAGATGAGCAGGGCTTCGACAAGGCCCGAGATGTCCTCGAACTTCCCATGCCCGAACGAGTGCTCGGTGTCCGGCGGCTCTGCCGATTTCCGGACCGAGAAGAAGGCGATCACGGCCGCGATGAGGTCCATGGACGAGTGGATGGCTTCCGAGATGATGCTGACCGAACCGGTTGCAAATCCGATAACGAACTTCATCAGAACGAGCGCGGTGTTGGAAAGGACAGAGAGCCGTGCGGTATTCTGCTTGGCAATATTGAGCGATTCCTTGTCAGAGGAATTGTTCATGGTGTTGCGTACACTGTTGGCCTGAACTCACTTGAAGGTATGGCGGGCAGCGAACAGCCACCGGTGTTTCCTGCATGCACGCATTCCATTCACTGGCGGGTCGTCGCCTCGGTCAGTCTCTCCACATTACTCCGGGTAAAGAACCCGTCGAAACTGCCATAGCGGTGGATGTACTCGTTGATGATGAGCGTGTTCTCCGACGGGACGGAGAAGATCTGTTTCAGCCCTTCGTCCTCCGATCCCACAAGATCGAGCAGGAATCCCATCCCGCCCTCCTTCAGCCGGGCAACGGTATCCTCGATCTGTTCCGTCCGGAATGCCATATGGTGGACCCGAGTGCCGTAGTTCCGGATGAACTTCTCGGTCGGCCCGGACATCTCGTCCGAAACGTACGGTGTGATGCCTGACGTGAAGACCATGGCAAAGTCACCTTCTCCCCTCCGGGCAACACTCGTGATGGAGTTCAAGGATTTCACGTACACGCCGAAGTCATACCGGTAGTTTGTCAGGCTGAGGAACTCGAGGATCGCAGCTGTGCGGTCCTGTGCCCGCACGCGGGTTGCGGCATGGTCGAGCACACCGATATTCCGGAGATACGTCAGGGGAGGCTTCGCCGGAAGGGCCGGACCAGGCCGGGCCCCTGACGGGAGATATGACCGCTCCCGGCCCTTCCACTGGATAAAGCCAAGGGAATTTCCGGTATACTGCGAAGGGGCCGTCTGGATAAAGGAAAAAACGGGAGTATCCACGGGTTCCGGTGTCAGGAACCGTATGCCCCGTTCCGTCTGGATCTTCACATACTTTTGGATGTCCGGTGTTTCGAAAACAAAAGTCTCAAGCCGGGTGTCGGGCAGGGAACCGGTCAGCTGTGCCCTGTTCATCTCCCGGAACGGATTCCTCTCCCCGCCCCGGGTGCGGATGATCAGGGATGCGGATCCGGGAAATCCGAGGACGTACCCCTCTGCAGTTCCGATCGTCCAGGACCCGGAGCAGGCAAAACCGGTTGTCCGGAGTAGTCCGGCTGCTGCGGGTGCTGCCCTGCCGGGTTCCGTGGTGATGATAACGGAATCAAGCCCGTACACCAGCCCTTCAAGGCCGCAGCTGAGCCGCTCAGCAGGCACGAGTGCGGTCTGCCGGATCAGGGTTTCTTCTTCACTGGAGAACGGGGCGCCTGATGGTTCAAGGGATGGTGTCATGGTCTCTCACATGCTTCCGGTGAAGTGATATACGGGCCCCGGTATATACATTGCGTATACAGCAGACACCCGGATTCGTCCCCGGAGGCTTTTGCGGGAACGGATCCCGAAGGCTTATGCCTGCGGTTCCGTACGGTACGCTCCCACAGGTACCAGGATCTCGAACCGAACGCCTTTGTCCGGTTCGCCGGTCTCCCGGATCCGTATGCCGGTTATGCCCAGTATCATCCGTGACAGGAACAGTCCGAAACCGGTATGCTTGAAATACTTCTGGTCGAAGATGTCCTCTTTGTGCCCCGCCGGCACGCCGCCTCCGTTGTCCTCGTAAATGATGACAAGCTGGGTCTCCTCCTCGACAGAAGAGATCGTGATGGCAGTCACGCTCCGGCCGTGGCGCATCGTGTTCTCAAAGAGAGTATAGAAAACCTTCTCGAACATCGGGTCGGCACACACCTGTGTCAGGCCGACATTGACCGAAAGCGTTACGGGTGAAAGGGGGAGTTTCTCCGCTGCCGAACGGATAACGCTCCTGAGATCGAACCACCGGGGGGACTGGGCGCCGATGTCCTGGTAATCCCTGGTGAACATGATCTGATCCTCGATATTCTTTGCTGCACGGAGCTCGATAGCGATGTAGTCCTGCAGTGCGGGATCGGCAGTCTTCTCCTTCATCAGGTAGAGGTAACCGACGATTGCCGTGAGCTGGTTGAGGATATCGTGCCGCGTGATGCGGTTCATCAGGTTGAGCTTGTCATTGACCTGCTGGATCGTCTGGGAGAACCGGTGCAGCTCGGCGGTATGGTGTTCCATTTCGGACTCGAGGATCTTCCGCTCCGTGATGTTCCTTACGATCGCAAGGACGGCGGGCTGGTTGTCCATCTCGAAGAGGCTTGCACTGATCTCGACCGGAACACGCTGGCGGGCCTTGTTGAAATAATCGGTCTCGAATATGATATGTTTACGTGAAAAGAGCTCGTCAGTAAGGGCGGCCACGTTCTTCCGCTGCTCGGGCACATCGATGTCCCGGATTGACATCTGCAGGAGTTCCTGACGGGTGTACCCGAGGAGCTGGCAGATGCGGTCGTTCACTTCAAGGATTTCCTGCGGCCCGTCCTGCGATATGCGGTGGATCAGGATACCGTCGTTGATATTCATCAGGATGAGGCGGAGCCGCTCTTCCCTCGACTTCAGTTCGAGTTCGGCCTTCTTCCGGAACGTGATATCCCGGATCGATTCGATTGCGCCGACAATATTCCCGTCAACGTCACGGAGGGGCGATGCCCGTGCCGCGAGGAAGGCATGGGAACCGTCAGACCGCATGAGGTCCGTATCCGTTTCCGTGATGAGAAAATCCCCCTGCCTGCGGACACCCCCGGTGTATTGCTGTATGATCCCGTTATCCGGCGCGAGGACCATGTTGATGAGGAGCGGCCGCCGTTTTTTATAGAATGGAAGGGCATACTCGAAGTCGCCTTTTCCCAGGATGTCTCCGGCTTTGACGCCGGTCATCTCCTCCATTGCCCGGTTCCAAGTGATGACCCGGCCCCCGCGATCGATGACAAACGTTGCATCCGGGAGGAAGTTGATAATATCGTTGAGCCGGTGTTCGGATTCCCGTATCTCCCGGTGCGAGTCCTCGAGGATCCGGCGCTCACGCTCGTTCAGTTCGTGGGCATAGGTGAAGACCAGCAGAAGGAAAAGGAGAATAAGGGTGGCGATGATCACCGGGAGGCACGCTTCGAACATCCTGAGGTTCCAGTCGCGGGCATCCATGTCCATGCCGAGAACGGCGATGACCGAACCGGTCTTCGGGTCCGTAACCGGGGTGAGGCTGCTCACCCAGGTGCCCCAGCGGTCAGACGACGGGCCTTCGGTGGTCTCCGCTCCCGTGGCGAATACCGACCGCATCTCCTCCGATGCCTCGGGATATTCCTGCCCGGGCGGCGAGTAATCCTCTGACTCCGGTGGTTCGGAATCTGCAAGGAAAACCACCGTGCCGTCCGGCCGCTGTTTCATCAGGTAGACGAACTTGATCGGCGGATCGGCAAACCGTACCCGCATCAGCTGCTGTTTGGCGGCACTGTATGCAGGGGATGACAGATCCCCGGGAGTGCCGTTCAGACCTGCCAGGTCATCCGTGTCAAATCCGACCTTGACGAGCCTGCTCTTCGCGAGCAGGTCCCCGCGAAGGCTGCGGTCCTCTTTTTGTGCCATCCAGAGGTTCAGCGCAATGCCGCCGGCAATGATCAGGAGTATCCCGATGATGAGCCAGGTGTCCGGCCTGCGGGTTCTGAGCTCTTTTTTGTCTGGCAGCCCTTTCGGCATCATCCCGGGACTCCTGCAGCGTGTTGGATGAGGATGGTTATACCGTATTTTTTCGGGTTATTTTAAAAACCCCGTTGTATTCCTGTTGGTGCAGGATATAATAAAGGCCTGTATCAGGAAGCGGGGAAGAAACAGTCGGAAACGGTGGCATTTACTCCGGTCCCCTTGCCTGAACGGCAGGCAGCCCGGGACCTAATTGAGCCGGCAGTCCCGGTTCCCTGATTATCTCCAGCCGGTACTCCGGAGTAAAACGCTTTGTAGGAAAAAAACCAAGATGTAAAGAAGGTGAAACCCGTGAGACAGAAACAGGAACCCACCTATTCCTTTGTCATCCTGACCCTTCTCCTGATCATCATTGACACCGCGCTCGCATGGGCATCGGCCACGTTTTTTCGGACCGGCACCAGCGGTGTTTCCTCGGTCTATATTGCTGTCGCATTCATGATCCTGTTCGCCCTCTGGTTCGGCCTGTACGGGGCGATCGCGGCGTACGTCGGTTCTCTTCTCGGGGGTCTTCTGACCACGCCCGAACTCGTGCAGCACCCGGAGATCGCCGTCATCTGGGCGGCTGCCGGGCTCATGCAGGCGCTCATCCCGCTTGCAGCTACCCGGATGTTCGATGTCGATCTCGCCCTTCCGGACAGGAGGGACTGGACAATTATCATCCTCTTTGCCATCCTCCTCAACAACCTTGCCGGAGCAGTATGGGGGGCTTTCACCCTCTCGCTCGTGACGACAGCCGGCATCACCGGTGTCTTCTTCACCTGGTTTGTCAGTAACGTCATCGTCACCCTCCTCATCGTGCCGCTGGCGCTCCGGTTCGGTACCGGAAGAATCCGGTCCTCGGGACTTTTTGTCGCGAATTACTGGGACTGACCCCCACAACCCTCTTTTTGTACAGGCTGTCCCGTAAAGGTATCCCATGGATATCCGGCAACAGGAAAAACCAATCCCGACAGGGGAAAGCCGGGATCCGCATCCGCCCCCCGGTTCCCTTATTTCCGGCGGGTTTTTCTGGGCGGAGGCGGACTACGCTCGTCTGCCAGTTCCTCGTCTGCTGCCTGCCACTTCGGGCTGACAATGCAGAGGAAGACAAGGTCCGTTGTGCCGGTATTTTTAATGAACTGTTTCCTCCCTTTCGGGATGAGGACGATCTGGCCGGGGTGCACCGGAGCGGACCGGACCCCGATGTGCATCTCGCCGGTCCCCTCGAGAATGTAATAGAGCTCGATGGAATTTTTCATGGAATGGGGCAGGGTGGATGTGCCGGGGGGGACAATAGCATGGGCGACACTGCAGCGGAGCTTTTGTGCACCAGGAACCTTGTCGGGATGGAGGAGTTCGGCAAGGAGCGAGCCATCCATCACCCGGGAGCGGGGGCAGTCAGCAACATCGAGAATGATCATGGGAGGTCTCCCTTAGTGGTGATCATATCCCGAAGGGCAATGAAGGTATCTCTCAAGGACGTGCTCCGGGCCCGGCTGCTCCCGGACAATTCCCCGGGGAAACCTTGTGTATACCGTTACAGCGCACCTTTATGCCGTCCGGCAGGTACCGGTACTGCATGGCAAAGATAAAGATCATCGGCATCAACGCAAGCCCCAAGAAGGAGAAGAGCCAGACCCGAAGGCTCGTCATGGGCGTGCTCGAAGGCGCCCGGCAGGCAGGGGCGGAGACGACGTTTATCGACCTCTGCAGTCTCGATATCGGTTACTGCACGGCCTGCGGCACCTGCTATGCGAAGGGCGAGTGTGTCACCGACGATGACTGCGGGGCGCTCCTCGAGAAGATGAAGGACGCGGACGGTATCGTGCTCGGCTCACCGAACTATATCGACCAGGTGACCGCCCAGATGAAGACACTGCTTGACCGTATGGCAGACATGATCCACTGCCAGTCGCTCTCCGGCAAGTACGGGTGCGCTGTCTGCACGGCCGGCGGCTCCCACGCGGAGGAGGTCGCGGATTACCTGAACACGACCCTCCTGAACCTCGGCGCCACAACGGTAGGGAAGGTTGCAGTCCTCGTGGGCGCGAACCCGGACGCGATCGTCGGCGGCGAGAAGCAGGCAAAGGATCTGGGCAGGAAGCTTGCTGAGGCGGTTAAAACGAAGCGGAAGGACCCGGCGCAGGAAGCCATCCACAAGGAACGGAAAGAGTACTTCAAGCGCCTCATCTCGTTCAACAAGGACCTCTGGGCCCACGAGTACGAGTACTGGAAAGGGCTCGGGGAGATGAAGTAACCGGAATCCTTTCTGAAAAAGAGATTATTTTCTCCTCCACTTTCGTATTGCAATGAACGCACCGGCCAGTACCAAAACGGTCACCGCAACCGACGGTCCTGGCAGGAACCCCTTCTTCGTCGGGATGGGTGCGGGAGTTTCCGCAATATCGGGATCATAGCCCTGCACACAGTCGGGATCGTTCTTTCCGTCCGGCGAACCGTCGCAGATCCCGTCGCTGCCTCCTTTCGGGCAGTCTTCAGGACAGTAGATGGCATTCTCACCGGCATCGCAGACGCCGTTCGGGATGCAGGCGACCCGGATGCTCGTCATTCCGGATTCGACCTGGTTGCCATACTCGTCAACGAGACGTGCGGAAGTGAACGCGATCATCCCCACGCCATCCGGTTGTATATGATAGGTGATCGTCCGTGTCGAACCGGGCTCAAGGGTCAGGTTCCACCGGTAGTAGGGGATCCTCATGGCCTCGTAGTTGTGGTAGAAAACCGGGTATGAGTCTGTATAGACACAGCCGGGCCGCTGGTCTTCATCCAGCATCGCATTCACCCGCTCGTTTCCCCGGTTGGTAACCCTGAGGTTGATGGCGACAACCGATGCCGGCGTTGCTTCAGCCGGATGAATCCGTTCCACGGAAAGCTGCGTCAGGTGGAAAGGAACCTGCGGTTGTTCCTGGACACTCTCGCCAAGCGTTACGTTTGCATCGGCCGGCATGCCGGCAGGAGGCATTTCCTTGAAAAGCGATATGGCTGTCACGCTGCCGATAAGGGCAAGCACAAAAACCGCAGCCAGAAGGCACTGTCTTTTCGTCATCGCGCAATCCCCTCGCATGAGTAGATATTGTTGTTGGACGGACAACGGCCGGTGCTCTCGCCGTAATTGTCATTCGAGCACCCGTCGTCCATCTTCGTGCAGTAGTCGTACCAGGACACCGCGTATCCGGACGCGTTGTAAATGGCGGGATAGCCGGTGCCGCCATAGACATCGCCACCGTTATTGCCGACCGTGTCCACGTAATGGAATTTTGTCTCGCCGGGGAACCGGAGCAGGTTGTACCCGTGTCCCTCCCCGTTCACCGAAAAGACGTCGTCATGGCTGTACCCGATCTTCCGCAGCAGGGTCGTCAGGGCAAACGAATAGTCCACGCAGGTACCGGTGGAGAGCCTGTTGATGCTTGCATGGGCCGGTACGTCCACGATGCTGTCGCTGTTGCTCCGGTAATTCGTGTCCGAGTTCCAGTATCCCGCTTTACCGTATTTCCCGAAGATCCATGCATCGTAATACTCGCACCGGTGACCCCCCATCTGGAAGTCCGGCCGTGCACCGGTATCCGGGTCGCAGCCGGTACCGGTTCCCATCTCCCACGCCGCAGGGTTCACGTGCCAGTACGAGCAGGTATCAGGGCAGATCTTGTCATCACCGCCACAGCACCATTCCCCATGGAAATATCCCTGCATGTAGGCGTGGCAGGACCCAAGGCCATAGATCATGTAATGCGCCAGGGTCCGCCTGTAGGTCGTGGGATTATAATCCGTATCGATACCGGTCGCGGCCCGTGCATTCCGGCACGCACATTCCTTGTCGGCGGCCCGCAGGCCGGTATACCGCCCCGCATAATCCGCGTGCTCAGCACACGTGATGGAATCGCGGACAATGTAGTCCAGCGCCGGATCGCAGACCTCGATGATATCGCAGGAATCCGACTCGGTATTCATCCCGATGTCCGGCCCGTCGCTGGTTGGCCAGGCATGGGAACACGGGGTATCGGAAGGGGCCCATTTTGCCCCGGTGGAACACGCTGCACATGGCGGGCAGTAACTGCCGCCGCAGTCGATGCCGGTCTCGTCACGGTCCTGCACATTGTTGTCGCAGGTGAAGTTGAAGCCCCAGGTCGTGTTGAGGCAGTTGTTCAGCTCGCCACTCGGTGCAGGCGTAATCTCGTCCACATCATTATTGCGATCAGCGCAGATCTCGACACGGTTATCGGGATACGCCGGCCTCCAGGTGCCGGGGAACGCCAGAGTCTGCGACATACCGGGCTCCAGCAGGGGGGCGTTGCTCGTCCCAATATTGTGGTAGTTGATATTCAGGCCGGTCACCGAGATCCCCGCGGGAGCTGTCCCCTGGTTCCGGATCGTGTACTTGACGACATAGTCGCGGCACGGTGGCGTGCACTCGTAGAAGACGTTGCTGATGACGAGGTCGGGTTTCGGGGTGCCGGGTGCCGGGATATCCATGCAGGTCAGATCGAAACTGTCATCGTTGTTGGTCTCGTCCATCTCCGTCACCCGGTTGTCATGGTCGGCGGCGATGCGGATGGTATCGGATGTTCCCGAGCAGGTCCGGTAGGAATAGTTCTGCCAGAACTCCTCCTCCCGGGACTCTCCCGGTGCGAGCGGGTCGACACCGTCCTGGATCTGGTAGACCCCGTCCACGTATAGTCCGGTTTCGGTGAACGGGCTGTACTCCTTCCCCTGGTTCTTAATCTCGTACCCGATCTTCCGGGTGTAATCCGCAAGAGTGGAAGTCCAGTACCTGCGGATGACAAGGTCCGGCCGCTGGCCCGACGTGGGCATGACCGAGCAGTTCCAGGTGACCGTCAGCTCGTTGTTCGATTCGTTCTGCTCGATCATTGTGTCCATAATGTCGATGACGACCCGGACCGTGTCCGATGTGCCCGAGCAGATCCCGCGGTACCCGAACTGTCCTTCCCAGCCCGAGTCGCGCGGCGTCGGGGCCGTTGCCGTTGTCGTGGAGACCCAGGTCCCGTCGATATAGAGCCGGGCGTCGGCCGAGAGCGCTCCGGAGGTGTTGCGGCTCCTCATATGGAACCGGATGTTCTCGACCGGCGTATACGCCCGCGTGCCGTAGGTAAAGTTGCTCTCGCCCGCGTGCCAGATGTCCAGCAGTTCGAGGTCGGGGACGACGGTCACGGCAGGGCAGGTGTACTCGCGCTGCCGGACGTTGTTGCCCTCATCGGATTCGGTTACGGCCCCTCCGATATCCGCGACGGCACCGAAGAGATCGGAGCTTCCCGAACATGTCCCGCTGTAGGAGAACTCCTCGACCCGGTACTCGCCAGGGTTCAGCGACGCAACGGCGTCCTCGCCTACCTGGACACCGTCGATGAAGAGCCGGGTGGTGCTGGGACCAGCCACGCCGTCGCCACGGTTCTGGATCATGTACCGGAAGATCCTGTACGCGGGCCAGGCCTCGGTATACACATCATTGATGATCAGGTCAGGGGTCCCCGTCACGGGGACCGGTGTTGTCGTGGTGACCGTCACCGGGTTCTTGTGACAGTACATTTTCTGCTGGGTCTGGCTGTAGTACCCGCAGAGGGTCATCTGGTTGTTGCACAGGCCGAGGCCCAGCTGCTTGCCGCTCTCGAGCGTGTGACAGGAGCAGCCCGCCGGGCAGGAGATGGGCACCTGAGCGGTCGTTGTCACGGTGACGGGTTTCTCATAGCAGTATTTCTCGATCTTCCCGTCGGATGCGCAGACCGTCTGCCTGCCGCCACAGTACGTGGTGTACCCCATCTTCTGTGCTTCGGCAGGGAGAAGGCAGGAACAGCCCGAAGGGCAGATTACGGTTGCTGCAAGAGCAGGAGCAGCAAGAAGCAATACAAGACCAAGAAGACAGATGCAGGAAAGGAAACAACGTTGGTTCACAAGGCATTCCACCACACTGGAATATGCAACAGTGAATAAAAAGGAGTATATCAGTGTTTCTATCATTGACAAGACTGGTGCACATGGAGATACGTGGTTCCGATACCAGCACCAACCTGCATTATTTCGGCCATGCGGTCTGGATTACGAGGGAATTGCCGGAATGGATTATTTCTGGTCGCCTCAGACGGTATCCACATGGTACCCGGCAGCTGTTACGGCATCCAGCAGCGCAGCAGCATGGTCCCGCCCCCGCGTCTCGACCTCGATCTCAACACGGGCCATCATGACCGGCACCTCCCCCTCCCCCTGCGTGTGGTCGATGTGGACAATGTTCCCTCCCTGTGCCGCGATAACGGAAAGGAGCCCGGCAAGCGCACCCGGGCAGTCGTTGAGCAGCACGGAAAACCGGAGGATCCGGCCCTGCCGTGCCATTGCCTGCCTGACGATCCGGAAGAGCTGGGCGGAGTCGATATTTCCCCCGCTCATCACAAGAACGACCGTACTTCCGGGGCTGACCGTGATCGATCCGCCAAGGAGCGCCGCAAGCGGGGCAGCCCCGGCACCTTCAGCAACGATATGTTTTCGCTCGAGCAAAAGGAGCATGGCATCGGCGATGTTGTTCTCAGAGACAAGTACGATCCCATCGACACAATCCCGGAGGACCGGAAATGTCCTGCTGCCGGTCTCGGCTACCCGGATCCCGTCCGCAATGGTTGCCTGAGCGCTCACCCGCACGGGGGCACCGGCCGAGACTGCTTCGGGGGCAGACGGGCATGCGGCAGCCTGGACCCCGACGATACGGATACCCGGCTTTATCGCTTTCGCAGCGGTCGCGATACCGGCAATGAGCCCGCCACCCCCGACCGGCACGATAATCATATCCGTTTCCGGAAGGTCGTCGAGGATCTCGGTGCCGATCGTTCCCTGTCCGGCGATGATCTCTTCGTCGTCGTACGGGTGGATGAACAGCATCCCCCCTCGGGCCAGTTCCGCAGCCCGTGCAATGCTCTCCTCGAGCGATGATCCGAACAGCAGTACGTGTGCACCGTATCCACGGGTCGCCTCCTGCTTGGACAGGGATGCCCATGACGGCATCACGATGGTTGCCCTGACACCAGCCGCATGGGCTGCGACAGCAACGCCCTGTGCATGGTTGCCGGCGGATGCAGCAACAACGCCATGCTCCCGGACAGCGTCTATCCGGGACAGGATCGTGTTGGTTGCCCCCCGGACCTTGAATGAGCCGGCCTTCTGGAGCATCTCCAGCTTGAGGTAGACACGGGCGCCGGTCCGTTCCGAGAGAGAGGGGGAATACACGAGCGGCGTCCGGATGACATGCCCGGCGATCCGTGCTTCAGCAGCCCGGATATCCTCAAGAGAGACCATGAAGGAAGAACCGCTGTCCTGCCTTATGAGGGTTGCGGCAGCTGCGGTCAGAGCTCTCCGATGTCCTCGTTCCAGAGCCGGGGATTCTTCCGGATGAACTCCGCCATCATGCGGGTGCATGCGGGGTCGTCAAGATCGATGACTTCTATCCCGTGCTCCTCCATGAAGGTGCGGGCCCCGGTAAAGTTACGCGATTCGCCGGCAACAACCTTCGGGACGCCGAACTGGACGGCGGCACCGGCGCAGAGGTAGCAGGGCATGAGCGTGGAATACAGGACGGTGTCCCGGTACGACCCGATCCGGCCGGCATTCCGGAGGCAGTCGATCTCGGCATGGATGACCGGGTCTTTGTCCTGCACCCTGCGGTTATGACCCCTGCCGATGATCCCGTCCCCCCGAACGAGCACCGACCCGATCGGTATCCCGCCTTCGGAGAGCCCCATTTTTGCCTCGGCAACCGCTTCCCGGAGGAACGGGTCCGCAGGATAATCCCGGGATGCGCGTTCCGGGATTCGGGACGTGCTTTTCGGCCGGCGCATGTCACCACTGATCCGGGATCCCGTCGATGAACGGGGCACCGAAGATCCATACAATGAGCAGTACCGCAGCGACGACCTGGTTATAGTATGGCAGTGACGCGACCGTGACGATGCCAAGGGCACAGACCCAGATGATGAAACCGATGCAGGAGATAGCAAGCTGCACCATGTCCGTAACACCGTCGGCATACCAGAGATACAGGACTGTTCCGAGAATACCGGCAATCATGACCCAGCGGGCCATCAGCGGGTACCAGGTTTCGGATCCGGAAATATAGAAGGTAGTCCCGTAGATCGCCACAAAAAGCGCAAGAGTCTCCACCGGTACATACTTGACCAGCCTCTCGCGGTATGAATCGTCAGGGATACCCTGGTTGACCCGCCCGGAAGCGTCCAGCAATACCGTATCCCGGTTCCGTTTCGTGATAACCAGCCGCATGGTTCCGTTCACCTCTCGTTCAATGATGCTCTCGGTTGCGGAGAAGATTAATGCTTCTCTCGTGAGAATGCAAAGAAAAACGATCTGACGGGAAAAAAGAAAAAAAATCGTTCTGTCGTTACTGGGTCGTGTTGCGCTTCTTGATCATCTCGAGGGCCTCAAAGGCCTCCTTGCGCACGCCGGGGTTGTCGTCGGAGAGCATATGGGTGATGTGGTCGACGGCCTTCTGGTCGCCGATCTCGCCCAGCAGCATGACCGCACGCTTCCGCACATCAACCTGCTCGTCCTTGAGCACCATGATGAGCGGCGTTGTTGCCGGCGAACCGAGCATCCAGAGCGCTTCCATCGCACCGTTCCGCGAGCGGATGTCCCCCTCTCGGAAGATCTGCATCAGGGGGGCGATGGCCGGAACCCCGAGAGCGGCAAGGGACCGGACTGCCTCGATCCGGACCAGCCGCTCGGGATCGCTGAGCTCCGCGATGATGGGGGCGATCGCCTTGGTATTCCCGATCTGGCCGAGCACCTCGATCGCTCCCCTGCGGATACCGGGGCTCTGGTCGTTAAGGGCATAGATCAGGGCATCGACAGCCGGTTCTCCGATCGTGACAAGCGCGAGCGATGCCCGCCGGCAGACCTCCTCGTTGGGGTCGACCAGCGCACGGATCAGCGGCCCGATGGCATGCTCGCCCAGCGAACAGAGGGTCGCCATCACGGCCATGCGGACGTTCTCCTTGACATCGTTGAGCGACTCGATCAGGGGAGATACCGCCCGCGGATCGCCGATGTGGCCGAGCGCAACGGCGCTCTCGTGCCGGACCCCCGGGTCCGGGTCCTTGAGTGACTCGACGATATGGGGAACGGCACGGATCTCGCCGATGATACCCAGGGCCTGCACGGAGCCGCGGCGGATCAGGGGATGGCTGTGCCGGGTTGACTGGATGAGCGGACCCACCGCCGGCTCCCCGATCAGCTGGAGGGCCCGGATGGTCTCCTGCCGGACATCGTCGCCGGGCTGGTCCAGCGCTGCGATGAGCGGGCCGATGGCCGGTGCCCCGATCTTGCCGAGCGTGTCGGCAGAACCGCGCCGGATGATCCAGTTCTCGTCCCGCAGCCCGTGGATCAGGGGGTCGATGAAGGGCTCTCCCAGGTCGCCGACCGAGCGGACTGCCGCCCAGCGGGCGTCGAGATCACCTTCGGTCAGGGCCCGGAGGAAGTTGTCCGTGCGTTCCTTCTGCGCACGGACGCGTGCCTCCTCCCGCTCGCGGCTCTTCTCCTGCTCGACCTTTCCCGATCCAAGGACATTGCCGAGTTTTTTGATAATGCCCATAACGATTCCTGAACGAATATTAGAATAAAATCATTCAAATAGGTATCGCATACCCGGATTGTCAGATTCCGCCGCTCCGGCCGTTTTTTTCGCGCCTGCTGGTAAAACCAGCCAAAAATACCGTCTGATGACAGCAGTCCTGCAGAAAAAGGGAGATGTTATGAAGCGAAACCGAGCGTGAACTGCGTGGAACCCGTTGCGCTCTGGGGCACGTCGTTCACGAAGACCGAGTAGACCCCGGTCGGCATCGAGAGGTCGGTGGTATATCTCAGGCTCCAGGTCTGGTCAGCCATGACCGGCACGTTCCCGATCTCAACACCGCCCCCGAACCTGCCGGGCCCGCTGAGGACAACCCTGACCACCGGCGCACCCGTGGTGCACCTGCCGGAGAAGATGACGGATTCGCCTGTGACAACCGCGTAGCTGTTCGGCGAGACCGAAACGACACCGTTCCCGATTGCCCTGAACGTTGCGCGGCGCGTGACGGTCTTGTGTTCGTCAGTGACAACGACCGTGTACGTCCCTGCCTGGATCCTGGGTCCCGGGTTCCACGTTGCGGACCAGTCATCGGCGATCCCGGGCTTGACCGGATCGAGGGCCACACCGTTCTCGTACTTTCCGGGCCCGATGATCGAGATATCCACGCGGTCAGTCCCCGCTGCCATGCCGGAGAAGGTGACCGAATCGCCGACAATGATCTGGTCGCTGCTCACCTGCAGCGTCAGTGAAACCGGTTCTTCCGTACCAACGGGAGTGATTCCGATCTCAGGCACGGCTGCTGCAAGGACGCTCATGGCAGCGACATAGTTTGCATCTCCCGGCGTTACCGTGATGGCAGATTTCCAGCTTTTGTACCCCTTCATCCGGAATTCAAGGGTATGGCTCCCCGGTTCTATACCGGCGATCGTTGAAGGCGCGGTCCCCCGGTACTCGTTGTCCAGGTAAATCTCTGCACCGGTTGGCGTTGAGGAGAGGTGGAGGGTCCCTTTCTCAGCGGACTCCCCGGAAAGGCACCCGGCCAGCAGGATACTGACGAAAATGATGATGAGAATGTTGCGGATCATGGTCAGCCACGCAGTACTCACGATAAGCGTTATTCCGGAGCGTTATATAGATTTGCAAAATTTTTATCCGGTGCAGGAGCGGGCCGAAAATCCGAATTCCCCGGTGGCAGGAGGTTGTCAGGCTGTCCTGATCAGGGAAAGGATGTCGCGGGCAAGCGCAATGCTCTTGTCTTCGTCGGTCATGAGAGTGTCGAAACGTACGGAGTGACTCACTTCGACCTCGTCGCGGACATCCTGCACGAAGACATCGGGGATCCCGTTGTAACAGTTGAAGGTCCCGATCGCACTCGGCTCGTACCCGGCTGCCTCCATCAGGGCGCCGGCCGGCCCGCTGACCGGGGCATGGCCGATGAACGGGCTTACGGCAACAACGAACTTGTCCTTGAGCGCAGGCTTCATCCCTTCGCAGGAGAGGATGGGGAGGATGCTCGTGATCGGGTTCGAGGGACCGATCACCACGGCGTCGCTGGCATCAAGAACCGCCAGCACCTCTTCGGTTGCAACGGGAGGTTCGTTAAAACTCCGGACAACCTTCCGGATATCGATCTTCCCTTTTCCCCGGACCCAGTATTCCTGGAAATGGATCATGCCCAGATCGGTCTCCACCTGGGTAGCCACCTCGGTGTCGGTCATCGGGAGCACGGTCTCACGGACCCCGAACCGCTCGCACAGGATCTTGGTCACGTTGGTGAGCCGCATACCGTTCCGGAGCATGTCCCCCCGTGCGATGTGGACGGCCCGGTCCCGGTCGCCGATAGCAATGAACTCGTCGTACCCGAGGCGGGTTGCCTCCTCGTGGGTTGAGAACGTGTCGTTCCTGACTCCCCACCACGTGTCGGTGTTGAGGATGCCGGCGAAGAGGTACATGACCGTGTCGGTATCCGGCGAGATGTGGTTGCCCGAGATCCAGATGTCCTCGGCCGTATTGACGACAACTGCGATCTCGTGCCGGTCCATCACTTTCTGCATGCCCCGCAGGAGTTTCGGGGTACCCGTCCCGCCCGAAAGAAACGTGATCATTACTCAATGCTTTTTATGCCATGTATATGAAGATTCTTTAGTGAACCTGAAGATTATCAAGGACCCGGTCCACGGGTATGTCGAAGTAGAGGAATTTACCCTCGCCCTGCTCGACTCCCCAGCGCTGCAGCGCCTCCGCTACATCCGCCAGCTCGGTTTCTCGTTCCTGGTGTACCCCGGGGCGAACCACACGCGGTTCGAGCACTCGCTCGGCACCATGTTCCTTGCGGATGTCGCCGCCCGCCGGTTCGGGCTGGACGGTAAGGAACGGATGCTCGTGGTTGCCGCCGGGCTCCTCCACGATATCGGGCACGGCCCGTTCTCGCATGCCAGCGAACCCCTGATGGAGGAGTTCCTCCATGTCACGCACGACGATATCGGCCAGGTGCTCGGCGGGGGAACCCGGGACATCCTGAAGCAGCACGGGATCGATCCGGCCGAGCTCTGCAGCATTGTTAAGGGGAACCACCGCCTTTCGGGGATCATCCACGGGGATCTCGACGTAGACCGGATGGACTATCTCCTCCGGGACGCGTATTACACCGGCGCTCCCTACGGTACGGTGGATGCACAGCGCCTGATCCGGCACCTGATCCAGGCTCCGGACGGGAGCACTGTACTTGACGAGAACGGGGTGAACGCTGCAGAATCGCTCCTGATCGCCCGGACGCTCATGCGGCCGAGCGTCTATTACCACCATGTCAGCCGTATCGGCGAGAGCATGTTCCAGCTCGCGGTACTTGAGCATACCGGGGGAGGGAAGGAGGAGGCTATCCGCCGGCTCATGGCCATGGACGACGCCGAATGCATGCACGACCTCCGCACCTCGGAAAATCCGGTTGCCCGCGGGCTTGCGGACCGGCTGTACGGCCGCCGCCTCTACAAGCGTGCCCTGTATGCCACGACAGACCAGGTGAACACCCCCGCATTCCATAACGGTGTCCCGATCAGTACCTGCCGGAACTACGCAGAGCGGATTGCACAGGCCGCCGGTATCGAGCCGCACGAGGTGCTGGTGGACATCCCCCCCGTGCCGCGGGAGCTTTCGCTTGGCGTGCGGGTCCGGAACCAGCATGACGTGGTCAGTTTCGAGGAGTTCTCCCCCCGTATCCAGACCCTGAACGCCACGCGGCGCGAGCAGTGGCGTCTTGGCGTGTATACCTCCCCGGAGCACCGCGAAGCCGTGGCGGATGCGGGATGCGCCGTCCTCCACATCAGGAAGCCCACCCGGCAGGACACGCTCTTCTGATGTTTTCCGGGAACTGCCCGGTTCATAAATAAACAATAATATATCCCGGGTCCCAAACATCACCCACATGAAACACCTGGTAATCAGCATACTGGTCATTGCGGGCGTCCTCCTTGCCGGGTGCACGGGAACCCGGCAGGCGCCGCCGGCCACCCCCTCACCCACGCCCACCGCGGCACCCGGGATGTCAACGATGCCACCCACGACATCCCCCCCGTCGTTCACGCTTGGCGACCACTATCTCCAGAAATCGTACTCGCTCCAGAGCGAGACCGATGTCAGGACTGAGGAGTTCCGTGTCGACAATCCCTCGTGGGGGATCGGCTTTGAGGTCCTCCCGCTCAGCGATAACCTGCAGAGCTGCTGGTTCGAGATGACCGTGACGAACCTGGATACCAACCACAACGAGACCTTCGGGTACGGGCGCGACCAGAGTTTCGAGCTCTACCAGCAGTACCCGATGTACAACCCCGGCCCGTACAGGCTCACCCTGCGGGGCAACCGGGTCAAGGTCGACGTGACGGCAGCGAAGCGGAACCCGTGACCCTTGGGACGTACGGCCATGGCTGAAGACTGGCTTGTTGTCCTCCTCTGCGTTGTCGTCATTGTCATTATTGCCGCTGCTGCGCTCCTGGAGCTCCGCAGGAGCGAGCGCCGGATGCACGAGAATGCCCAGAAGCTCCGGGTCTACACAGACCTGCTGAACGCGATCACCGACCTGAACCTCTCCGGCGGGGACTCCTACAGGATGGACATCGCCAAGAAGAACCTTGCCCTGACCCTGAACCGGCTGAACCTTGTCGGCAGCATCGGGGTCCTCAGGAGCACGAACGACCTTCTCGATTTCCTCAACGAGCACCGGGACAAGGAGTTCGATACCCTGCGGCTCCACAATATCCTCAATACGCTTGTGATCGAGGCACGACGCGACCTCAACCCCTCCCACGCCCGCCTGGTCGAGGATGCACGAATCCGGTTCCGGTTCTTTGCTCCGCCGAGAGGGAAGTGAGAATTTTTTATTCTCTTCTCTCAACAATTTCCGGCATACATCGCTGCCGGTCAATCCGGCAGCCTGTGGACGGGGAAATGAATGAATGACATGTTTTCGCAATGGACAGGTGCCGAATGGAAGAGGACCCGTCAGGGACCAGACCGGCTTCCGGCGGACGAGCCCGGCCAGTTCTGGGATCCTGCGGTCACACCGCCATTTCCTGTCCATTGGCCGCCGGAAGGCGGGTCAGGTTCTGTCCGGTACCTGTATGCCACGTGCTTCGACCCGCGGATCGCAGACGGTATCCGGGTCGCCGCACCGTGGGGCATCATTGAATCTTTGGGCTGTGAACAGGGCCTGCGCCGGTTCGTGCGCCTTTCGGAGTCGATTCGCGAGATCGGAATCCAGGGGGTTCGTCCCATGACGAAGGAGGAGATGGCCGTTTATGAAAAGTGCAGTGCTGCAGAATCCTTCCTGGAATCCCTTGCAGGACTTCCTGATGAGGACGATCCGGTCATGCGGCCCCTCCGGGACTACTATCTCACCTGGTGCGGCCATAACGGCGTTATCCGGCAGGAGATCGCATACAGGCACGAGCCGTTCTTCCGCTGGGTCGGGTGCCTGCGGTAGGTTTCAGGCATCTCATTCCGGAATCAGGATGCTCTACGCGCAAAAGGCCTGCCGGAATTCGAAGAACGCTGGCGCGTTCTTCTCGTCGTCGAGGTCCTGATGAATCCGGGACCTTCAGCAGAAGGTCGAGGAAGAGAAGAGCCGAATGCTCTTCGAAACTGCCGGAATTCGAAGAACGCTGATGCGTTCTTCCCGTCGTCGAGGTCCTGATGAATCCGGGACCTTCAGCAGAAAGTCGAGGAAGAGAAGAGCCGAATGCTCTTCGAAACTGCCGGAATTCGAAGAACGCTGATGCGTTCTTCTCGTCGTCGAGGTCCTGACGGACCTCTCCGATACACAAACTCTTTTTCCCCCGCGCTCCGACATTCATACGACAGGAGAGCGGCAGAAATGAAAAAAGAGATCGTTGTCGGGGTGACCGGCGCGAGCGGGGCTGTCTATGCCCGGCGCCTGCTCGAGGTGCTCTGCAGGGATGCAAAGGTCCACCTCATCGTCTCGGAGGTTGCGGAGAAGATTGCGGCCCACGAGGGCGTCTCGTTCAAAGGGCTGAAAGCCGAGCACCATGCGAACGACAAGCTCTTCGCCTCGATCGCGAGCGGATCGCACCGGTACGACGGCATGGTCGTGATCCCGTGCAGTTCCAAGACTCTCGCGGCTATCGCGAACGGCTATGCCGACAACCTCATCACCCGCACGGCGGACGTCTGCCTGAAAGAGGGCCGGACCTGCATCCTCGTCACCCGCGAGATGCCGCTCTCGACGATACACCTGAAGAATATGCTTGCCGCAAATGAAGCGGGGGCAACGATCATGCCGGCCAGCCCCGGGTTCTACAACCGGCCGGATACGATCGACGATCTCGTGGACATGGTGGTTGCCCGCGTGCTCGACCATCTTGGCGTTAATCATAATCTCGGGCAGCGATGGAGTGGTGAGGATGCGTAAGTTTATCGAATCGATGCGGAAGGCAGGACTTGTCACTGAGGTAAAGAAAGCGATGGCCTCCGATGACATGAAGGCCGCGAAGATGGCTGCGGGGACGGACAAGCTGCTCTTCTTCCACAACATTGACGGCCACCGGGCGTGCATGAATATGACCGCAAGCCGGAAGGCTCTTTCCCTTGCCCTTGGCATTGACGAGAAGAAGCTCGTGAAGAGCCTTGCCGATGCGAACTATGACGGGAAGGTCATCGACGACGGTACGCTGAAGATGACAAAGCCGGATCTGTCGAAGCTCCCGATCCTCCATCACTTCCCGAAGGATGCAGGCCGGTACCTTACCTCCGGTATCGTCTTCTCCTGCTGGGATGGCGTCGAGAACGCTTCGATCCACCGGATGCAGGTGCTGGATGATCATCGTGTCGTCGCCCGGCTCGTTGAGGGCCGGCACACGCACGTGATGCTGAAGAAGGCGCTGGCCCAAGGAAAGAAACTCCCCGTTGCCGTGACGATCGGGACGCACCCGGCCGTGACCTTTGCAAGCTGTACGCGGGTACCCGCGGGTATGGAGCTGCCGTTTGCCGCGGAGCTGATGGGGGGGAAGCTGAACGTGAAGCGGTGCCGGAACGGTATCCGGGTGCCCGACGCGGAGATCGTGCTCGAAGGGTACATCACCGCGGAGATGACGGGCGAAGGGCCGTTCGTGGACATCACCGGTACCTACGATCCGGTCCGGATGCAGCACATTATCGGGTTCACGGGCATGTACACGAAGCCGGACTTCATCTACCATGGTATCCTGCCGGGGGGAGACGAACACAAGATCCTGATGGGCTGCCCGTACGAGCCGAAGATCTACCGGGCCGTTGCCGGTGTAACCGAGGTCCGCAACGTTGTGCTTACAAAGGGAGGCTGCGGGTACCTCCACGCCGTTATCCAGATCCGGAAGAGCACGCAGGGCGATGCCAAGAACGCGATCATGGCGGCGTTTGCTGCCCATACTTCGCTCAAGCACGTGGTCGTGGTGGACGAGGATATCAATCCCGAAGATCCGTACGATGTGGAATACGCTGTTGCAACCCGTGTCAGCGGCGACCGGGACGTGATGGTCATCACCGGTGTCCGGGGTTCCTCTCTCGATCCCTGCCAGCTCGAGGATGGTACCAACGTCAAGATCGGGGTCGACGCAACGATGGTGCTCGGCCGCGAGGCAGAGTTCACCCGGGCAACGTGGTGAGCGATGCTCCTCGAACCCGATGACGAGCGGATCCTTGCCGGGGAGCAGGGAGAAACCAGGCAGAAGATGCTCGAGCTCCTGGTGGCGCTCGGCAAGGTTTTCGGCGCGGAACGACTCGTCCCGATACAGAGCGCCCAGGTGAGCGGGGCGTCCTACAAGACTATCGGGGAATACGGCCTCGAGTGGCTCTCCAGCCTCGATGCGAAAGCGGTCGTCCCCGCCGTCCTGAACCCCATTGGCATGCCCCGCGGGCGCTGGCAGGAGATGGGCGTTGACCCGGGCTTTGCAGAAAAGCAGCAGGCGGTTGTCGCTGCCTATGCCCGGCTCGGGATCGCGCTCGAGTGCACATGCACGCCGTACTACCTGCGGGAGACCTCGTTTGGCGACCATATCGCGTGGTCGGAGTCATCAGCGGTTTCCTATGCCAACTCGGTAATCGGCGCCCGGACCAACCGCGAGGGCGGGCCGGGTGCACTTGCAGCGGCTCTCGTGGGCAAGACCCCCTGTTACGGCCTGCACCTGTCAGGAAACCGGAAGCCGCAGGTGGTTATTGCCGTCGGGCCAGATACCTCAGGATGGACGATCGCGGATTACGGGGCGCTCGGGTACCATGCCGGGAAACTGGTCGGGAACCGTATCCCGTTCTTCACCGGCATCCGGCCGGACCGGGACGGGCTCAAGGCGCTCGGGGCAGCGATGGCGGCGACCGGTGCGGTTGCCCTCTATCACGTTGACGGCGTCACCCCGGAAGCGAAGAAGAACCGGTACGATGTTGCGGGCCTTGAAACGATCCCTGTCGGGGGAACCGAGGTCAGGAAGCTCTTCAAAGACGTGCCGGTGGAGGCCGTTGCCGTCGGCTGCCCGCACTGCTCGCCCGAAGAACTCACCGCCATCGCCCGCCTCCTGAAAGGAAAGCGGGTGAAGATGCCCCTCTATGTCTTTGCGTCGCAGGGAGTCATCGACCGCAACCGGAAGACCGTGGAGGCGATCGAGAAGAGCGGGGCAAAGGTCTACGCCGACACCTGCATGGTGGTCTCGCCGGTCATGGAGCGGTATACGGGTATCATGGTGAACAGCGGCAAAGCGCTTGCATATGTGCCGGACATGTGCGGGGGGGCTGCCCGGATTGGCACCACCGAAGAGTGCGTGCGGGTGGCGACGGAATAACCATCTCCGCTCTCACGCAATGAAAAAAAGCGGGAAGATCACTGTACGGCCAGCAGGATCTTCCGGATCTCCGCTACCGCTTCCGGCGACGGATTATGGCCCGGCCCAACGCCCTCCCCCAGGGACAGGATCCTGCGGACACTGTCCGGATCCATCCTGCCGAAGGGGATAGTATCCCACTGCTTCTGTTCGATCGTGTTCCACGTGCACTGCAGCACATGCCCGAGTATGGAGATATCCGTTTCCGTCAGCGACCGCCGTTCCGGGCCCAGCGCGTCCCGGATCATTTTCACAGCCTTCTCCACCATCTTCTCCCGGTGGACGTGATACATCCTCCTCCCTATCTCTGCCTGCGACACATCCGTCATCCGTTCTCCCTCCTGCTGCCTCCTGCAGGAATGATGATTCAGTCCCCCTGCAGCCCCATATAGTTTGTGGAGGTCTGGCCGCACGCCGTGCTCCCTGCCGTGCGGCGGGCGGGCCGGCGGGACTAAGTTTATCATCCGGCACCAGAATAGATTCACGCGAGACATGTCTCCATCCAATGAAGACAACCTGGGAAGACGCCGCTACCTGCTGGAGCGGGACAAGGCAGTTGAGGAGGCGCTGGAAAAGGTCCGGCGCGCCCCGGATTCTGAATGGGGGATGCTCACGTCAGCTGACCGGGCCATGCTCCGGGCAGTAATCACCGAAGTCTGGGACACCTCGGAACGCAGCCGGTGGAAGCAGTTCTGTTTCTCCACGCTCACCCGGGCAGATATCCTGCGGCTGATCGCGCTGGGGGACGAGATAAAAACCCTGCACCATCTCTCCGACAAGGCCCTTGCAGCAGCCGAGGCTATCCTCCTTTCCTGTGGCCTGGGCCACCGCGCAGAATAAGCCGGCGCCGTGGCTGTACTTCTCCTGCACCACTCCATACATTAATATATGGGAGTCCCGTTAGGTTCTATCATTGGGAGGTAGCTGTGGAATGGTAAGCTGGGAAGTCCCTATCGGAGCGGCAATAGCCTTTGCCGCAGGTGCAATAGGTACAGGCTGGGCACAATCACGGATCGGTGCAGCGGGAGCAGGGGCAATTGCCGAGCGCCCGGAGACCTCCGGTTCGATCATCATTCTTGAAGCCATCCCTGAAACGCTCGTCATCCTCGGGTTTGTCGTCGCTGCGATGATCCTCCTGATGACGGGATAGCGGGGAACCTTCCGGGCACCCACGGGTTCTTCTTTATGGAAAGGAGACCGGCGGTGCCGGGAA
>Ga0302253_1000780_pt1 | contig 23041 bp, 16 predicted proteins | sample AAG_RA_Trp_MG_FD_193537 | JGI IMG/M metagenome (GOLD analysis project Ga0302253, IMG submission 193537) | Enriched activated sludge microbial communities from anaerobic digester in WTTP, New Holstein, Wisconsin, United States - AAG_RA_Trp | ecosystem: Engineered > Bioreactor > Anaerobic >...
TCTCGCCGGAGTTGCACATCGTCACCCGGGTGCTGCCCTCCGAAGTCAGGGTCGACGTCATCGACAACGGCCCCGGCATCTCACCAGCAGTGCGCAAACGCATCTTCGAGCCGTTCTTCTCGACGCGTGACGCGGGAAAGGGCGTGGGCATGGGTCTTGCCATCGCCTATTTCATCATAACCACCAACCACGGCGGCACGATCGAATGCGCCAGCCGACCCGGAGAGGGCACCCGCCTCACCATCAGACTCCCTCGTGACGAAGGCACTACAACAGGCCCTCGGTAACGCCGGAAGCCCCCCCTCAAAAAAAGACACGCCCCGCGAGGTATTCCTCGCGGGGCGCAAACGCGTCGTGAAGCCTACGCGGGTTCGTAGAAGCACCGTTTGGGCGATACCACCCTGCCGGACTTCTTGAGAGCATCGATGGCCTTGGAGACTTCCTTGCCATCCACGCCGAGTGCCTTTGCCACATCACCGGGACGCACGGGCTTTCCCGCGTCCTTCATCGCCTGCAACACCTTGTCTTCCATGATGACCTCCATTTATTGATATCTATTACTAATAAAGAATCCTCATCTCGTCAACCATCGACTTGACAAGGAACGCGATGTGTTGAAAACGCACCCCTTGTCCCCTTCCTTGCCATAAGGGATTACCCTACCCTTTGCAGTACACCGCGATGGAGCATCGATGTCCACTGCTTCCATGAATGATGCGCAGGGCAACAGTCCAAGATACGCGTCATCCCCGACCGTCTCCATGACGGTCATCACACTGGTGCTGGGCATGCTGCTTCCTGCCGTCGTCTCCATCCTCATGCTCATGGCGTCGACACAATCGCGCATCAGTGAAGAAGAGAACATGATGCGTGCGGGCCTCGTCGAGGGCATGGGTCTGCAAGTGGACGAGGTCGTGGACGCCCTCGCCCAGTCGCTGGAGGTCATCGCGGCCAATGGCGGCGCAGATGCCGATGACGCCACACGCTGGACACGCCTGCTTCAGGCCTCACGCGCCTTCGGCAAGCAGTTTCTCGAATTCCATGTGGCCAACCCCAACGGCGACGTCATTTCCTCCAGCGCAAGCCTGCCCGAAGGCATCAACGTGGCGGACAGGGGGTATTTCTCGACCAGCCTCGCCACCGAGGGCATGGTAGCCAGTGAGGGCCTCGTCAGCCGCCATACGGGCCAGATTGCCCTGTATTTCGCACTTGCCGTCCGTAGCGACGAGGAGGCGCACTCCGGGGTCGTCTTCGCGGGTTTCAACGGCGAGGTCTTCGGCGACATGCTGCGCAAGGCGGGGCCCCGTAGCGACGGGTTGACCGTCTTCGTCCTCGACCGCAACGGCGATTCTGTATATGAGCACCTGCCTTCAGGTGGGCGGCACCCTGTGCACATACCCCCGGCAGACCTCAGGGATTGCGCTGATGGCAGACGCGCGTGGCTTGAGTTCGGCGGCACCCGCCACGCCGTTTCCGTCATGGCAAAACGCCTTGCGACCGGCGAGGCACCGTACCTGTACCTCCTTGTCTCCACCCCTGATGAGAGCTTCTTCTCCCTCTCCACCCTGCGTGGCGTGACCCCGCTGCTACTCGGTACCCTGTGTGTCGCGCTGGCGGCCCTTGCCGCAGCCAACCGGCGCATCGTCCACCCGCTGGAAAGCCTCACGCGCAAGGTGCAGGCCATCGAAGCCGGGCAACCTCTTCCCGAAACGGCGATAGAGTCGGTGCGCGAGATAGGCGGATTGCAGACCGCCGTCACACGCATGGCCCAGGCCATATCCCAGCGCGAACAGGAACTGGCATGGTTCGCCACCCACGACGACCTCACGGGGCTTGCCAATCGCAAGGCCCTGCACGAGATGCTGGCTGCGCGCCTCGACAGGCTCGAAGAGGGAGCCAGCGAAACCGTCGCCGTCATCTTCATCGACATCGACCGTTTCAAGGCCATCAATGACAGCATGGGGCACACGTGGGGCGACAACGTCATCGCCGCCTTCGCCGCACGCCTCGGTGCGTTCATGCACCCCCTGCACGCCTTCTGTGCACGGGTGGGCGGTGACGAATTCGTCGTCGTCCCCGACGCGTCGGCCACGCACAACGTCGTGCGCGACACCCGCGCACTGCTCGCCCATCTTGGCACACCCTATGACATCAACGGTCGAGAGGTTCGCCTTTCAGCCAGCGCCGGGGTGCTCTTCGTGGGCGACCCGGGCGAAAGCCCCGATGTCATCATCCGCAACGCCAATGCAGCCATGCACCGCTCCAAGGAGCGCGGCTTCGGGCGCATCAGCATCTTCCGGCCCCTGCATCTCGACAGCTACATGCTGCGACTCGACATCGAACGCGAACTTCCCCTCGCGGCGGCGACCGGGCAACTGCATATGGTCTACCAGCCCATCGTCAACGCCAGTGACGGTTCGCTGCACTCCTTCGAAGCCCTGATGCGCTGGAACCACCCACGTCACGGGTCACTGTCGCCCGCCACCTTCATCACCGTGGCGGAACAGACGGGACACGTGGGGCTGCTGGGCGACTTCGCCCTGCGCGAGGCCGGGGCATGCGTCAGACGCTTCGGTGAGGCAGGACTCCTCACGCCCGGATTGCGCTTCGGAGTGAACATCTCCCCGGCACATCTCATGGCGCAGGATTTCCTCTCCGACATAGAAAGCGTGCTCGACGCCGTCTCGGTACCCGGAGACCGCATCACGCTCGAAGTCACCGAATCGGCCCTCATCTCCACCGGGGCTGAGCTCATGGGCAGACTCGAGACCCTGGCCAAACGTGGACTCAACTTCGCCATCGACGACTACGGTGCCGGGTATTCCAACATCCAGTACCTCGCCAGTGAGCACTTCAGGGTGATCAAGATCGACAAGTCGCTCATAGACGAAGTGCACCTGCGCGACAGGATGCGCGCCATCGTGCGTTCCACAGTACAACTGGCCCATAGCCTGGGCTGCAAGATAGTGGCCGAAGGCGTGGAGACCCACGCGCAGGCCAATCTTCTGGCGCGTCTCGGGTGCGACTACCTGCAAGGCTACCTTTTCTCGCGCCCTGTGCCCGAGACGGATGCCATGCGCCTTGCCATACGCGCCATGGAACAGGGCACGCTGCTGCCCCCCGAAGCCCATCCGGACGCGTAGCCCCGCGACTGCCCCACCCCCAGCCCCTTCCCGGCGTGCCGCCCGACGAGCGCCGCGCCTTCTCGCTGCCGTGCCGGTCTGGGTGCGGCCCCCGCCAGTATGCGGTTATGAGCATGCCGGACGCAGGACACAACCCGCCCTCGACAAAGCCCGTGACATGTATCCGGGAACTTGGCACATCGCGCATGACATCGTACTGTGCGGGAACCCTTTCGCGCCCCGATGCCGACAGGACACGAAACCACCCCGACAGCCCGAGGAAGACCGATGAGCGATGATACCCGGTCGACACCGCGCCAGCTCGAAGAACTGGCCCGCCTTCGCCCCGAACTGGCCGATACCGCCATGCTGCTGCGTGACATGTACCTGACGCTGGAACAGCGTCGCCCGCGGTATGATACGACCTTTGTCGACGCCTACCCTCCGGGGCACTTCCACTCGCCCCTGCCCTCGCGTGACGAGGTGGCGGCCGTGGCCCATCGCGCCTTCGACGTACCGGAAGGGGCCAACCCGCTGGGCGGGGTCGACCTTCGCGAACGCGAACAGCTGAAGCTGTACGCCGCTCTCGTGCCCTTCTACGCCGCTATGCCCTTCAAGGATCAGCCGGCTGAAGGACTGCGCTACCATTTCGCAAACGACTTCTTCGCCCACACCGATGCCTTCGTCCTGTACGCCATGATGCGCCACTTCAGGCCGAGGCGCATCGTGGAGGCTGGTTCAGGCTTCTCGTCGTGCGTCATGCTGGATACCGACGAACGCTTCCTTGACGGTGCGACCCGCTTCACCTTCGTCGAACCCTATCCCGAACGGCTGCTGACCCATATCCGCCCCGAAGACAGGACACGGTGCACCATCGTCACCGACTTCGCCCAGAATGTCGCCCTCGAGACCTACACATCCCTCGAAGCGGGCGATGTGCTCTTCATCGACAGTTCGCATGTTGCCAAAATAGGCAGCGACGTGCTGCATTTCGTCTTCGATGTCTTTCCGGCGTTGCAACCCGGCGTCATCATCCACATCCACGACATCTTCTACCCCTTCGAGTATCCATGCTCGTGGTATGCACAGGGCAGGGCATGGAACGAAGCCTATCTGCTGCGCGCCTTCCTGCAATACAACAGCGCGTTCGAAGTGCTGTTCTTCAACAGCTATATGACCACGCGGCACGGTGACATGTTCGAGAAGCACACACCGCTGTGCATGCGCAACACCGGCGGCAGCCTCTGGCTGCGCCGCATGGCGTGAACGGGAGGGGTGTACACGTCTCATCAACCTTTCCGCGAAAGCGATGGACTGTGAGAGGAAAAGTGCGCTCGCCCCCTTCACCCTCTACCGCCTATAGCCAGAAGGCTCCTGCACAGCAGGGGCCTTTTTTCTGCGTGGACGACGGCGCAGAGGGTTCCGTCCGCTTCCGGCACGTGCGCACAGCACGGCGAGTCACGACGCGAACCCGACATTCCCCGGTGAGGCCCCTGTCCGAGAGGTATCCATGCATGCGGTGAACCGTATCCTGTACCCTGCAACGCCACGCGAACAGGGCGCAGTCGTCATCAACGGCATGGGAGACCCCGGATGCCCCGGAGAGTCTGCCACCGCTGCATGTCCCCTTCCGGCATGCGTTCGACGCGCACCTTGACGCACATGACATTCGGGGACAAAAAATGGCATGATCGGTAGAAGGTCGAACCCATGGGGTGGTCGACCAGCCCCCCTTTGCGCCCACACAAAACAAAGGAGCGTTGCACCATGAAAGTCAGAGCACAGGTTCCCACCGTCAAGAATGCGACCAACTTCAACATGGTGGCAGACAGCAAGACCGCCGTGGGAAGCACGCTGGAGAACCTCAAGGCTGCCATCGCCGGAGAGACCGGGGCACATGCCAAGTACACGGCCTTCGCCAAGGCAGCCAGAGAACAGGGCTATGAGCAGATTGCACGCCTCTTTGAAGCCACGGCGGCAGCCGAACTCATCCACATCGGTCTGGAGTACGCTCTCGTTGCCGAGATGGAACCGGGCTATGAGAAGCCCACGGTGGCAGCGCCTTCAGCCTACAGCTGCGACCTGAACCTCATCTCCGGCGCCAATGGCGAAATCTACGAGACGTCCGACATGTACCCGGCTTTCATCAGGAAGGCGCAGGAGGAGGGCAACTCGAAGGCTGTCCATGTGTTCACGCGGGCCAAGCTTGCCGAATCCGTCCATGCCGAACGCTATCTCGCCGCATACAACGACATCGACGCCCCGGACGATGACAAGTTCCACCTGTGCCCCATCTGCGGCTATATCCACAAGGGAGAAGACTTCGAGAAGTGTCCCATCTGCTTCCGCCCCAAGGACACCTTCACAGCCTATTGAGGCGCGAAGAGTCTGGCGGCGCAAGGCGCTGGGCGTCGGACAATGCAAGGACCGCCCCGCATGATGCCGGGGCGGTTCCCTTTTCCCTGTCTGCTTCAAGAGGCGTGGAGGCGCATCTACTTGTTCTCAAGCTTGATCTTTTCGATCAACTCATTGAGCTTCCTGCACTGCTGACTCATATCCCGCTGTGCACCGGCAGCCTGCCCGATACCCTCCGTAATGCGTCCCGAGAGACCGTTGATTTCATCCAGTGCACGCGTAATCTCCTCACTGGCTGCCGACTGTTCCTCCGACGCCGTGGCGATCGAACGCACCCTGTCTGCCGACTGTTCCGAAAGAACAACGATCTCACTCAACGCCTTGCCGGAACGAACCACCAGTTCTGTGGCCTTGTCTACTGCCGCTGCCGCGCGTTCGACACTGTGCGTGTTGTCGCGGGTCGCCTGCTGGATGGCCCTGATAGCCTCGCCGACCTCGCTTGTAGCGTGCATCGTCTTTTCAGCGAGCTTCCGCACCTCGTCTGCCACCACCGCAAACCCCCGGCCAGCATCACCGGCACGGGCAGCCTCGATGGCCGCGTTGAGCGCCAGCAGATTCGTCTGGTCAGCTATATCATTGATGACATTTATTATTCTACCTATGGCCTCGGCCTTCACTCCCAATTCAGCGACATTCACCTTGAGTGCATCGGCCAGCCGCTGCACCTCTTCAATGGCCGCTACTGAGGCGCTGGCAGTGCTGGCGCCCTCCTCTGCCCGACCGCGCGCATGGTCCGCATTCTCAGCCGCCTTGCTCGAATTGCCAGCCACCTCGAGAATGGTCGCGTTCATCTCCTCCATGGCAGTGGCCGTTTCCGTAATACGCTGCCGTTGTCCCTCTGCCCCGTCGCTGATTTCCTCCGACAACGCTGCAACCTTCTGTGATGCCTGGGTCAATGACGTGACAATGGTGTCGAGGATGCCTGCAGCCGCGAGCATTCCCTCGGCCTTTGCCCCTTCCGCCTTACGCCGGGCATCGTCAGCCTCTGCCGTGGCAGCGCGCGCATGAGCAGCCTCCTCCTCGGCCAGACGCCCTTTGAGCTGCGCCTCTTCCATGCGCTCTCCGAGGCTTGCCACCATCGAACGCAAGGCATCCGCCAGAAGCAGGAGTTCTCCCTGAAAACGTCCGCTGACACTGGCATCGAGTTCACCAGAGGCGACCTGCCCGGCATAGCGAACAAGCTGATTCATGGGCTGACGCAGACGGTAGTGGATGTAGAAGAGCACCAGCCCCACCATGGCCGTTGCGATCATCAATCCGATGAGACCGCTACGCGTCATCAGCCCGCCAATAGCCTGACTGAAACGCTCCTGCTCCGCCACGATCTCCCTGTCGACATCATCCATGTAGACACCCATCCCGATGACCCATCCCCATGGCTCGAACAGCTTCACATACGAGAGCTTGGGGAAATCACCTGCGGCACCCGGCTTGCCGAATCTGTAGGCTACGGTACCCGCTCCCTTGTCCCGTGCCACCTTCGCCATCTCGACGAAGAGCAGCTTGCCTTCAGCATCTGTCGTACGTGAAAGGTCGGTGCCGTCCAGTTCAGGTCTGACAGGGTGCATGACCATATAGGGACGCAAATCGTTCACCCAAAAGTAGTTTCCGTCAGAGAGCCTGATACGGGCGATCTGGTCCAGAGCCTCCTGCTTGAGTTGCGCTGTCATATCATCGAGATAGGCTCCTGCACCGACGACCCAGCCCAGTTCCGGAATGAGTTTGACGAATGACACCTTGACCTGGGGCTGCTTCTGGCCGGGGCGGGGCCACATATAGTCGACCATGCCCTCGCCCTTCGACCTCGCAATGGAAACGAATTCCGTGAATATGGCCTTGCCCTGTTCGTCACGGATGTCCCGTTGAGGCTTCCCTTCCATCTGCGGCGATACAGGATGCATGAGGACGACCGTGTCCAGATCGTTGACCCACAGGTAATTATCACCCGCAAAACGCAACCCGCGCAAGGATGCGAGCATTTCGCGCGCGACAAACGCCTTCCGTTCCTGAGGTGCTGCGGCCACCTGAGCCTGAACCATGGATGCCGCAGCATCGACCACCAGTTTCAGTTCATCGCGTTTCAGGCGCTTCAGGGCTTCCATGTCCCTAGACTGCGCGTAGTATTTCTCCACAATGCTGCTTGCCGAGTCCACCATATCGCGAAGCGAGTACTGTTCGTGGGTATAGATGCTCTCGCGGGTCTTCTGCGCCTGAAAAGCCGCAAATTGCGACAAGTCGAAAGAGACATACCCCAAAAAGATACCACCTTCGACCACGAGACCGATAACCACGATGATGATGAGCTGAATAATGATAGACCGGCGCATGACTGCCTCCTTCACCGTTCACGTGATGGAACCTGCCATGTCCATGATACGACAGCTGGCAGAAGGATGGCATTATTTGGGTACACTTCAGGCTTGGAACAAGCCCGGAGGAAGGATGAAAGAAAACGGGGGCATCCTTTCGGATACCCCCGTTCGGTGAACGTCTGGTGGAGCTGAGGAGAATTGAACTCCTGACCTCTTGAATGCCATTCAAGCGCTCTCCCAACTGAGCTACAGCCCCTTGCGGAAGACCGTTCTTGCCCCAAGGGGGCCGACTTGTCAACAGGGAGATCAATTCATGAGCGTTTTTTTCTGTTTTTGAGGTAGGCGCGCTTCACGTGGCTGCAGCAAGCCCCATGTGCTGCGACAGCCACACCCCGCACCTCGCAACAGCCATTCATGCGTTGACGCGAACGCCCTTACGCCGTACCTCATGGCACAGCCGACCCTGCGTGGACATGCCGCGCACGCAATCCCAATGCTACGGCGCTACGGGCACAGGTAGCCAGCCCGCAGCCGCCTTCCCTCTTCCGGAGGAACGATGCTCACTTTCCCGCGCATAGACCCCGTTGCCATCACTCTCGGCCCGCTGCAATTCCGCTGGTACGGCCTCATGTACCTGTTCGGTTTTCTTTCCGGCTGGTGGCTTGGACGCCGCCGCGCCGCCCAGCCCGGGTCGCGGTGGACGGGCGAGATGGTGGACGACATGGTCACCTATGTCATCCTCGGCGTGGTGCTGGGGGGTCGCATCGGCTATATCCTGTTCTACGACCTCGCCTATTACCTGAGCAACCCGACGCAGATTTTCAGTATCTGGAACGGGGGCATGTCGTTCCACGGCGGTCTGCTGGGGGTGGTGTTTGCCATGTGGCTTCTCGGCAGGCGCAACGGACTCGGCTTCATGGACGTGTCGGATTTCGTGGCCCCTCTCATACCGCCGGGGCTGTTCTTCGGCCGCATCGGCAACTTCATCAACGGCGAGTTGTGGGGCAAGCACACCACCCTGCCGTGGGGCATGGTGTTCCCGGATGGAGGCCCCTTTCCGCGACATCCCTCGCAACTGTATGAATGCGCGCTTGAAGGCGTCATCCTGTTCCTTGCATTGTGGGTCTTCTCGTCACGCAAGCGCCCCACCGGGCATGTCTCCGGCCTCTTCGCCCTGTTGTACGGCGTTTTCCGCTTCACGGTGGAATTCGTACGTGAACCTGACGTCCAGCTGGGCTATCTTGCCTTCGGCTGGCTGACCATGGGACAGGTGCTGTGCCTGCCGCTCATCATGCTGGGGCTGTGGCTGCTGCGTCCGGGCGGGGACAAAGGCACCAAGGCAGCCTGAATCCACGTCTCCCAACGGTTTTATTGACATCCACGTCGATTTGTGGAATTGGCTACCCGTTACATTGCGGCCGTCGCGGACGGCGGCGTGTGCGAACACCCCGCTTGGAGGAGACATGGCAAAGGAAGATGCCATTGAAGTTGACGGTGTTGTGCAGGAAGCCCTGCCCAACGCCATGTTCCGCGTCGAACTGCAGAACGGGCACGAGGTGCTGGCCCACATTTCCGGCAAGATGCGCAAGTTCTACATCCGCATCCTGCCCGGTGACAGGGTCAAGGTCGAGCTTTCGCCCTATGACCTCAAGCGTGGACGTATCACCTACCGTATGAAGTAGTCCCCGCCCGTCGCTTCACAGCACGCAAGGAACGCCAAGGCGTTCCTTTTTTTATGGGTGCAGGCGGCACGATGCCGTCCCCGCCTCGACCCCATATGTCATGAATATCCACGGGCAAGAGTCCTTACTGCCACGTTGAAAGCCGCCCCTCCCTCGTGCAAGGAAGAGGCGGCATGGTCCTTTGGCTCAATGACGGCGGCTACACCACACCGACGCGCGCACGAGGCGTGTTGAGCGTGATGAAGAACGCTGCCCCTCGCCGGGTAGCAGGGTCAAGCGGACTCTCGACCCATATCTCCCCACCATGGCTACGTACGATGCGTCGGCAGATGGCAAGCCCCAGACCTGCGCTTCCTTCCTTGCTGGTGTCGCCTTCGCGTTCGATGCGATAGAAGCGCTCGAAGATGCGCTCCTTGCTGTTTTCAGGGATACCGGGACCCTCGTCACGGAAGCAGAAGGTAGCCACCCCGGCACCGGGACGCGCCGAGACCGAAACGCGCGTACCCTCCGGGCTGTATTTCATGGCGTTGTCCATCAGATTGCGGAAGACCTCACCCAGACCGTCCCGGTCGGCCATGACGGTGACTGCCCCCTCTACCTCGCACACAAGTTCGATGGCCTTGCGCCGGGCCACGGGCTGGAACTCGCGCAGGGTCTGGCGCAGCACCTCGGCGGCATCCACTTCGGCCAGTACCCGCTTCTCACCCTTGTGTTCCGACCGGGCGAGCACGAGCAGACTGTTGACCATCTTCGTCATGTGGTTGGCGTTCTTGAGAATCGTTCGCATGAACGCCCCGGCCTGCTCGCACGAGGCGGGTGGCGATTCGAGCAGCGTCTCGGCATACCCCTTGATACTGGTGAGCGGGGTCTTCAGTTCGTGAGACACGTTGGCCACGAAGTCGCGGCGGATGCGTTCGAGCTTTTCGCGCTCGCTCACGTCATGGAAGACCAGCACCACGCACCGCCCTGCCTCGTCGAAGAACGGCACGAGATTGACTTCGAAGGCGCGCCCGTCCGACAGTTCGAGCATGATGGCGCGGCCTTCGGTGGTATCCTTGGCGCGCAGGTCGTCCACGGCCCGCTGGAGTTCGGGCTTCATGGTCGCCTCAAGCGGAGTGCGGCCTATCTTGGAGACGATGCCCTCGAACATGGTGGTCAGCGCACGGTTGATGGTGGTGATGCGCCCTTCGGCGTCGAGCACCATCACCCCTTCGCGCATACCGTTGAACACGGCCTCGAGGCGTCCCTTCTGTTCTTCGAGCACGGCGAGATGGCGCTCGATGTTGTGCGCCATGCCGTTGATGGCGTGGGCCAGCGGCCGCAACTCGCGACCGGGGATGTCGCGGATGCGCCTGCCGTAATCTCCCTGCCCGATGGCCTGTGCGGCACGCGCCATGGACTCGATGCCGCCGAGAAAGGGACGCGTCACAAGAAAACCAAGGCCCCCGCTGGCCAGAAGCGAGAAGATGAAGGCCCAGAGAAGCCCTGTCTCCATGCTGTCTATGCGGTCGCGCACTTCGGAGACCGGCAGCGCCACGCGGATGACCCCCGCTGGCAGCCCGGCAATGCCCTCGACCCGCAACGCGGCATAGACGAGGTCCTTGCGCAGGGTGGTACTGTAGCGCACCTCCATGCCGCTGCCACCCCTGCTGGCTGCGACGACTTCAGGCCTGCCGCCATGGTCGTCCATGAGGTGGACGCGCTCGGCGGGCACATCCGAATCGGCCATCACCTTGCCATCGACGATGTAGGTGAAGCGCACTCCGGTATGCCGCGCATACTCCACGGCCCATGCCTCCAGCGCGTCTTCCGAACCGAAGGGCGCATGACGCGACAGCACCCATTGCGTGCTGGACAGGGTCTCGGTGGCGCGTTTGCGCGCCTCTTCGAGCATGTCTTCACGGATGGTGCGGTCGAAATAGACGAAAGGCGGGGCCAGTGCCATGAGCAGCAGCAGCCACGTTCCGAGCACGAGTCGTTTACGGAGTGAGGATCGCATACCGTTCATAATCGCGCTCTCCGTGTTTCACCCTTGTCACGGCAAGGTTACAACTTGCAGTACCATCGACGCCGGAACGTTGCGGGAGAGGGACCGGGCCGCACTGTCGGCATCGTCACAAACGCCACATCGCCCTGTGGGATGGCAACCCGCAAGGTACGTGCGCCAGCTAGCCCAGCGCCGCCCTGATGAAGCCGTGCAGGTCCCATGGTTCGCCCGGCGTACCGTTGCCCTCGTAGGCTGTGACGCACAGCACGTCGTTGCCCCGCGGCGTCACCATGCGCCGAAGGGAGAGTACCATATGCATGGGGTCTGCGGATGTGGGCTGCGCCAGTTCAAGACGCCATCCGTCTTCCTGTTCCTCCCAGCGCAGTTCATACTGTTCCGGCGGCAGGAACGCATAGGCGAGCATGGCCTTGAAATCGGCGCACGAAAAACGGCCACGCGCCCTGCCTGCCACTCCCACGAAGTCGCCTTGCGGACTCTGCACCACAAGGGGCAACGTCATCACCGCACGCGGCGGTTCCTGATTCTGGAAAGGGGGCATGGAGGAGACGGAAGAGGCGGCATGCGCTGCCGCATCGCCTTCGTACTGCGAAGGGGGCGCGTCCTGTGCCGTGGGCTTGGCAATAGGCGTATCTTCTGCAGAAGCACCGGACACGGACGTGCTCTCTCCCGCAGCGACAGGGGCCTCGTGGGCAGGGGCGGGTTCCGGTTCGCTACGTCTGCGTCCCAGCGCCTTGAGCAGCGGCACCACACGGAATTCCGACTTCTGTTCCCTGCCCTGCTCTGACGCAAGGCGCTCGATGAGAGCCTCGAAGCGCTCCACGGCACCACAAAGACGCGCAGCCAGTTCACGCACCTCACGCGCTGCGGCGTCGTCCGCCGCAGATACCGGTGCAGGGGCTGCGGCAGCCGAAACTGCAGCGTCGACACGCTGTTCAAGCCCCTGAAGCCGCTTCATCATGGCTGTCTGCTGCTGGGTGAGATGCACCATGCTGCGTGCGAGACCACTCACGGCGGTGGTGAAGTCCTGAGGCAATTCGACACGCGCCGGTTGCGCCGCCACCGGTTGCGCCGGAGCTTCGTCAGCAGGCTGCGAGGTCTCGTCAGCCGGGACTTCCGCCTCTATCCACCTGAATTCCGACGCCAGTCTTGCCCGAACCTCGGGCACAGCCATGCCCAGTTCGAACAGGTCGCGGATGCGGATGCACACCTTCGCGGCATCTGCCGTAAAACGGATGGGCTTGCCCTGATTGGCCACGGGAATGCAGTCGGGGAACTTGCGGCGGTAGCTCTTCACCGTCGTCTCGGACACGCCGAGAAGCCGGGAGAGGTCCTTGTGGGTCATGCCTCCGTCGGTCTTCGTCACGCTTTCGTCTCCATAGGAAGTTTCAACACGTAAAAGGCGAACCTTGCACCACACGAACGCAAGGTCAAGCCGGGCCCGCGGGCTTGGCACCCAGGCAGGGCCACAGGGCAGTTTCAGGGCTCACGGGTGCGGCGGGTTCTCGGACGTGGCATATGCAGACAACTGCGGACAACGCACTCCGACACCACAAGCCTTGGACACCGGACTGCATGAGGGCAAATGGCGAGACTTGCCCCACGCCGCTGCGGCGGATACAGTGCGCGCCCTTATGTAATTCGTGCAACATGGCCGCGCCCATGATGCCCCTCACCAGTGCCATGTGCGAACGGCGCGGGCATAGCCCCTATTTCGCAAACTTATCAGACACTTTACGCTCTTGCAAGCCGCACCTGCCAAAGGGTTTTCACCTCTTGCCAGCGCAACCGTGTCTTGCGCTACGACACAGAGAAGGTATGCTTTCGTGAAGCAGCCCCCCATGGAGTCAACGATGCCTTTCGCCCACATCCTGTGCCGTGCAATCCGGTGCTGTACTGCGCCGCTTGTACATCTCGTATGTCTGCTCATGCTCGTGGCACTGCCGCCGCATGTCAGTGCAGCAGAGGACATCACCCTCGCCGTGGTCACCAAGCCCGGTTCGGCACAATACGTCTGCGCTGAACGTTTCGCACAGCTTCTCGCCGAGAGGTCGGACAAGAGGTTCAATGTCGTCCTGCATCACAGCGCCTCTCTGGGTACGGAGACCGACATCCTCCAGCAGGTACAGCTGGGGGCCGTGCAGATGGCCATCGTCACCACGGGAACACTCGACGCCTTCGTACCGGAGATGGCCGCACTGGATTTCCCGTTCCTCTTCACCGACACAGCCACAGCAGACAGGGTGCTCGACGGCCCCGTGGGACGCGGACTGCTCGACAGGCTTTCCACCGCCGGCTTCAAGGGACTTCACTTCTCCGAGAACGGCTTCCGCCACCTGACCAACAGCATCCGCCCTGTGATGACCCCGGACGACGTTCGCGGCCTCAAGATTCGCGTCATGGAATCGCAGGTGCACCGTGAACTGTGGCGCACGCTCGGTGCAAACCCCACCCCCATGGGGTGGCCCATCTACGCCGAATTGCAACAGGGCACCCTCGACGGGCAGGAGAACCCGCTATGGGTCATCGCCGAATACCGCCTCAATGAGGTGCAGAAGCATCTTTCGCTGACTGGGCATGTCTACTCCACGCACACCGACCTCGCCAACCTCGCGTGGTTCGAGGCCTTGCCTGCGAATGACCGCCGACTCCTGGCCTCCTGCATGCAAGAAGCCGCCCTCTGGCAGCGTGCATGGAGTCGCCAGCGCGACGCGGCCTACCTCGAACAGCTTCGCACGGCCGGGATGCAGGTGATTGAACGACCCGACATCGCCACCTTCAGGCAACGCGTGCAGCCTCTGTCCGGAAGTGCGCTGTTCGAGCACAAGGGGGTGCGCAAGGCGCTCGAAGACCTCATGGCGGCCACAAGGGCTAGGTGACCCCTGCCATGCGTCATCATCCAGCCAGTCCCCGACCGCGACCGACCAAGAGGGGCTGATCATGTGCGCCCTGCGGCTGACTGCCCGTCTTCTGGATACGGCCAGCGAAAAGGCGGACCGTGCGGCACGGCTTTGGCTCATCACCGCCATGGCAGGCATGGCCGTGCTGGTGGCCGTACAGGTCTTCTCCCGCTACGCACTCAACGAGTCCCTTTTCTGGTCGGAGGAATTGGGCCGCATCCTGCTTGTGCAACTCACCTTCATCGGTTGCGCCGTAGCGGTGCGCGCAGGGGCGCATCCCGGCATGGATGCCCTTGTCCGGCATCTTCCCAGGCGCGGACGTCACGTCACGCACATGCTGGTGCTTCTGGCGGCACTGGCCTTCTTTGCCTTGCTGGCATGGCACGGCGCACGCTTCGCGTGGTTCGTTCGCCATCAGTCCACACCCGCACTCGGCCTGTCACGGCTCATTCCGGCATTGCCCCTGCCCGTTGGCGGGGCGCTGTCCATGCTGCATGTGCTGGCAATACTGGCCAGACACGCCACAGGAGACCGACAGGGCGGTGGAGACGACGGTCTTGCAGACCACGCATCAGACACCCCCTCGCCCACCGGGGACCGCCCATGACCGCGCTGGTGCTCTTCGGGATGCTGGGCCTGCTCTTCGCCTGCAACGCCCCCATCATGCTGGCGGTGGGTGCCTCGGCCTTCGCCGCGCTGCTCATCAAGGGAGGCATGGACCCCATGGTGGCGGTTCAACGGCTGTACGCCGGGGCCGACAGCTTTCCCCTGCTGGCCGTACCGCTCTTCATGACAGCCGGGCAGCTTATGAGCGCGGGGGGCATTTCGCAGCGCATCGTCCGACTTGCCGACACGCTTGTGGGGCACCTTCCGGGCGGTCTCGCCGTGGTCTCGGTGGTGTCATCCATGTTCTTCGCAGGGGTGTCAGGGTCTGCGGCAGCCGATACCGCCGCCGTGGGCTCCATCCTCATTCCCTCGATGGTGGCCCGCGGCTATTCCCCTGCCTTCGCCGGAGCGGTTCAGGCCGCTGCCGGGTCCATCGGCGTCGTCATTCCCCCCAGCATACCCATGATCGTCTTCGGGGCGCTGACCGGGGCGTCCATCGGCAAACTCTTCGCTGGCGGCGTCATGCCCGGGCTGCTCATGGGCATCACGCTCTCGGCATGGTGCGTCCATGAAGGGCTGCGTTCCGGGCGAGAGACACGCCGCTTCGAACCCGCGGCCGTGTGGCCCGCCCTGCTGCGTGCCGGATGGTCGCTCGGAGCCCCCGCCATCATCCTCGGCGGCATCATCTCAGGCGTATGCACCGCCACGGAAGCCGCAGCCGTGGCTGTGGTGTACGCCTTTCTGGTGGGCCTCTTCGCTCACCGCGAACTCGACCTTCGCCGCCTGCCCGCCCTGCTTCTGGATGCCGCTGTCACTTCCGGCGTCGTCATGAGCATCATCGCCGCAGCCTCCCTCTTCGGATGGGTGATGGCCATCGAACGCATCCCCGCCGCACTGGCGGACGCCATCCTTGCCGTAGGCGGAGAGGGATGGATGCTGCTGCTTGCCGTCAACATCCTGCTTCTTCTGGCCGGAACGATGCTGGAGACCACTGCCGCCCTCATCCTGCTCGTTCCCGTGCTTGTGCAGCTTCTGCCACGCATGGGCATCGACCTCATCCATCTGGGCGTGATCGTGGTGATGAACCTCTCCATCGGCATGCTCACCCCGCCCCTCGGTGTCTGCCTCATGGTCTCGTGCGGCATCGCACGTGTGCCCCTCGCCACCCTCGCCCGTGCCGTCCTGCCTTTGCTCGCGGTGCTGGTGGTCGACCTCATGCTCGTCACCTACATCCCGTGGTTCGTGGCGGCGTTCAGCACCGACATCATCGCCCCCTGAAAAGACCGGCTGAAGCACAATCACGCATCGTTTCGCGCTTCTACACGTCTGCCCGACACCCCTGCAGAGGTGTGCCTCCTCTGTCTCCCCCACGACATCTTCAGAACAACCTCTCCTGCCACGTCGCGGGTTGCCCGTCGTCAGTTCTCTCATCCCCCCTCCCGTGCCTATTGCAGCCCAGTACACGCTTGAGGCGACACCGGAAAGGTGCGCCAGCAGAGTGTCTGCGCCTGTCACCAGTGGTGCGCACACATGTGCATATCATAGTCAATCACATGATATACATATATTTATTAGGAACACCACAAGGCCTTTTCTATTGGCAGGACATCATTCCACAGCACGGTCTCAAGACGAACATATTCCAGAGGGCCTCATGTCACGGCATGTTCTCTGTTCCTTTGTGCATAAAACACATAACACCCCTGTATTATTGAAAATAGACTTGAGTTACCGTGTGCATTGGCTTTGATGCGAACCGCATCACCCAGTAACCGTCACGCCAGCCTGATGTGTCATTATGTCGAGGCAAGGATGCGAACACATGTGCATATCACATCTAACATTCTGATTATAAACATATTATAGACACAGACACTGTGCACACCCCTGTTCGTAGCACTGCCCGGAGGATCCCCCGGAGAGCTCCGCCACGGGTTGACCACGGACACGGATACGCCTAATCCCATCGGAAGCCGCGCCCCCGGCCCGGGAGCGCACAACACCCCGGAAAGGAGCACACACCATGCAACGGACGCAGATCGTCGACGCCCTCGCTGCCACCGCGCCCCAGCCCGTGATTCGCCTATGCGGCTGGGTGCGCACACGTCGCGACGCCAAGGGCTTCTCCTTCCTCGAGATCAACGACGGCTCATGCCTTGCGAACATACAGGCCATCGTGGATGAAGGCATTCCCGCCTATGCGAACATCGGTGCCGTCAGCACGGGTGCCGCCGTGGACATCACCGGTGAGCTGGTCGAGTCGCCCGGAAAGGGCCAGAAGTGGGAGGTACGTGTACAGACGCTGACCCTTCTCGGCGCAGCCGACGCAGAGACGTACCCCCTGCAGAAGAAGCGCCATTCCGACGAATTCCTGCGCAGCATCGCCCACCTGCGCGCCCGCACGAACAAGTACGGCGCAGCCTTCCGCATCCGTTCCGAAGCCGCCTTCGCCATCCATGAGTTCTACCGCGAACGCGGTTTCTTCTACGTGCACACGCCCATTCTCACAGGGTCGGACTGCGAGGGTGCCGGGGAGATGTTCCGCGTGACCACCCTGCCCGTGGAGGGCAGTGTCACCCCCGCTTCGGGCAACCGCTACGAGAACGACTTCTTCGGCAAGGAATGCAACCTCACCGTATCCGGGCAGCTTGAGGCCGAGACGCTGGCGCTGGGACTCGGCAAGGTCTACACCTTCGGCCCCACCTTCCGGGCCGAGAATTCCAATACACCGCGCCATGCCGCCGAATTCTGGATGATCGAGCCCGAAGTCGCCTTCGCCGACCTCGAAGAGGACATGAACCTCGCCGAGGACATGACACGCACTGTGGTGCGCCGCATCCTCGACCGTTGCGCCGCAGACCTCGACCTGTTCAACCGCTTTGTGGACACCACGCTCGTCGAACGCCTGAGGCAGATTGCCGATGAACCCTTCGCCCGCTGTTCGTACACAGAGGCCATTGAACTGCTTCTGAAGTCGGGCAAGAAATTCGAATATCCGGTCTCCTTCGGGCTCGACCTGCAGACGGAACATGAGCGGTATCTTGCCGAGGAACACTTCGGCAAACCGGTCATCGTCTACAACTATCCCAAGGAGATCAAGGCGTTCTACATGCGTCTCAACGACGATGGGCGCACCGTGGCAGCCATGGACGTGCTTGTACCCCGCATCGGCGAACTCATCGGGGGCAGCCAGCGCGAAGAACGCCTCGACGTGCTCGAAGCCCGCATCAACGAGATGGGCCAGAATCTCGAAGACTACTGGTGGTATCTCGACCTGCGCCGCTTCGGCAGCGTCCCTCACGCCGGTTTCGGCATGGGCTTCGAACGGCTGCTGATGCTGCTCACGGGCATCACCAACATACGCGACGTCATTCCCTTCCCGCGCACACCGGGCAACCTCGAATTCTAGGTTCCGCTTCCGCAGACCTCAGGCCGCGTCCCGATGGGCGCGGCCTTTTCATTGGCCCTGTGCCTGACGCTGAAGGGCCATTGCCTGAAGATGTCGTCTTTTCCCCGTCTCTCCGTTGCCCCGACGCTTCCGGTGCGCTATGGTGATGCCAAGTCCCTCAAGGAGGGGACAGGCATGAAGACCGAACGCATACTTCTTCCGGTTGATGGCTCTGAAAGTTCGTATCGCGCCGCCTATTGCGCGGCACAGGCTGCGCAACTGTGCGGGGCGGAAGTGTTGTTGCTTCACTGCGTAGACCAGACGGAACAGAACGGCGAGGCACCTCTCGTCGATACCACCCTTGCGGAAGACACGACCACGAACCGCCACCCCAAACAGGCTGACGCCCTCGGCATGGCGACAGCCAACGACCTCATCGGACCGGTGCGAGATATTCTCGAAGACCACGGCATCCGCTACATGGAACGCATCGTCGAAGGAGAACCGGCAACGTGCATCCCGCGCGTGGCCCAGAATACGCGCTGCGGACTCATCGTCATGGGACGTAGCGGCAAGACCCCTTCGGGCAGGCTGCCGGTGGGGAGTGTCACCGGGCGCGTCGTGGGGGCCGCGCATTGTCCTGTCATCGTGGCACCATGAAGGGGGCACGGTGATGACGCGCGACACAACAGAGAGAGAATGAAAGGAAGACGCGAGAGGGTCGTGCCCTAGGAAAGAGACGGCGCAACCCGTGGGCAGGCTCACTGAAGAGGCTATGAGGGAACAGGAGGGAACAGGCACGGCAGCGTGACGCACCTCATCTTAACGGGCCAAGCCTGATGAGGCCCTTTACCGTGCATCCGTGAGGCGTATCGTCGCACACCAGCTGGCGTGATCTGGAGGGCATATGCGGCCGAAAGGGCTTCGACCGGGGGCGAATGCGGGCTGCTGGCTATTTGCGGCCCAGACGCCCTTTGAGGTGACGTACGCGGGTGTCGATGACCATGTCATTGGGGTACACCCCGCGTAGCGCCTCGAAGCGTTCCAGCGCCTCTGCGAAACGCCCGCGCTGTTCCAGTGCATCCGCCAGCAGAAAGCCCGCCTGACTGCGCAATTCCGGAGTGAGCCCTTCTAGACCGACCAGCGTAGTGGCAAGGTCTACGGCAACGTCCAGATGTTCGCTGGCCACGTTGAGGTCGGCAAGGTCGTAGAGACACCCCGCCCGCCCTTCGGTGGACAGCCCCTCTGTGTCCAGACAGGCCTTGAGGCGCTCTTCCGCCTCGGGAAAACGGCGCTGCATCACGAGGATGCGCGCAAGCCGCCGGGAGACCAGGGCCCGCGTGTCGGGAGTGAGCCCCGGCAACTCCAGCACGCGTGGCCACACCTCGGCGGCGCGTCTGAAGTCGCGTCCCGCCTCGAGCAATTCACCAAGTCGCGTGAGGATGTCGTAGGCACGTTCCGGGTTGGAACCATTCTCGAGGTACATCGTCTCGAGCAGTTCGACCGTGGCCCTTTCATCGTTGCGGACACGATGGGCCACTTCCACGAGCAGGTTCCAGGCCTCCCATCGCTGTGCCCCTTCGGGGTTGCGGCGAAGGTAGCCCTCAAGAAGCCGCTCGGCGTCGTTCCATTCGCGGTTGGCGAAGGCGGAACGCGCCTCGGTGAGTTCCTCTGTGGCGGCCTGCCTGTCACAGGCCGCCACGAGGATGCAGAGTATCAGGATGGCGAGAAGCCGCATGGCTACCCGGCAGTGCCTTCCGTTCCGGCGTCTCCGCCTTCGGGTGCGGTCTTCTGTTCAGAAGACTGCGCCGGGGCACTCTCTTCAACGACTTCGCGCTCGTCCACACGGTCGAAGCCGACGACGATGGCCCCTTCGTCGAGCCGCACGAGCATGACGCCCATGGTGGCACGGCCCACGCTACGGACCTCGTCGACGCTCATGCGGATGATCTTGTTGGTGGAGGTGAGCAGTACCAGTGCCTCGTCGTCACGCACGGGCATGGCACCGATGACATCACCGGTCTTGGGCGTGACCCTGAAGTTCTTCACGCCCTTGCCGCCGCGGGACTGCAGCCGGTACAGTTCGATGCGAGTGCGCTTGCCGTAGCCGTTGGACGAGATGGACATGATTTCGGTGGAGGTGTCGTCCCCCGGCAAGACCGCGCAGGCGACCACCCTGTCGTCACCGGAAAGGGCCACACCCTTCACGCCCGTGGCACTGCGACCCATGGGGCGCACATCAGGGCAGGCGAAGCGTATCGCCATGCCGCCGCCCGTGGTGAGCACCACATGGTCGTCGTTGTGTATCTCGCGCACCATGATGAGTTCGTCGTCATCACGCAGGCCCACGGCGATGAGTCCGCCCTTTCGTGCCCTTGCGTACAGCGAGGCCGACGACCGCTTGACCATGCCGCGCTTGGTCACGAACAGGAAGAAGCGGTCTTCGGCGAATTCGCGCACCGAAAGCACCGTGGTAACCCATTCGTCCTTCTCCAGCGGCAACAGGTTGGCGATGTGCACACCCTTGGCCGTGCGGCTGCCCTCGGCCACCTGATGCACCTTCAGCTGATGCATCTTGCCGTGGTTGGTGAACAGCAGCAGATACTGGTGGTTCGTGGTGGTCAGGAATTCCTGCACGAAGTCGTCATCCGAGGTGTGCAGACCGGCGATGCCCTTCCCGCCCCTGCGCTGCTGCTGGTAGTTGTCCAGCGTGGTGCGCTTGATGTACCCGCGACGCGACAGGGTGATGACCACGTCGTCGTCGGGGATGAGGTCTTCGATGGCGATGCCTTCAAGCTCATCCATGAGCACTTCGGTGCGCCTCTTGGTGGCGTAGGTATCGCGTATCTCGGTGAATTCCTCGCGCATGACCTGACGCAGAACCTCGATGTTCTCGAGAATGGAACGGAAGTACTCGATCTTCTTCAGAAGTTCGCGATACTCGTCGAGCAGTTTCTCGTGTTCGAGGTTCGTCAGGCGCTGCAACCGCATGTCGAGGATGGCCTGCGACTGCGCCTCGGAAAGTCCGAAACGCTGCATGAGCCTGTCCTTGGCCTCCTGCGGGGTCGCCGAAGCACGGATGAGGGCCACCACCTCGTCGATGTTGTCCAGCGCGATGCGCAGACCTTCGAGGATATGGGCACGCGCCTCGGCCTTGCGCAGGTCGTAGCGGGTACGGCGGATGATGATTTCGCGACGGTGTTCGAGGAAGTGCGACAGCGCCGACTTCAGGTCGAGCAGTTGCGGCCTGTTGTCCACCACCGCCAGCATGTTGATGCCGTAGGAACTTTCCAGCGGGGTGTACTTGTACAGCGCATTGACCACGATATCGGGGATGGTGCCGCGCTTGAGGTCGATGACCACGCGGATGCCCTTGCGGTCCGATTCGTCGCGCAGGTCGGCCACGCCGTCGATGCGCCTCTCGTTCACGAGGGCGGCTATCTTCTCGACGAGGCTGGACTTGTTCAGGCCATAGGGAATCTCGCGGATGACGATGGCCTGAAAACCCTTCTTGCGCTCTTCTATCTCGACCTTGCCGCGCACCTTCACGGTGCCGCGCCCGGTCGTGTAGGCGTCAACGAGGCCCTGCCCCGCGTAGACGAAACCGCCGGTGGGGAAGTCGGGCCCCTTCACATGGTCCATCAGGTCGTCGATGGTGCAGGCGTCGTCGTCGAGAAGGTGCAGCAGGGCGTTGCACAGTTCACCGAGGTTGTGCGGCGGGATGTTGGTGGCCATGCCCACCGCGATGCCCGTCGAACCGTTGAGCAGCAGGTTGGGCACGCGCGTGGGCAGCACCACGGGTTCGAGGAGGGTGTTGTCGTAGTTGGGACGGAAGTCCACCGTCTCCTTCTCGATATCCGCGATGAACTCGCCCGCAAGACGCGACATGCGCACTTCGGTGTATCGCATGGCCGCCGCGGCGTCCCCGTCGATGGAACCGAAGTTGCCCTGCCCGTCCACCAGCGGGTCGCGCATGGAGAATTCCTGCGCCATGCGCACGATGGCGTCATACACCGCCGAGTCGCCATGCGGGTGGTATTTACCGATGACGTCACCGACGATGCGCGCCGACTTCTTGTGCGGCCTGTTGTAGGCGTTGCCCAGTTCGTGCTGCGCGAACATGATGCGCCTGTGCACGGGCTTCAGGCCATCGCGCACATCGGGGATGGCGCGACCTATGATGACGCTCAGGGAGTACTCGAGGTACGATTTCCTGAGCTCCTTCTCGATGCTTATCTGTTGCTGTTCCGACACTGCCTGCCTCGTTGTGTTTGATCCGGGGCGACGCGCCCCGTGCGGGGCCCGCTCCACGTCTTATCGCGCCTCATGGGCACGGGCGGGTAACCCCGCTGCGGACAACCACGGCCCGGCGCAGGGGCGAAAACCACCCCGCGTCTCGGGCGCGTCACGCTATATGTCGAGTTCCTGCACGGCGAGGGCGTTACGCACGATGAACTCGCGCCGGGGTTCGACCCGGTCGCCCATGAGCTGTTCGAACGCGTCGCTCGCCTCTTCGGCGTCCTCGATGGACACCTGAAGCAGGGTACGGTTTTCGGGGTTCATGGTGGTCACCCACAGCTGCTCGGGGTTCATCTCGCCAAGACCCTTGTA
>Ga0302253_1000781_pt1 | contig 23032 bp, 21 predicted proteins | sample AAG_RA_Trp_MG_FD_193537 | JGI IMG/M metagenome (GOLD analysis project Ga0302253, IMG submission 193537) | Enriched activated sludge microbial communities from anaerobic digester in WTTP, New Holstein, Wisconsin, United States - AAG_RA_Trp | ecosystem: Engineered > Bioreactor > Anaerobic >...
TTTTTGCTGAAATATTTGTTTCCGAAAACTCCTTTATGAAAATTCGGCATTCCGACGACAGGATGATTTTAACTTTCAACCCCGATTACAACGGGCGTATCGGATTGGCTGTCCAGAAAACACCTGATGTTGGTGAATCGGCCACGATTAGTCTCATTGCCGTCTGTAAAAACATGGACCGGCAGACCATTTTGGGAACATACCCTTATTTTGATGAATGCGCCGGCAAGCTGATGAAGGTTTATACGGGTTTTAAACCTTACATTGAGTCAAGACTCCGCTAGGTGGCCATTTAACACGAGGCTTTTTCCTATCTCGAGCAGCGTTTGTTATTTTCAAACCACGAAATCAACTTATGTAATTTGCTACGGGGACAACTCAGACATGAAGTCATCCGGCGGGATAATTAGTCGGGTCTCAATATTATGGTTGGCCGGTGAATTTTTATCATCCCCCCATCGAAATTGCTTGTCCCTGTTTTGGCGTGATTGATATCCATCTGCCTATTCTTTCATGCATTAAACATTCTTTGAGGGGAAGATGGCAATACAGTCCTTTCAAACATCTCGCCTGTTTGTGAATTACAAGCGGGTAGTTTCTGGATTTTCACCAATCCGTATATTAGAATCAGTAAAAAATGAAAAAGGGGAGGGCATATGAGAAAAACATTAATCCTGATCTTTGTTGTTTCTTTGATGAGTTTAGTTCCTCTTTTCGTGTCTGCTGCGAGCAAGTCAATTGTAGCTGAAAGTTCTGCAAATCAGGACATCCACGCAAGAATCACGGCTATGGACGATGAAATTCAGAGCATGAAGAAACAGATTGTGGATATGGACGTAGAGATACAGCAACTCAAGCAGGAAATAGCGCAGCTCAGCATGCCAATTCGCCAGGAAGCTCCCTACGATAGGCAGCAGCAACTGTACGACAGGTTGGAACGGAAAATACAGCAGATTGACATGGAAATCCTCAAACTGCAAAAACTGCAATATCGCCATTAGTCATCATGTACCTCGGCGCACCGCATTTGAGATCAGCTTTCCATGAGAATGCGATGATCTTTCATGAGCGATTCAACCTCATTCTGTCTCATAATTTTCTTGATTTTGAAGGAATATGGTGTAGAAGTACGTGCATTAATAAAGGCGAAGAGCGGTTGCCTTTTAATAGGGATCAGCTAAAAAAGCTCAGCTTAACCGGGGGAAAGACGGGCAGCGAGTAACAATTTCTCACTCTTTGTCATCGAATCCGGGTCGCCTGTTTTAAGAGTGGTTTTTTACATATCATCGAAATAGCGGCCACCAGTTCTCATGGTGAATATTAAGACTTCGGAATCTTAAACATGATGAAATTGGATCGGAACGTCATGAAGAGTCGGTGCATTTGTAACCGAGAGACCGGAGGTGTGTCCCAGTTTTTTTAAAGCATGGCTTCTACCCTAAGAATTTAGGGCATAATTATTTTTCTTATTTCATCTCTCAGCGTTCGGTATTCTCAACATATTTTATTCACTCGCGGGATCTATCGCACTTTTGACACGCTCCGTGCAATCCAGATGAATATTGTGCCGGAGCTTTGTCCCTCTTTATTGTATTATGTCTATCCGTATCTTTCGTTGCTGCGTTGTGCGGTTCTTGTGATAGTTTCCCCTCTATCAGAGGCTGAGAAATGGATGAAATCACCTGGTTGGTGCTTTCTATCCCTTTTTCTTTTTGCTGTCATTATCCTTAAAAAGTTGGCAATTTCTCAAATCGTACGCATGGTTACCACGGTGGTACCCGGATAATTATGGGATTGAGTCACCTGGCGCGATGGGGTTGGTATTATAATTGATTTACGGGGACATTATTGTCGACCTTCATTCAGGTTGGATAATCAAAAAAACGACATTTCCCGTTTTGGGGTTTGTTCTAACTGCTTGGTTTAGAATACTCATGTTTAAAAAAAATACAGGAACGACCTGGGTGTACTATCTGAAATATTTGAAATATGGAATGGAAGATCACCTCCATTTTAAAATAATTGATTTTGAAAGGGATATTTGATGGAACGACAAAGTCAGGAAATAGACGAAGAGATTAATCTTTATGAATTATGGCAAGTTATTGTCAAGAGAAGGAAAATGATCATCTTTATTTCTTTGACAATATTTGTCTCTATAACGATAATCAATTTATTGTTACCTAAAACTTACCGAGGTGAGGGCAATCTAAGCATTGTAGACGGCGGCACCTGTCTGGAGAATGGCGACACAATATCAAATCGTATCGAAAGCGCGAATGAAATCATTGATATTTTAGGCCGTATTGATAATGAAAAGAAGATCTTAATCTTGTCTAAAACATACATGTCCGTCAAGACATTAAAATTAAAGGCTTTTAAAAATGCGACTGATAGAATATCCGTTGAGATAGAAGCAAAAAACACCAAGGATATACCAACGGCTTTTGTCGAATTGGTTGATTATTTAAACAATATGGACAGTGTGAAGGCAAATATAAACGAAGAAAGGGAAATATTGACGCAAAAATCCATTGAAATGTCAAAGCTGCTCGAGTCAGCAGCTAATTTAACAGGCGCATATGAAAAAAGACTTGCAGAAGGAAAACTTCTGGACTTGGGGTTTAATCCAATCGATCTGAGTAAAAAAATTGCGGATATCAAAATTGAGAAACTTGGTGTGGATCAGGCTTTAGCTAGACTTAAAAACGGCCGTATTCAGATAATGACACCACCGTATATTTCCCCTAAGCCAGTATCACCCAAGATGGTGATGAATATTATCATGGCTGCCATTATTAGTCTGGTGATGGGGATTATTCTTGCTTTCTTCATGGAATTTTTAGAGAAAAAAAAGAATTATTGATTTATCAATCGCAAGATCTGATTTTAGATAATCATAAATTTTCCAATACGTTCTGTTTATAGTTCAAATGTGTGAATCTGAAAATGAATTGCAAATAAGTAGTCGAGTGAAAACCTACTGTTTAATGAAAAAAGGTCAAGAAAAGTGAGTTTAAGCAATCAGAAAATATTAATCACCGGCGCTGATGGCTTTATCGGTAGCCACTTAGTAGAAAGTTTGCTGGAAAAAGGATATCATGTCAGGGCTTTTGTTTTTTACAACTCCTTTAATAATTGGGGTTGGCTGGATACATTTTCCAAAGAAAAACTGGATCGGATAGAAGTGTTTCCCGGAGATATCCGTGATCCAAATGGAGTGAGGAAAGCCATGCAGGGAATGGACATGGTTTTCCATCTGGCGGCACTGATCGCTATCCCTTTCAGCTATCATTCACCGGACAGCTATGTCGATACGAACATCAAGGGTACGTTAAATATTCTGCAGGCGGCACGGGACACTGGCTGTAGACGCATATTGTGCACTTCAACATCGGAAGTGTACGGCACGGCACAATATGTTCCTATCGATGAGAAACATCCCTTCCAGGGACAATCACCCTATTCCGCCACAAAAATAGGGGCTGACCGGATAGCGGAAAGTTTCTATCGCAGTTTCAATACCCCGGTAACCATTGTCAGGCCTTTTAATACTTATGGCCCGCGCCAATCTGCACGTGCGGTTATCCCCACTATTATTACACAGTTGTTGGCTGGTGCTATGGAGATCAAACTGGGCAGCATCCATCCGACCCGCGATTTTACTTATGTTAAAGATACTGTGGCCGGTATGATTGCTGTTTCGGAAACAGAGGCCACAATCGGAGAAGAAATTAATATTGCTTCCCAACACGAGATTTCAATCGGTCAGCTCGCCGCGATGATCATTTATCAGATCAATCCGGCGGCTGAGATCGTTTCAGATGATATCCGCCTGCGTCCTGAAAAAAGCGAAGTAGAACGCCTACTGGGTTGTAATGACAAAATTCGCAATTTAACAGCTTGGCGGCCGGAATATACGCTGAAAAAAGGAATTGAGGAAACCGTCGAATGGTTCAGGAACAAGGGAAACCTGCGGCGCTATAAAGGGGACATTTATAATGTTTAAGAAAATAGTAAACTTTATAAAATACCTTTACCCGGAGGAGAATCCAGTACCACTGCACGCACCACGTTTTTTGGGTAATGAGAAAAAATATCTTATTGATTGCATTGATTCAACGTACGTATCCTATTTAGGAAAATATGTAAGTCGTTTTGAGGATTCCATTCAGAATTTTACGGGTGCAAAATATGCCATCGCCGTTTCCAGTGGTACTTCGGCGTTGCATATCGCGCTTCTGCTCGCCAATGTTGTTCCCAATGATGAAGTAATAACCCAGCCATTGACCTTCGTCGCTACAGCCAATGCTATTTCATACTGCGGCGCACAACCAGTATTTGTGGATGTCGAAAAATCAACATTAGGGCTTGGTCCAGAAAGACTTCAAGACTTTCTATTAAACCAAGCCGTTTTGAAGTCAGATGGTCGATGTTATAATAAAGTTACTGGTAAAAGAATCGCAGCATGTGTGCCCATGCATACTATGGGTCATCCGGTACAAATCGACCAGATTGTGGAGATTTGTCAGCAATACCAAATTCCCGTTGTTGAGGATGCGGCAGAAGCGCTGGGTAGTTACTACAAAAATCAACATGTTGGTACGTTTGGAATAATGGGTATTTTAAGCTTCAATGGTAACAAACTTGTGACAACCGGTGGTGGTGGTATGATTATTACAGATGATGAGCGCTTGGCGGTAAAGGCGAAACATTTGACCACAACCGCCAAGAAGCCACATCCGTGGGATTTTTTTCATGACGATGTTGGTTATAATTATCGCATGCCGAATATAAATGCCGCACTGGGCTGTGCTCAGATGGAATATTTTTTAAGAGAGTTAGAAAACAAACGTGATACGGCACAAAAGTATAGGGACTTCTTTCAAGAGATTAAGATACCCTTTATTTCAGAACCTCCCTTTGCTCAATCAAACTATTGGTTAAATGCCATTCTTCTGGAGAATAAAACGCAAAGGGATCAGTTTCTTTCATATACTGCCATAAATGGCGTTCAGGCACGGCCGGTTTGGACATTGATGTCCAATTTGCCCATGTATAGACATTGTCAGTGCATAAAACTTGAAGTTGCCCAATGGTTGGAAGAACGGCTGGTTAATATTCCCAGTAGTGTGCGTCTATGAAAGAAGAAATCGTTCTGGTTGGTGGCGGAGGCCATTGCAGAGCCTGTATTGATATCATCGAGCAAGAGGGGCGATTTAGTATTGCTGGAATTGTGGATGTGCCAGAGAAGAGACTGCAAAATGTATTGGGCTATCCCATTATCGGTTCAGACACAGATCTTGCTGAATTAATCAAAATGTATCGCAATGTACTGATTACATTGGGACATATTAAATCTCCTGCACGGCGTATGGAGCTTTATAATGATCTAATAAGAATGGGCGCATGTTTCCCTGTGATTAAATCCCCTTTTGCTTATGTTTCATCTCATGCTCATGTTGCAGAAGGAACTGTTGTAATGCACCATGTACTGATCAATGCAGGCGCCAGTGTAGGTAGGAATTGTATAATTAATTCCAAAGCCCTTTTAGAGCATGATGCAGTTATTGGAGATCACTGTCATATTTCAACCGGTGCGGTCGTAAATGGGGGCGTTAAAATTGGTTGTGGATCTTTTTTAGGAAGCAATGCCGTTGTTCAAGAAAGCACATCTATTCCCTGTAATAGTTTTATTAAAGCGAACAGTCTTTGTAGAAAAGGAAATTTGTAAGGGGTCAATATGAACATTGCAGTATTTAGTGTCGTACATCCCAAAGCGTTTCCTTATTTCAAAGATTTTTTATTTTCTCTCGCAACTCAGACGAATAAAGATTTTAGCTTGTTTCTGGTGAACGATGGCACACCAGGTGTCGAAGAGACAATCCACCAGTATAACTTGAATGTCGTATTGAGAAACCTTAGCGGTACACCTTCGGCCATTAGGAAATCGGCAATCGAATGGATTTTAAGTCAATCTGCTGACATTATAATCTTTGCAGATACTGATGATTGTTTCATGAATAATCGCATAGAGATATGTAAAAGCAATCTGTTAAATTACAGTATAATGTTTAATGAGTTAATCCTTATCGGAGACAATATAACGCATGCAATTCCAATGTTAGGGAAACGGTTTAAAAATAACGAAATAATATCTTTAAATAATATCAAATATTCAAATTGTATGGGATTCAGCAACACCGCAATAAAGACGAAGGTCATTCCTAAATCGGTTTTCCAGATACCAGATGACATTATTGCTTTTGACTGGGCTTTTTTTTCACTGTGTATGCAAGAAGAATTGAAAGCTGTTTTCACCAAACAAACGGCAACATATTATAGGCAACACAATGATAACATTGCATCGCCACAATCTTTCACAGAGGACCAAATTTTGAGAGGGGTGCGAGTAAAGCGTGATCATTACCGATTTATTTCAAGAATTGATGCACAATATGAATCATTATCTAACCAATTCAGTGCATTATTTGAAAAACTCAGTGGGGATGTATCGTTCAGAAACACATATTGCGAAAGCGTAAAAGACAAAACACCACAGAATCTTTTATGGTGGGAGTCTATTAAATCACTAGAGGAACTGGCATTATGAGATTGGGGGATCGAGAAGTTAAAGATTTCAGCACGCCATATGTGATAGCGGAAATTGGAGCTAATCATAATGGAGATATGACATTAGCCAAGCATATGATTGATTCGGCCAAATCCTGTGGATGCGATGCGGTCAAGTTTCAATCATGGACACCGTCATCTTTAATTGCACGGGCAGAATATGATCGTAACCAGCAATACAATGATTCTCCCAAAAAACATTTTGGCTCACTGAAAGAAATGGTTGAAAGATATTATTTGCGGGAAGAACAACATTGGGAACTAAAAGAGTATTGCAATGACATTGGTATTGAATTTTGTTCTACCCCTTTTTCTAAAGAAGAAGCTGATTTATTAGAAAGACTTGAAGTGCCATTTTACAAGATAGCCTCAATGGATATCAATAATCATGACTTGTTAAAACATATAGCCAAAAAACAAAAACCCGTTATCTTGTCAACAGGGATGGCTTCGTTAGCTGAAATTGAAAATGCCTTGAAAACGATAGAAGGTGAGAGGAATTTTCAAATCATATTGCTGCACTGTGTTGCAATATACCCACCGGCATATGAGGATATTAATCTGAATAACATACCGATGCTTAGACAGACATTTGGTTATCCGGTGGGTTTTTCGGATCATACAATCGGATTTTCTATACCACTTGCTTCAGTCGCTTTAGGAAGTTGTCTTATTGAAAAACATTTTACGTTGGATAAGAACATGCCTGGCTGGGATCATGAGATTTCAGCAGATCCTGAAGAGATGAATGTAATAGTTGCGGAATCACGGAACATTAGCCATTCACTTGGGGGATTTCGTAGAACGGTATCCCCATTGGAGGAAGAGAAAAAAGCAAAGTTCAGACGAAGTTTAGTTGCTAACGTTCAATTAAAAAAAGGGCAAAAAATAAAGTCTAGCGATCTAACTTTTAAAAGACCAGGTTGTGGAATACCACCCGATAAATCAAATTATGTAATTGGTAGAAAATTGAAAAAAGACATTGATACAGATGAACTTATACTTTGGGACGATTTGATTTAGTGAATAATTAGATGATTCAAGCGAATCAAGGCAAGTATTTAAAGGGCGTGTATGCGGAACATTGAAAGATTCAAAGTAAAAAACAATTCCAGTATTAAAAAAGCCATAAAACAATTGGATATAGGGGGATTGGGCTTTTGCGCAGTTGTTGATAATGAAGATAATGTTATCGGTATCATCACAGATGGAGATTTTCGGAGGGCTATACTAAACGGGATTGATCTCACGGAAAATGTGCTAAAAATAGCTAACAAGCAATACGAATATTTAACATCCGATTATTCTAAAGCAGATGCAGAAAAAATATTCATGAGCAAAATAAATATCGAACATCTTCCAATCTTGGAAGATGGTAAACTTATAAATGTAATAACTGAAAAAGATCTTATTACTAATGTTGATTTAAACAGTAGAAAGAAAATTAATAACTTGGTTGTAATAATGGCCGGTGGGCAAGGTAGTCGTCTGGAACCTTTTACTATCATCCTTCCCAAAGCCCTTATCCCGATAGGTAACAAGAGTATTATAGAACTGATCATTGAAAAATATCTTGAATTTGGCATGAGTAATTTTCTGATATCCGTAAATCATAAGGCTAAAATGATTAAAGCCTATTTTGAGGAGCAAAAAGGAAATTACACCATAGATTATATCGAGGAAGATAAGCCATTAGGAACAGCAGGTGTCTTGAAAATGCTCGAACACAAGATCAAAGAACCATTTTTCGTTTCTAATTGTGACATTATTATAAATGATAATTATGCTAAAATTTACGATTTTCACATTAATGGGAATTTTGAACTTACTATAGTTGCTTCAATGCATTATCACACCATTCCTTATGGTGTATGTGAAATTGACAACGCTGGTGCATTAAAAAGGATCATTGAAAAGCCGGAAACGAATTTTCTTGTGAATACTGGTATGTATATCTTGAATCCCGATATAACAGGATTAATTCCTGATGATGCTTTTTACAACATGACTGACCTGATTGATGCCTTGCAAAATCAGAATCGAAAAATTGGAGTTTATCCTATTTCTGAAAAATCATGGATAGATATAGGCCAATGGGAACAATACAAAAACGCTGTTAATAGTCTCAAAGTAGGTTGATGCTCAATTTCCATATGAGAAAGTTGAAAACAATAGCAATAATACCTGCAAGGGGTGGTTCAAAACGTATTCCACATAAAAATATAATGGACTTCATGGGGAAACCGTTAATAGCGTGGACTATAGAAGCGGCAAAAGAAGCAGCCATATTTGATCGAATAATTGTCAGTACCGATGACAGGATAATTGCAGAGATTGCGGAAGGCTATGGGGTAGAAGTACCTTTTTTACGCAATGGAGCAAGCGATGACATAACACCTGTCAGTATCGCTACGATTGAATCAGTAAAACAAGCGCAGGAATGTTGGGGGGAAGAATATAATGTTGTTATGCAATTAATGGCAACCTGTCCTCTCCGTAATAGAAAAGAAATAATTAATTCATTCAATCATTTCATACAAGCTAAGGTTAATTACCAATTGAGTTGTTTTAAATTTAACTATATGAATCCGTGGTGGGCTTTCAAATTAAAAAAGGATTATCGGCCCGAATATATTTTTAAAAAATTTTATGGCAAACGATCACAAGATTTGCCGGAGTTATATTGTCCGACAGGTGCTATATGGATTGCGAAAACGAAAGATTTAATACGAGAAAATTCTTTCTATGGCAATGGGCATATATTTTATCCGATAGATTGGAAGGCGGCTATTGACATTGATAATTTTGAAGATGCTGAATTTGCGGAAGCTGTGTTCAGACAAAATTGTTTTTAAAACGGTAATCATTATTCGTAGGAGTCAAATATGAAGTATTGTAAAACTTGCCTGCAGACCGATACGAGGCCCGGTATCTCGTTTAGTAAAGAGGGGATTTGTTCTGCTTGTGATTATAGAAGGAAAGAATTTCCGGAGATCGATTGGAACGAAAGATATAGAGAGTTACAGAATATTGTTGATTGGGCAAAAGAGAACTCAAAAGAGAGTTACGATTGTGTAATAGGTGTAAGTGGCGGGAAGGACAGTACATTCCAAGCTATTTATGCAAAAGAGCAACTCGACTTAAATGTACTACTGGTCAACACGGCCCCGGATAATATAACAGATGTTGGTAGAGATAATTTGGAGAATTTAGTGCAAAATGGTTTTGATCTCATATCTTTTAGACCTAATCCAATTGTCATGCGTAATCTCACTAGACGGTCTTTTTTTGAGTATGGTAATCCAGTAAAGCCCTCTGAATATCCTTTGTACGCTGTGCCATATCAAATAGCAGTCATGTGTAGGGTTCCGTTAATAATTTGGGGTGAAAATGTCGCTATAACCTTAGGAGTTACGGGGCTTGGAATGTCTGGAAACGCGTTAAGTGTTTTGGCTCACAATACACTGGAAGGAATTGAGTCGAAGGATTATTGGCTGCAGGATGGACTTACATTGAAAGATTTGTTGCCCTATAAATTTCCTGATGTGAACGAATTGAATAAGAATCACAAGGCAATTTATCTTAACTATTATGTTAAAGAGTGGGGTTGGAAGAATAACACAGATTTTGCGATAGCCAGAGGTTTGAAGGGAAGAGAAGATATACCGGAGATAACAGGCAGAATAAACCCTTATAATTCTGTTGACGCCGATATTCAAATCGTAAATCAAATGATGAAATATTACAAATTGGGATTTGGATTTGTTACGGATGAGGTATGTTATTATATCAGAGAAGGCATCATGTCCAGAAATGAAGCCATAGGACTTGTGAAAAAATATGATGGAAAGTGTGGTGAGCATTTTATCAAAACTTTTTGCAATTATATAAACATTACTCTTGATGAATTTTGGAGTAATATTGATAAACATGTTAATAACCAGCTTTTTTATAAGGATAATTCAGGAAAATGGATTCCGAAATTTGATGTAGGTGAGGATTTTGAATCTTATGAAATATAAACAGAATCGTATTCGATTGGGGGAATTAGACAACCCCAATATGAATATTTTTAAAGAAACGGATATCAGGCCCAATGAAATAATTGAAAAACAAATAGATTATATTGAGATTGATCGCAAACGATTACTAAGTAAGAAAAAAGATTTTATTGAAGTATGTTGTCCGGCATGCGATAAAACCAACTCAAATATATCATTTGTAAAAAACAAATTGAAATATGTTGCTTGTAATAACTGTGGCACTTTATACATTAATCCACGACCGACGTTTGAAATTTTAGGTGAGTTTTATGCGCAGTCTGCCGTTTATGAATATTGGAATAAATTTATATATCCAATGTCAGATGAAAAAAGGCGCGAGTTTATTTATCGTCCTCGTGTAGAAAGGATAGTTGGCATTTGTAAAAAATATAATAAAAAAAAAGTGACTTTGATGGAAATTGGAGCAGGACCTGGTTCTTTTTGTGAAGAAGCTAAGTTATCTGGTTTTTTCAAAAATATTATTGCTGTTGAACCAACAAAAGATGGAGCTGAATGTTGTAGAAAGAAGGGGATTAATGTTTTGGAAGAACAGATAGAAAATGTATCATTAAAACCAGGGTCCATTGATATCATTGTTGCATTTGAAGTTATTGAACACCTGTTCTCGCCCAAAGACTTATTAATTAACTGTTCACGATTATTAAGAAAAGGTGGCTTGATCATTCTTTCATGTCCTAACATTATGGGATTTGATAACCTTGTTTTGGGATCTTCTTCTCCCTCGATAGACCACGAACATTTAAATTATTTCAATCCTCATTCATTAGCGCATTTAATTCGTAATTGTGGATTTCATGTCCTTGAAATATTAACACCAGGCAAGCTGGATGCTGAAATTGTAAGAAAGCAGGTTTTAAAGGGTAAATTTTCTTTGTCGAATCAACCTTTCTTACATAAAGTTTTAATAGAAAATTGGAACGATTTAGGTATTAAATTTCAAGAATTCCTATCTGACAATTTATTATCCAGTCATATGTGGGCCGTAGGGACAAATGATGAGAGAATGTTAGGTTAAATCAGTCCAAACGGAAAAATGAAATCAGCAGCATCTTAATCTTATCAACAAACATATTCCCGCATGTATTTTGCTAATATTGAAACAGAGTCCTATACGGCTGAAGATGTGCTTTTTTTCATTAGAATCAAAGGCAAACAACATTTCTTTAATGAAATTTACGGCAAACAGGTTATGGAGCGTCTATTTGGGCATATAAATAACCATCATACAATCTCTGAGTATAAAAATGCTCATCATCACATCAATTTAGATAAATTCTCAATTACTGATCTTACATCATCTGATTACGAAATCTATTATGAATGCATACACACAGAAATTCCATCCATCATTACACGATGCCGTGGACTTCGTGAAATAAGCTATTCTGAAGCAAAAGAACTGATTTTGTTGGCCTGCAAATTTTTTGTGGATTTCTTTGATTCCCATAAATATCGTCTCGTTGTGATTCATATTATTGACAACTATGTTCTCGATGTGATGTACCGTGTCGCGAAGCATAAAGGTATTCAAGTTTTATGTCTTAGTGAGTGGGTTGTTGAGAATTACCGTAGACATACTATTTATGGGGAACTGATCCCATTCAGAGAACCGCTAGAAGATGAAGTGATTCGGATCGCGTCTTTTTTTCAAAAGAAAGAAAAATGCTTCTGGCTTCGAGGCGTTGATCGATTTAATCGCATAAGACATACTTTATACCTTATTATGCGTTACTGGATTCTCTTTATCAGTCGATATCTAATATGTTATCGGCTGCTTGGTGACAGATCATACGAATACAGGTTTGCACATGTGTGGCATACGAAACTCAGGTATTTTTTTATTTCGCAATACTTTACAAAAATAAACGCACGGTTCATCGAAGCCAATCTCCAGCGCCTTATAATGGTACCACTTCATTATTTCCCCGAAGCAAATGTTGATTACTGGATGACAGATTATAGACATTCAGACTATTATACAAGCCTATATGAAGCTGTAAGTTTTTTCCGAGACAGAGGATTCATCCTGATCATTAAAGAACATCCATTTTTCTTGTACCAAAGAGATCCAGAGGTATATAAGCGGCTCGTGAAATATAAAAACGTACATTTGATTGATCCGATGTCCGATTATGCTTACCTATTGGATCTTGTACAGATGGTAATGGTGTGGCATGGCTCAATGGGGATAGAGGCTCTCATGTCAGGTAAAAAGGTTATTTGTTTTGATAAGAATTATTATTCTCAAGATTTAATACCGGACTATCGTCACTTTGAACTTGCCAAGTCTCTTACTGAATTGGAGCAGCAAGAGTTCATAAGAAGTCTTTTACGTGGTGTACAAGAAATTTAAAATTACCATATTCAAGATCCCATTCATTAATCCCGCTTCGTGTCTACAAATCAAAAATCAATTCTGATACTTAACATTTTTACACTATTCTGGTGGGTGTATTCACTCCTGTCGCTGGTTGGAATTGCACTTATAATCATGTACCTCAGCAATGGGGAGATTGATTTTATATATTTGTTCAAAGTTCCGCTGGTCGGGATATTCATAATACTAGTCATCTTTCATATCAAGAATCGTTTAGAACTCAATCTCATAAATAAGTTATTTATATATTTTGGTTTGATCAGTGTGATTGTTGGTACCATAGGGGGGACTCTAATTACAAAAGCAGCTTTGACACACCTCTATATGATTGCAATTTCGATCATGGGCTGTTCTTTCGGATACAGCATGGCAGCCAAATATGATGCCAATATGAAACGTGTCGTACGAACCGTGATGTATTTTATCTTTATTACGAATAGTCTTATATTATTTACATATTATTACTTTCATTACGTGACCGATTCTATAGCATACTTTGGTTTTGATAGCATTTTGCCTCTCGTCAGCGCATTGTTTCTTGCCGATAAAAAGTATTTTTGGTTTGTAATAGCTGTTATTCTTGTGTTCCTTTCAGGTAAACGAGCGCCACTCGTCTCCATGATAATGCCTATTTCATTAATTTATCTGAAATCCTTAATAAGTCCAAGTATAAAAAAGTTCAAGATTAATCTTGGTATAGCAATTTTTATTATCATTTCTGTAACATGTCTGTTAAGTCAAACTGAACTTGTTAAACGATGGTTATTATTTGCCTCAGTAGATATCACCGATTTTGAAAGTATTTATGCTGCAACCAGTGGCCGATCTGCTGAATTAATTGGTTTATGGAATAAATTATCGAATAACCCGGTTCAGTTGCTGATTGGTTCTGGTTTGGGAGGTCATTTTACAATATACGCTGAATTCAAAGGAGATTTAATTAGTTATGATCAGCACTATCTTCACTTAGCTGTAGCAACATATATTTTAATATTTGGTGTGCCGTTTACGCTATTTTTATTAGGTTCCATTGCTTATGTATTTTGGTCTAACCGAAGTAATTTCCAAAGTTTCTTCTATCTCGGAATGTTGATTACTTTTATTGGAAGCCTTTTTGGTGCGGGTCTGATTGTTGACCCACTTTTCTGGATATTTCTCGGCGCAAATCAGTATTACATGAAAAAACCTGTCTGTTACTGATAATCATAGAAGATTGCCGTGTCTGGAATTAAGTATCATGCGGCTTCAAGCAACCACAGAAAATTGATTATCTAGATTGTTTGCGTTTTTGTAACCCAGAACAAAATCATGATCAAAATTTATTATATAGTTATGCTTGTCGCTGGAATCATTAATTTCATTAGGAATATTGTCTATGCGGTAATATTGGGACCAACTGAGTTGGGCTATTATTCCCTTGCTATGCTAATAGCAATATTTGGTTTGAGTTTTTGTAGTCTTGGTCTTTATGAGGGTTCATTAAGTACTTTCCCGCTCATGTATGGCCAAGGAAAGAAAAAAGAAACAGAGATTCTTCGTAATAAAACATCGGGGTTTATTCTGTTATTTTCAACTGTGTTAATTATTCTTAGCTTCTTCTTGGCATTTGTTTATCCATTCCAAGATATTAACCATCGGATTATGATTATAGTATGTGCCATTTTTTCAGGTAGCCAGTTATTTTTAAGCTTTTTATTGGTTGATATTCGGAGCCGTTTAATGACACTTCAATTTGGATGGTTAATGTTTTGTCGATCGGGGTTTAGTTTCGTGATTGGAGTATTAGCAGCGATATATTTCGGTTTTTTAGGTATTATTGTTGGTGAAATATTTATATCTATTATATTAATCTGTTTTGTGATTCATTACCGTATGGAGAAGTATCATTTGGTATTTGGTGATATCTCAACTTTGAAATCAATTTTTAATGTCGGCATCCCACTAATGATAAATGGACTTCTGACAAACATTGCATCAAATTTAGAAAAATTTTTTATTGTTGCAATATTCGGCACTTATTTATTTGGCCAATATTCATTCGCGATGATTTTAGTTATTGGCGCACAGCTTTTTCAAGGTATAGTTTATCAACATATTGGTCCGGAGATATTACATAGAATTGGGAAAGGCGAAGATGTCCCCGGTCTTCTTTTGCGGATTAATCAAATAGTTATAATTGCAGGGGGCTGCTTTATTTTATTATGGTATCCATTTGTTGAATTATCAAGAATAATAATCTTTAATTTTTTTCAGGGATACGATTACGCAATTAATCTTCTGTCTATTGTTTATGTCGGAGCTGGCTTTATTATGATGAGTCATTATGAACACTTTATTGTAGCTTATAGAAAGACAAATAATATTCTATATTCTAACTTGATTATTATCGTAATCACTTTTGTTTTTCTCCTTGCAATATATTTATTAAAGTTACCGTTAATATTCTTCGCAATTGCTTTTGTTATAGGCAGGGCCATATACTTTTTAATTACATATTATTTAGCAAAATCAGTTGTTTACACGTAATCTATTTTAGCGTTTGTAAATCACAGGATTTTTTTAATTATGGAAAATCGGAGACTATGTGCAATTCGTCAGTTTTTAATGATATGATATTGATCTGCAAATCAATCACATGCTGACGAATATATAGGTCCAAGTGTTATTCTTGAAATGAAAAATTTTTAGTGAGATAAAGCTATGTTTCTCGACAAAACGCTCCTAATTACCGGAGGAACCGGAACTTTTGGAAATGCTGTGCTCCAGAGATTTTTAAATACGGAGATCAAAGAAATTCGTGTTTTCAGCAGGGATGAAAAAAAACAGGAACAGATGCGTAATACTTTGCGTAATCCGAAAGTGAAATTCTATCTGGGAAACGTTCGAGATTATGACAGCATTCTCCAGGCGATGCACGGTGTGGATTTGGTTTTCCATGCGGCGGCGCTCAAACAGGTACCTTCCTGTGAGTTTTTCCCCTTGGAGGCAATTCGGACGAATGCCATTGGCGCAGATAATGTTATGAGTGCGGCCCTGACGCGCCATGTTGGGCACATGATTATTCTTAGTACGGATAAAGCGGTTTATCCCATCAATGCCATGGGGATGTCCAAAGCGTTGATGGAAAAGCTTATGGTCGCCAAAGCACGTGCCAACGGTGACTCATCAACAATCTTTTGCGGGACCCGTTACGGTAATGTCATGGGGTCCCGTGGATCGGTCATCCCTCTTTTCATAAGTCAGATCTTGGCAGGAGAACCCCTGACCATTACCGATCCGCAAATGACCCGATTCATGATGTCCATCGATGATGCCATTGACCTCGTTGTTTACGCCTTTGAGCATGGTTATCCGGGTGATGTTTTCGTACAGAAGGCGCCGGCGGCGACCATCGAAACATTGGCCGTTGCTTTGAAGAGATTGTTTAATGCACATAATGAGATTCGCATTATCGGCACACGCCATGGGGAAAAGCTTTACGAAACACTTCTGACAAGGGAGGAGAAAGCCCGGGCGGAAGATATGGGGGAATATTATCGGATTCCTGCGGATATCCGCGATTTGAATTATGCCTGTTACTTTACCGAAGGCGAGGCAACGGTGTCCGCTTACGAGGACTACCATTCACACAATACTCATCGTTTAGATGTTGATAGACTCATTGAATTGTTGAGCCGGCAGGATTTTGTAAAGCAGGCACTGGATACAGGCAAGATTGCACTGTAAGGAATTTATTCAGAGCCATTCTAGGACGTAATAAAAAAGAATAGCGGGTAAAATGAAGTTTCTCGTGACAGGTGCCCGGGGTTTTATTGGGAAAAACTTGGTGATCGCTTTAAAGCGATACACTGGCAGTGACGTTATTGAATACGACATTGATTCCTCTCCCAGCTTTTTGGAGGATGGTCTATCATGTGCGGATGTTGTTTATCACTTGGCTGGGGTCAACCGAACGGATCGAATCGAAGCCTTTGATGAGGGGAACTTTGAGTTTACAAACCGAATTTGTAGTGAATTAATGCGGCTTGGCCGAAAGCCCGTTTTCGTTCTTTCTTCTTCTATCCAGGCGGATTTAAACAATCCCTATGGTACTTCCAAACGACGGGCCGAAGAGACTGTATTCGACTTCGGCAGGCAAACAGGTGCGCCGGTTCATGTTTTTCGCCTTCCCGGTGTCTTTGGTAAATGGTCCCGTCCCAATTACAACTCTGTCGTAGCGACATTCTGCCATAATATGGCTCGAGATTTACCAATTGATATTTCCGATTCGGAAAAAGAAATTGAACTCGTGTACATCGACGATGTGGTGAACACCTTCGTCGGCCTGATGGATGGTCGGGCAACTGCTATAGATGGGAAATATTACCCTGTGTCACCTCTATATCGCATATCGTTGGGGACTTTGGCCAATACAATTGCTGCGTTTAAAGCTAGCCGGGTCAATCTTTCTCTGCCTGATGTTAGTGATGCGTTGATCCGTGACCTTTATGCGACTTATATTTCGTATCTTCCTACGGATTCTTTCGCGTATTCTTTACCTCAGTGGATTGATCCCCGGGGAGAACTGGCTGAGTTGCTTAAATCGCCAAGTTTCGGCCAGATTTTCATTTCGCGCACCCGACCTGGTCTTGTCAGAGGGAATCATTATCATGATACCAAGGTAGAAAAATTTATCGTACTCGATGGGGATGCGATCATTCGATTTCGTCATGTGTTGGACGGGGAGGTCATCGAATACCCTGTTTGCGGCCGCGATTTCCGAGTGGTGGATATTCCGCCGGGATATACCCATTCCATCGAGAATGTGGGAAAAAATGATCTGATCGTTCTTTTCTGGGCTGGCGAAATTTTAAATCCTGAGAATCCGGATACTTTTGGAATGGCTGTGTAAAGGGCATGGAGGCGATACTATGAAAGTAATGACTGTTGTCGGTACGCGTCCGGAAATCATTCGTCTGTCGCGTGTTATGGCTGCACTGGACCGTTATGTTGAACATGTAGTCGTTCATACCGGGCAGAATTATGATTATGAATTGAATCAGATTTTTTTCGATGATTTAGATTTACGGCCGCCGGATCATTTCCTGAAGGCGGTCGGAAGGTCAGCAGCCGAGACGGTGGGCATGATCATCGGGAAAATGGATGAAGTCTTGGTAACTGAAAAGCCTGATGCCGTGATGATTCTTGGCGATACAAACAGTTGTCTTGCCGCGTATCCGGCAAAACGACGGAAAATTCCCATATTCCATATGGAAGCAGGAAACCGTTGTTTCGATCAGCGTGTTCCGGAAGAAATAAACAGGAAAGTTGTGGACCATATCAGTGACATCAACATGCCGTATAGTTCAATCGGTCGTGAATACCTGCTGTGTGAAGGGTTTCCACCCGATCGTGTTATCAAAACCGGAAGTCCCATGTATGAGGTGTTGCATTATTACATGCCGAAAATTAATCAATCCGATGTGCTATCAAAATTGGGTTTGAATCCCCGGGATTACTTTGTTTTAAGTTGTCACCGTGAAGAAAATGTTGACGATCAGAATAATTTTCATTCCCTGATAGATGTTTTACAGGGTTTATGCATTGCTTATGGCAAACGTATCATTGTAACGACCCATCCTCGCACGCGCAAACGCATTGGACAGGAGGGGATTAAACTGCCCTCTCTTGTCGAACTGCATAAACCATTCGCATTTTCTGAGTACATAAATCTGCAAATGCAAGCCATAGCGACACTTTCGGACAGCGGGACCATTTCGGAAGAATCCTCGATTCTGAATATTCCAGCCCTTAATATCCGTTATGCCCATGAGCGGCCCGAAGCGATGGAGGAAGGCGCCGTAATGATGGTGGGTCTCTCCTGGTCGAGAATTCAAGAAGGGCTTTCTGTCCTGCAAGCCCAGTCGAGAGATGCGGATCGGGTACTGTCCGTGGTCCAGGATTATAACGTTTCCAACGTTTCGGAAAAAGTTGTGCGGATAATTTTAAGCTACACGGATTACGTAAAACGCGTGGTTTGGCGTAAGGCTTGATTATGCGGATTCTCTTTCTTACGCAGTGGTTCCAGCCCGAACCCTTCTTTAAAGGTCTTCCATTTGTTAAAGCACTTCAAGAAAAAGGCCATAAGGTTAATGTTTTGACAGGATTTCCCAACTACCCTGGGGGAAAAGTTTATTCGGGTTATCATGTCCGTCTTTACCAGAGAGAAGCGCTGGACGGCATTATAGTTCATCGCATTATGCTTTACCCAAGTCATAATAGATCAGCATTTCACCGGATCATAAATTATCTCTCTTTTTCGTTGTCTTCGTTTCTGCTCAGTCCTTGGTTAGTAAAGAAACCAGATGTTATTTATGTTTACAACCTTGTTACGCTCGGGCCAACAGCTTTCTTACTAAGATTAATATTTGGATCAAAAGTCATTTTAGACGTTCAGGATCTTTGGCCGGAATCTGTGGCTGCATCCCGGATGCTTGTTAACAAGGGTTTATTGAATTTTCTAAATATAATGTGTGATTGGATCTATCGTCGAACTGACCATTTAGTGGTTTTATCACCTGGCTTTAAGAAAAACTTAATTGATAGGGGTGTCGCACCTGAGAGAATAGCAGTGATTTACAATTGGTGCGATGAGGCGAGTATTCGGATGGAGGATACTGTATCGCTTGATTTTATAAAACCACCAGCGTTTACTAATAAGTTTGTTGTTCTTTTTGCTGGGGCAATGGGCCTTGTTCAGGGATTGGATACATTGTTGGATTGTGCAGCGCTTTGCCGAGAGTCATTTCCGGATATCCAATTTGCACTGATCGGCGGTGGCGTAGAAAAATCTCGTCTTCAGAAGCGGGCGAAAGAAATGGGACTGGATAATATCACTTTTTTGCCACCTCGCCCGATGTCAATGATGGGGGAAGTTTTTGCATTGGCCGATGCCCTAATCGTCCATTTGAAAGACGATGCTCTCTTTTTGATCACGATTCCCTCGAAGACACAGGCTTATCTTTATGCAGGAAAGCCTATAATTATGGCTATGCATGGAGATGCGGCAGAGCTCGTTCGGAATTCAGGTGCAGGTATACTATGCGAACCGGAAAATCCACGTGCAATGATGGAAGCAATCAAGAATATGTACAATATGCAAGAACTGGATCGTCGTAAAATGGGTCAATATGGTCGTGAATTTTATATAAGAAATTTATCTTTTAAAGAAGGAGTAAAAAAATTTGAAGATATATTTCTATCATGTTTGGAATAGGATAAAACATTACCGGTCATGAACTTGAATTCAGTAACGAAGGATTTTATTATTTTTTTAGCTAAATTGGGAGAGAACAAAAGAATATTGAATACCATTCAAAAACGCATTGTTGATGTCGCTGGAGCGATCATATGTCTTTGTCTTGTGTCGCCATTGATGATTTTGACGGCTATATGGATTCGTTTGGTCATGGGACATCCGATTATTTTTCGCCAACAAAGACCCGGTTTGTATGGTAAACCATTTTGTATGTTTAAGTTCCGTACCATGAAAAATGTAGAAGAGAATGAGGTGTATTCGCTGAGTGATGCTGACCGTCTGACTCACTGTGGTTGTTTTCTACGCAGCACTAGTTTAGATGAACTGCCAGAGCTTTTTAATGTTTTGAGGGGTGAGATGAGTTTGGTGGGGCCCAGACCATTGCTGATGAAGTATCTGGAGCTTTATACCCCTGAACAGGCACGGAGGCACAATGTGAAACCGGGAATTACAGGCTGGGCGCAGATCAATGGTCGGAATGCTATAATATGGGAAGAAAAATTTAAACTTGATGTTTGGTATGTTGATAATATGTCGCTTCTATTAGATTTTAAAATCATTTTAATAACGATTTGGAAAATCATTAAGCGTGAGGGGATTAATCAGCGTGGACATGTGACGACTGAAGAATTTATGGGGGGTAAATGAATTCAAAAGATGATCAGAATCGCTTCCCCAATTGGCAATATCCGGAAATTGAGGAAGGAAGACCGACTAAATATAATTGGGTTGTTCAAAATGTTGATAAATTAAAATTAGGAAACAATACAGACATAGGTGCATTTACTTATATCAACGCAAAACATGGTGTAATTATAGAAGATTTTGTACAGATAGGTTCCCATTGTTCTATTTATTCTGTTTCTACGATTGACGATAAACAGGGTTCTGTTGTTTTAAAGAAGAATTGTCGGATAGGCTCACATAGCGTTGTAATGCCTGGTGTGACTGTTGGAGAAAATGCCATCATCGGCGCTTTTAGTTTTGTTAATCGGGATATCCCGGCGAATACTGTTGCCTTAGGTGTTCCGGCAAAGAATGTCAAGCCAGTAGAAAAAGTCGACTAAATGCAAATACTTTCTCTCAAAGATCTTGCCATAAATAAAGGATGACTGATGAGGAAGCATCCATTTGTAACTTGGCCGTATTATGACGAGGATGAATTGGCCGCTGCGATGCAGGTACTTCAATCTGGACATGTGAACTACTGGACAGGTTATGAAGGCCATAAATTTGAAGAGGAATATGCAGCATTTGTAGGATCAAATTACGCCGTTGCACTTATGAATGGGTCTGTGGCTTTAGAGGCAGCATTATTTGCCCTTGGTGTCATGCAGGATGATGAGGTCATTGTAACCAGTCGGACTTTTATCGCCTCTGCCAGTTGCGTCATTATGCGAGGAGGGCGGCCAGTCATGGCGGACGTAAGTCCTATCAGTCAGAATATTACTCCCGAAACGATAGCCGCTGTTTTGTCTCCTCGTACCAAAGGGATTATCGTTGTACACTTGGCTGGGTGGCCTTGTGACATGGACGAGATCTTGAAGTTGGCTCGAGAAAATGATCTGTGGGTCATTGAGGACTGTGCTCAGGCCAGCGGGGCGACTTATAAAGGTCATCAGGTCGGATCAATGGGAGATGTTGCGGCGTTTTCTTTTTGCCAGGATAAGATTATTACGACGGGCGGAGAAGGGGGGATGATCACAACTAACAGACATGACATATGGGATAAAATATGGTCTTATAAAGATCATGGTAAAAGTTTTGACGCAGTTTATCATCGAGCGCAGCCAGCTGGTTATCGCTGGCTGCATGAATCCTTCGGGACGAATTGGCGTATGACGGAAATGCAAGCGGCCATTGGTAGGATACAGCTTCGAAAACTTCCGCAGTGGTTAACCATGCGAAGAAGAAACGCAGCTGTTCTAACCGATGGTTTTTCTAGGCTTCCAGGTTTGAGATTGACCATTCCGCCCCGAGAGATCGAACATGCATATTACAAATACTATGTTTTTGTCCAACCAGAAGCCATGAAATCGAGTTGGTCTAGGGATAGAATCATGACTGAACTCATGGCAGAAGGTATTCCATGCGGATCGGGAAGTTGTAGTGAAATATATCTGGAAAAAGCATTCGAAAAAAATGGTTTACGCCCGACTGTGCGTTTACCTATAGCCCGGAAACTCGGAGAAACTAGCTTAATGTTCATGGTGCATCCAACGCTGTCGGTTGATGATATGGAGGATGTGGTTCGTTCAGTGAAAAAAATTATGCACGCTGCCGTACGATAACAAGCTGTTTTATCTAATTTTCTTCAGATCTCATTAATTCAAAGACGAAATTGGGAAATGATGAAAACAAACCAGTAAGGTTGAATAACGGGGGATACCTTAATTGAAAAATATTATCCAAAACAGAAACTTCTACATCATGCTCCTGTGCGATATCGGTTTGATTATTGCGGCGTATTTTCTTTCTTTTTATCTGCGCTTTGAAGGTCACATCCCCAAACCATTTTTTAATACTTTTCAAGAAACGGTTGTCGTTGCGGTGATCATCAAAATCGCCTTTTTCTTTTCCTTGAACCTTTATCGTGGTATGTGGCGTTTTACCGGTTTGAAAGACTTGAAAAATGTTTTTCTGGCCACACTCTTCGCTTCT
>Ga0302253_1000782_pt1 | contig 22994 bp, 9 predicted proteins | sample AAG_RA_Trp_MG_FD_193537 | JGI IMG/M metagenome (GOLD analysis project Ga0302253, IMG submission 193537) | Enriched activated sludge microbial communities from anaerobic digester in WTTP, New Holstein, Wisconsin, United States - AAG_RA_Trp | ecosystem: Engineered > Bioreactor > Anaerobic >...
GAAAACCATCGAGAGAGACGCCCTGGAGAATGATAGACGCGAGAAAATGGAAACTGAGAAACAGATATTGAAAGAAAAGAGAGAAGAGCGATTATCGCAGGCCGCATTGATGCGGCAGGCGCTTCAGATAGAAAAGGAGATGTCCAGGATATACCGGCTTAAAGAATCCCGCGAAGCCGAGCAAAAGGCCGCTGAAGAAAGACAAGCCGCCGAGCAGGAACGGAAGAAACAGTTGGCCGCGGAGCGGGCTGAACAGGCGCGGATGAAGGCCGAGGCTTTAGAAAAAGCAAAGGAAGAAGCGGCGGTAAAACGCGAAGCCGAGCAAAAGGCCGCTGAAGAGAGGCAAGCCGCCGAACAGGAACGGAAGAAACAGTTGGCCGCGGAGCGGGCTGAACAGGCGCGGATGAAGGCTGAGGTTTTAGAAAAGGCAAAGGAAGAAGCTGCGGTAAAACGCGAAGCCGAGAAAAAAGCCGCTGAAGAAAGGCGAGCCGCCGAGCAGGAGCGGAAGAAACAACTGGCCGCGGAGCGGGCGGAACAGGCGCGGATGAAGGCCGAGGCTTTAGAAAAGGCAAAGGAAGAAGCGGCGTTAAAACGCGAAGCCGAGCAAAAGGCCGCTGAAGAAAGACAAGCCGCCGAGCAGGAGCGGAAGAAACAACTGGCCGCGGAGCGGGCTGAACAGGCGCGGATGAAGGCCGAGGCTTTAGAAAAAGCAAAGGAAGAAGCGGCGGTAAAACGCGAAGCCGAGCAAAAGGCCGCTGAAGAGAGGCAAGCCGCCGAACAGGAACGGAAGAAACAGTTGGCCGCGGAGCGGGCTGAACAGGCGCGGATGAAGGCTGAGGTTTTAGAAAAGGCAAAGGAAGAAGCTGCGGTAAAACGCGAAGCCGAGAAAAAAGCCGCTGAAGAAAGGCGAGCCGCCGAGCAGGAGCGGAAGAAACAACTGGCCGCGGAGCGGGCGGAACAGGCGCGGATGAAGGCCGAGGCTTTAGAAAAGGCAAAGGAAGAAGCGGCGTTAAAACGCGAAGCCGAGCAAAAGGCCGCTGAAGAAAGACAAGCCGCCGAGCAGGAACGGAAGAAACAACTGGCCGCGGAGCGGGCTGAACAGGCGCGGATGAAGGCTGAGGTTTTAGAAAAGGCAAAGGAAGAAGCTGCGGTAAAACGCGAAGCCGAGAAAAAAGCCGCTGAAGAAAGGCAAGCCGCCGAACAGGAGCGGAAGAAACAACTGGCCGCGGAGCGGGCGGAACAAGCGCGGATGAAGGCTGAGGTTTTAGAAAAGGCAAAGGAAGAAGCTGCGGTAAAACGCGAAGCCGAGAAAAAAGCCGCTGAAGAAAGGCAAGCCGCCGAGCAGGAGCGGAAGAAACAACTGGCCGCGGAGCGGGCTGAACAGGCGCGGATGAAGGCCGAAGCTTTAGAAAAGGCAAAGGAAGAAGCGGCGGTAAAACGCGAAGCCGAGAAAAAAGCCGCTGAAGAGAGGCAAGCCGCCGAACAGGAACGGAAGAGACAACTGGCCGCGGAGCGGGCGGAACAGGCGCGGTTGAAGGCCGAGGCTTTGCAAAAGGCCAGAGAAGAGGCGCGGGAAGCCGCGGAAGAGAGACGCTTAGCGGAGAAAGAGCGTCGGAAAAGGCTGGCTGCGGAGCGCGCGGAACTGGCGCGGTTGAAGGAGGAGGCTTTTCAGAAAGCCAAGGCGGAAGCAGTGGCGAGAATCAAAGCGGAGCAAAAAGCGGCGAAGGAGAATGCGCAGGCTTTGGAAGCAAAACGGCGGAAAGAAACGCAGGAATAGGAGAAATAGCGATATACGCGGCCCAACCGGATATTGCTTCTAAACGCGGAACTTCTTAGATAATGGCGAGCTTTATATATAAGGCCAGAAATGTCCAGGGGGAATCTATTCATGGGATTATCGATGCCGCGGATGAAAACAAAGCGGCTTCAGCCATCGAACATCTAGGCCTTATCCCGATTCAAATATCACATAATACCGGTTCGTATTCCGGCAGCTTTATGCAATTCCGAATCAAACGGATATCCCGCCAGGAATTGCTTATTTTTACCAGACAGTTAAGCACTCTTATAGCCACCGGCGCTCCTTTGATAACGAGCATACAGAATGTCGCCGACCAGGCCCAAAACCCGAGGTTCAAACAGATACTTGGCAGTATTGTTTCTTCCCTGGAAAGCGGGGTAAGTTTTTCCGAATCACTGGCGCAGTATCCCGATATTTTCGGCGATTTATACGTGAGCCTTATCAAGGTCGGGGAGGCGGGCGGACTGCTGGATAAAGTCCTGGCCAGACTGGCTGAGTTGAGCGTTCAGGAAATAGACCTGCGCAGCAGGATAACATCGGCATTGGTTTACCCGGCGGTATTGGCTTCGGTGGCTTTCATCATCGTTAATTTCGTGCTGGTGGCGGTATTACCGAAATTCACCGCTATTTTCGAGGCATCATCTGCCAAACTGCCTTTGCCGACCCGGGCGCTTCTGGGTTTGAGTTATCTGGCGCGGAACTACTGGTGGCTGATGGCGCTGGCGGCGGTTTTCATCCTTAACGCCCTGCGTAATTATTACCGAACGCCCGACGGGCGTAGATATTTCGATTCTTTGTTCCTGCGCCTGCCGCTATTCGGTCCGTTGACTTTGAAAGTAATGGTTAGCCGATTAGCCAGGTCCATCGCCGCCCTCACAAAGTCGGGCGTCCCGGTGCTGGAAGCGCTTACCGTGGTGGAAACTACCGTATCTAATGTGGTCCTGCAGAATATGATAAAGGACACGCGCGCAGCCATCTCTTCGGGGCAGAGTCTCACCGAACCTTTCAAGGCTTCGGGATTGTTCCCGCCGATGGTCATACAGTTGATCAATACCGGAGAGCGCACCGGCAGGCTGGACAAGATGTTCGACCAGATAGCGGATTTCTATGAACCCGAGATAGAATTCACTATCCGTAACCTCACCAGTCTTCTGGAACCTATAATGCTTCTGGTGATGGGAACGGTGGTCGTCTTTATCGCTTTATCCGTATTGCTGCCGATATTCAACTTGATAAGCGTTATAAAAAAATAGAACGGCGTAAAACCGGAACATACAACTTGAAGATATGAGGAGCGGATATATGAGAAAAACTGTTGAGACGCGCTCTTGCGCAGAAGCGAAAATGACGGCATCCCGCGCGTTCACACTGCTTGAACTTTTGATAGTGATTTCCATAATCGCGATACTTGCCAGCACGGTGATCCCCAATTTCATCGGTTTCGATACGGAAGCTAAACTTTCCGCAACCATAACCAACCTGAATACTTTGCGGACGCGCATAACGATGTACCGCGCCAAGGAAGGGGAATACCCGGTTTCGTTAAACGACCTGCTTACCAAGACTTACGAAGATATGGGCGTCCAACAGCCGTATCTCGACAAGATTCCCGCGGAGATGATCTCCTCGAAAAGCGGTAATAATTCGGTCGTGGATATGAAAAGTGACGAGGACCTTTCCGGAGAGGGCGGCTGGGCCTATTATAGCGATAAAGCTAAAGTAATGGTCAATGTTACGGAACCGCTGGACGGCAAATGGGGTAAAAGCAAAGGGCAGGTGCCGGCGGAATGGTGAAGCTACCCGGGGATGCGGGCAACCGCGGCGCCGTTTTGATGCTGGTGCTTGTGGTGATCTTTACCATATCCATAATGGGCGCCGTGCTGGTGGTTCTTTTTTTTAACGTCTTGACGTTGAGCGGCATCGAACTGGACAGGACAAGGGCGCTGTATTTGTCCGAGGCCGGCGTTTCTATGGCCGTGTCTGTGCTTAAGTCGCGGGCCGGCGAGGTGAGGACCTCCGGCGCGCAGTCTAAGGAGGCCGCGGACGGCTCTTCGCGCGGGGAAAAGATAATACCCGTAACCGAACTGGGAGGGGGATATTTCGAAGTTTACAACGATTACGCTCAATCTACGATAATATCGATAGGCGTAAGCAACGGGGTAAAAAGAGTGATCCAGGTAAAATACAGCGCGTTCTAAAGATGAAAATGAAAAAAGGATTCACTTTCGTCGAGATACTTATAACGCTCGCCATCACAGCGGTTTTTTTCGTTCCCATGATGCAACTTTTCTCCGGCGCCGTTTATTCGGTGGCGATCTCGGAGGAAAAGGTTACGGCGGTAAACCTGGCGCGCTGGGAAATGGAACGGGTCAAGAACCTCAATATAACCAAGACCGGGTTAAGAAAGACCGGCGACCTGTGGATCCCGGAATTATCGGAGCCGCCGTTTGAGATAAACAATAATAAATGGAGGGTCCTGCGCAGAATAAAACCGGAGAGTGATCCTTTGGAAGTAAGCGTCGAGGTCTATAAGAGCGAAGACTTGAAGACCCCGTTGGCCTCGGTGGTCACTTTGATCGAGGATAATATATGGATATGAACATTCCGGCCGAGGCGAAGGGGTCGATGTCTTTTTCGGTTGAACGGCAGTCTTCACGTGGGTTTACTCTGCTGGAGCTTATTGTCGCGTTGTCCGTATCCGTGATGATCGCCTCGGCGCTGTATTTCAGCTTGAAGACGGCGCTGGAGAGTTGGGCTGTTTCGCAGGATCAGCTTATCCTGCAGCAGGTTTCATCCCGAATAATGGAAGAACTTGTGGAAGGTCCGCTTGGAGGCAACGGTCTTAGAGATGTGCTGGAAGTGGTGGATTGTTCTCCTGTTATGGCGGTGACGGTTATGCCGTGGACGGACGACACGCACGACGTCTCGAGCGGTATCAGTGTTTATACCTTGAATAAACACATTAAGCCGGGAACTAACGCCCCTATAGCGGAAGCGCTTCTGCCGGAATCGAACGAATATAAAGTGGTCCCGGTTACTCTGATAGAGAAAGGAAAATCCGAGGATTATCCGCAGGCCGGCCTGGATATTTCCCTTCCTGCCGCCAGCAGGCTTAGGTTTACTTATTATCCTGATTATAAGAATGATGTGGATGTCCTGACAACTTTCCGTTACGATCCGGAGGAGCAGGCGGTATTCGTGGAGGATAAGGACGGGACAAGAGAGTTATACGCGAATCCTTTTGGAGTGAAGATAACGGAGTTCCGGATGCGTTTTTTCGACAGCGGCAACAATGAGTTGGAGGCCGGCGGAGATGATGTGTCGGCCGTTACCGGGATAGAGGTGGCTTTCAGGGCGAGAAGCGAGAACGGGACTGAAAGGGAGACAATCACTTTTGTCTCTTTACGCAATGCGCCGATGCATTCCGGCATCGTCCCTGTGAAAGAAGGCATGCGTTTCGCTATCCCCGATTCAAAAGAGATCAGGGCGTTATCTTTGTGTAATCTTTCGGGCATAGATAACGGTGACTCTATCATACTGGAAGCGAGATCGGAACACAGCAGAACGTGGCGGCTGAAAGTGCAATTCTCGAAACTATCAAGCGCCGGAAAGCCTATAATCGAAAGCTATACGGTGGAATATCCTTCCGGTAATAAGGTGTTTTCCGAACGCCCGCGCATACCGGCTGAATTCGGGCTTAACCTTTTGAATCTCGGACCGAACGGGCTCTATGATTACGGTTTTAACGATATAGACGGGGAAATCCTTCTGACCGGCAAGGTCACCCTGGAGGTAGATAAGATGGATATCGGGGGAGCGGCGATTTTTGTCCGCCCGTGAGTTTGAACATGAGAAAGTTCATCGTCGCGTTATCGCTATGCCGCAGGCGCGCAGCGGCGCTTGTTTTGCCGGTTGTTTTATTATTATCCGCGGCCGGCGCGTATGCAGAAGAGAAGCAATGGTCCGGCAAGTATGACGGGGTTACCTGGGAGAATGATTTTAACTGGTCTCCGCCTTCCGCGCCGTCGGCATCAGACGACGCGCGAGTAGATACCGACGGGGCGGATGCGGCGGTAAGAGAGTCTTTCAATCTTAAGTCGCTGACCGTGGGGGGGCATACCGCGGCAATGGTGACGGTTTGGAATTCAGCCGACGGAACGCTCCGGCCGGAGAATAGCGCCGTCCCGGCGCTTTATATAAGAAAAGGCGGGAGTGTGGTGTTGCGGGGGACAAGAGTGATTACCTTGGCCGGCAGTCTTAAAAGTTCGGAAGAAACGCTCCCCGCGGAACCCGGGTTTACGTTTGAAGCGAAATGAAACCCGCAGGGCACCGTTAAATTTCAAAAGCTGAGGGTGCATTAGAGAGAAGCAGAGCTTATGAATTTCGAAAGGCGGAAATATATGAAAATAAAACCGCGCGGTTATATTCACGCCATTTTAATCTTTTTTCTGACCGTTTATCCCGTCTATGCCGGACAGCTTAAATTCGAAGGGGTGCCGGTGGACATCACTACCGCCGACAACGAAGACCTCGTCATAGCTCCCGGTTCTGGAGGGAAGACTCGGATAGGCATAGCTTCGGTAAACGACAATTACGCGGTTTCGCAGAATGATCTGTTCGTCAGCGGTATCCTGGAAACCGGGGGAGCGGGATATTTCGACACCACGCTTACGGTAACCGGGGCGTTAACCGCCAACGGCAACGTGATCCTGGGAGACGGTTCTTCGGACAAGATCAGCGCGACCGGACGTCTGGCATCGGATCTGCTGCCGAATGTGGATTCTTCTTATAATCTCGGCTCTTCCATTCTCGCTTTCTCCGGGGTTTACGCCGGCAAAATATCCAGTTCAGGCTCGGCACTGATTTTATCGCCGGCTTCCGGTTACCCTTTGACCGGTAATGTCGTCCGCAATGCCGCTTCCGGAGACGAAACCGCCTATGACCTGGCTTTGACCGTAGATAAATCAGGTTCCGGAAATTATTGCGGTTTGAAATTGGACGTCACGGAAACTCTGGCTCCCGGCAGCGCGAATAAGCTGTTGGACCTTCAGGTCTCCGGGAACAGCCGTATGCGGGTTTACAGCGGAATGAATTCGGCCGATTACGGCCTTTTATCTCTCGGTACAGGTTATTGGGACGGGAGCTCTTCCGGACATTTTGCCGGTTCTGCCGACGGAACTATGCTGGCGGTTAACACGCCGGCCGGTTTTACCGGGAACTTCATAGATTTGCAGGCGGGAGGCGCCTCCAGGTTTTACGTTGATTATCTGGGGAACATAGTGTCTTCCGGTTCTCAGATTTATTCCGGGGATATGGTGGTTGGGGGGGATTTAGCCGTCAACGGCGGGAATCTAACGACCACCGCCACCGCCTTTAATTTATTGAATTCCGGCGCCTCCACAGTGAATTTTGCCCAGGGAGCAACGAATCTTAGTATGGGCTCTTCCAGCGGGACTACGCTCGTGAACAATAGTTTAACGGCAGCGAAGGGATTGACTCTTTCTTCCGGCGCGTTGAATCTCAGCGCCACCTCCGGCGCGTTATCCTTATCCGGCTTGTCTCCTTCTTCCATTTCTACGGGAGAGAACCCTTTTGTCATAACTTCCGGCGGCGAGTCTTATTGGTCCGTGACAAACGGGAATTTGGCGTTGTCCACCCTTACCTCCGGTAATCTGGCTTTGACCTCCGCCGGGTCTCTAAACCTTGCCGCCGGAGCTCCTTCTGTTTGGACGTTTCCCGCTTCCACCTCCGCCCTGAATATCGCCTCCGGGCTGTTGAACATTGACACAATAAATTCCAGGATTGGCGTCGGTACTGCGAGCCCGGCGCAGGCGCTCGATGTGGCCGGAACAGGCAGATTCTCCACCGGGCTGATCACGCCTAAGCTTTACCCGGACGTTGATTCCGCCACCGCTTTGCAGATCAATAAAGCCGACGGCACGACGAATGTGGTGAACATTGATACAAGCAACGGGAGAGTCGGCATCGGGACAACGGCGCCGTCTTCTCCTCTGACAATAAATGCTAGTAGTGCTGATCCTCAATTTAGGATCACGAGAAGCTCACGTCCGACACAAGGAATGACGATAACGGCAGGCGCGGGTACTACAAAATTTACAAGTGTCGAAGGTACTGATTCTGTATATGGTCAATATCAGTTCGATAGTACTAAAGGTGCTTCTACGGTAACTCGTATGTATATTAACAGTACCGGCAACGTCGGCATCGGGACAACGAGCCCCGCCTACACTTTGGACGTCAGCGGCGATATCCGGGCCACCGGGACGATTTACGGCGCAAGCGGCACGCAGGTGCCTGTGGGCACAGGCACGGAGAATTACCTCTCCAAGTGGAGCGCGAGCGGCACTCTGGGGGATTCGGTGGTGTATGACGACGGGACAAAGGTGGGGATCGGGACGACGGAACCCGAAGCGAGTCTTCATACGAATGGAGCAATGCTTGTGACTGGTTCTTCTGTCCCTACATCTGCGGCGGGTGTTCGCATGCAGTATTCTGGCGGCCAGGGTGATATTGTTGCTTATGATTGGGGCAGTTCTTCGTATAAACCATTGGCACTTCGCGGCGCTCCAGTAACAATTACCGGCAACGTCGGCATCGGCACGACGAGCCCGGGGTCTCGGTTGGTGGTGCAAGGCACAACAACCGACAGCACAGCTTCTGGTTTGAATGTAATAGATAATAGTGGAGCAAGCGTTTTGTTTGTTCGTAATGACGGGAAAGTTGGGATTGGCACGGAAACGCCAAGCCTTCCTCTTACTATTGACAAATCTTCTAATCCTGCCATTGCCGTTAGTGTATCAGGATCTATTCGCGGGACATTGGCTGCGGCTACAGCATCGGAAGCATATTCAAATTTTGCGACTGCGGGAGATGTCATTATACGAAGCAGCAATGAAGACCTAATCTTAACCGCTAAAAACAGTTCCGGGGCCATTCGATTTGGCGCAGGGAATCCCGATACGGAGAAAGTAACCATATTAAATTCCGGCAACGTCGGCATCGGAACTACGAGTCCCGCCTACACTTTGGACGTCAGCGGAGACATCCGGGCCACCGGCACTATTTACGGCGCAAGCGGCACGCAGGTGCCGGTGGGCACGGGCACGGAGAATTACCTCCCCAAGTGGAGCGCGAGCGGCACGCTGGGAGATTCGGTGGTGTATGACGATGGGACAAAGGTTGGGATCGGGACGACGGCACCGAGTTTTCCATTGTCCTTTGGCACAGCACTGGGTAATAAGATTGCGCTATATGATTCCGGTTCCGGAAATGGTTATGGATTTGGTATCCAGGCAAGCTTGTTGCAAGTATTTTCCACAGCATCGGATACTGATATAACCTTTGGTTACGGCAATAGCGGTTCGATGACAAGAAATGTAACCTTCAAAGGAAATGGTACCGTCGGTATCGGGACGACGGTACCCGGGACGAAATTGCATGTGTATGACGATAATACTGCGGTGTTGAAAATTGAGGGTGGTACCACAAGTACACCGGCAAGAAGAGCAATTTTGGATTTAAAGGGGAATCAAGCGCGGGCCACCGGTATTCTGTTTGAAAATGCTTATAATCCTTGGTTTTTCGGAACTCCATATTTGGGCGGCGATACTTTGCAAATTGGCAAACATGCTACGCAACCCGAATATCCTGCCAACGCGTTTGTGACTATAAGTAGTACCGGCAATGTCGGCATCGGGACGACCAGCCCGGCTTACAAGCTAGATGTTAGGGCTGTAACGGAGCCGGTTGTTGCAGCGCTTAGCACTACGGCTAATGATCCCAGCAGTGGCCGGATTATTTTTGGTGTTGCTACTGGAGCTGCGATGAATGAAGGTGGTGTTTTACGCTATGACGGTAGCGCGAATCAAATTTTATTAGGAAGCAACATCAGCGATGGGATAATTAAATATCATCGCGACGCGTCCACGGATACCTTAATGATATCAAGTACCGGCAATGTCGGTATCGGCACGACGAGTCCCGCCTACACTTTGGACGTCAGCGGCGATATCCGGGCTACCGGGACGATTTACGGCGCAAGCGGCACGCAGGTGCCGGTGGGGACCGGTACGGAGAATTACCTCTCTAAGTGGAGCGCGAGCGGCACTCTGGGGGATTCGGTGGTGTATGACGACGGCACGAACGTGGGCATCGGGACGGCCAGCCCAACTACTCTTTTGGAAATCGCTCAAGGTGATATCGTTGATATGTCTAAAGGATTGAGCATTACTAAAACCGGGCAAAACTGGCGTCTCCATATTGATACCAATAATGCTTTAAATATCAGGGATGTAACCGGTACTACAAATAAAATTACTATAGGAAATACAGTTAACGGTAACGTGTTATTCAATACCGGCAATGTCGGGATTGGGACGACGGCGCCGGCGGCCAAACTGGATGTATATGGAGCAATGAAACTTGGCGGAGGAACTTATGGCGGTATTACCTACAGCGATACACCGATAGCTAATAATACCCAGTTTTTTTCTGGATATGGCAGAGCATTATTATTTAATGCTGGTGATGTGAACGATCCAGATATTACAATTTTAAGCTCCGGCAACGTCGGCATCGGAACTACGGCGCCAGGCGAAAAAATGCATATTTATGGAGCGACGGGTGTTGTTCGAAGCAAGATTCAAGCTGGCGCGGCAGATGGATATGCGACGTTTCAAGCTGCTACTGACGCAGGTGATCTACGGCTTGGTGCTGGTGGGTCCACCGCAACTTCAATAGGTGCTGCAGGACTTGGTTATTTAGGTACTTTCGTAAATAAAGGATTGCAACTGGTGACGAATGGCAACGAACGTATGCGGATTGATAATTTGGGCAACGTCGGTATCGGAACAACGAGCCCGGCGTATAATCTTGACGTAAGCGGAGACATCCGGGCTACCGGGACGATTTACGGCGCAAGCGGCACACAGGTGCCGGTAGGGACCGGCACGGAGAATTACCTTTCCAAGTGGAGCGCGAGCGGCACGCTGGGGGATTCGGTGTTGTATGACGACGGCACGAATGTCGGCATCGGGACGACCGTGCCGGGGGCGGCGTTGCATGTTGCCATTGCTTCGGCAGTTGATTGGATTCGTCTTGAGAGAACTGGGACAAGGACCTGGGGTTTTAATTCATCCAATGGGCATTTAAATTTTTACGATGAAACCGCAAGTACTCTTCCTTTTGTAGTCGAAGGAGGTGCCCCAAGTTATAGTCTATATATAAAAAGTAGCGGCAACATCGGCATCGGGACGACCGTGCCGGGGGCGGCGTTGCATGTTGCCATTGCTTCGGCAGTTGATTGGATTCGTCTTGAGAGAACTGGGACAAGGACCTGGGGTTTTAATTCATCCAATGGGCATTTAAATTTTTACGATGAAACCGCAAGTACTCTTCCTTTTGTAGTCGAAGGAGGTGCCCCAAGTTATAGTCTATATATAAAAAGTAGCGGCAACATCGGCATCGGGACGGCGGAACCCTCTGGTAAGTTACATGTTTCGTATCCTGGATTTAGTCCGCTTATCTTGGAAAGAAATGACGATAGTGCGTTTGCTCAAGGGTTGGAATTTAGAAAAGGTAGAAAGGGGGTAGGAGTTCAAGCGGGTGATCAGTTGTTTAGAATGATGGCTTTTGGTGAATTAAACGATGGAACCTATGCTTCCGCTTCGAATCATCAGGATTTTATGACGGCGGAAGCAACTGATAGTTTTACTTCGGTGGCGCAGGGGCGACAAAGTTCGTTTTATGTTGTTCCTACTGGGAGTATTACACAAACTCTGGCATTACGATTATTGAATAATGGCAACGTTTATATGCCGGGCAACGTCGGCATCGGAACTACGGCGCCAGGAGATAGATTAGAATTGGCTACAGGAGTAAATCCAGGCTTGCTGATAACCGGAAGTAATACAACCGCGGCAGAGTCCGGCTCCATTTCATTCGCTTCCAATGCTGATAATACTGATACTAGAATTAGATTGGTTAATGACGAAGCCGGAAATGTCTTAAGATTTGATGTGCGTAATACTAAAGCGAGCGCGTGGACTCCCGCTATGTCGATAATCCGTTACACAGTAGGGCTTGGCAATGTCGGTATCGGAACAACGAGCCCGGCGTATAATCTTGACGTCAGCGGCGACATCCGGGCCACCGGGACGATCTACGGCGCAAGCGGCACGCAGGTGCCTGTGGGGACCGGCACGGAGAATTACCTCTCCAAGTGGAGCGCGAGCGGCACGCTGGGAGATTCGGTGGTGTATGACGACGGCACGAACGTCGGCATCGGGACGACCGCGCCGGGGGCGAAATTGGAGCTGGGTAGTGGGCAGATTGCTGTTCCTGCCGGTGTGGTAGGGGCTCCGTCGTTTAGTTTTGTGGGCGATCTGGATACGGGTGCTTATTTGGAAAGCGCTGATAATTTTGGCATTTCCGTTGGAGGTGCGAGAAGGGCCAGTTTTTCATCATCATTATCGAGGTTTATCACTAACACTGTGCAGATTGGCAGCACGACCTCTATTTTGACCGGCAGTCCCGATCAGGATTTGTTAATAAAGGCTGCTGGTGTAGCTAACTTGGCGCTTTATACGAATAGTAGTGAACGTGTCAGGATCGATAATGACGGTAACGTCGGCATCGGGACGACGGGACCGGGTGCACCACTCCACGTTAAAGGTGCTGCTTATCCTGTTCTGCAGGTTGAGAGAACGACGGCAGGGACAACGGGACATAATTCAGGAATGAAGTTATTAACTACTACGACAGGTAGCGCGGCGGATGGTTTTGGCGGTGCTTATATCTTTGAAATGAATGATGCGGAAACAAACGGGTCTAATCCTTTGGCAAGATTGGCGGGAGTTAGAAATGGTGCGGATAATTCAGGTGCGTTGGCGCTTTGGACAACTAACGCGGGGGCGGAAAGTGAAAAAATGAGGATTGATAGTACCGGCAACGTCGGTATTGGGACGACGAGTCCGGCTTATAAATTTGTTGTTGACAAAGATGATGGTGTTTCGGATGGTGAACATATACTGACATCAATTTCGAGGGCAGGGAATAGTTATTTAATTTCTGGATATAGAGGCAATGGGACTGGGGTAAGCGGCGGTTTTCTTCGAGCCGCTGGCAGTATGCCACTATTTTTAGGTACATCAAATGGTTCTCAGACAGTGACAATATTAAATACCGGCAACGTCGGCATTGGGACGACGGCACCTGGGGCAAGTTTGGATGTTTATGGATTCGCAAGAATTGGCAATGGAGTCGGGACTGCGCCTACCGTTTCTAATCCGTTAGTTGTTGTCAGCAATAGTAACGATAGGGCAAGGATTTTCTGTTCAAACACAGGTACTGGCGACGCTGAAATGAGTTTTGCGACCGGCTCTACAACGCAATGGAGTGTTGGTTGGAGCCGTAGTTCAGGAAACTTTGTTGTTGCTGACCATTATGATTTAAATGCAAGTCCAAGAATGATCATCAATAGTGCCGGCAACGTCGGTATCGGAACAACGAGCCCGGCGTATAATCTTGACGTCAGCGGCGATATCCGGGCCACCGGGACGATTTACGGCGCAAGCGGCACGCAGGTGCCGGTGGGGACCGGCACGGAGAATTACCTTTCCAAATGGAGCGCGAGCGGCACGCTGGGAGATTCGGTGGTGTATGACGACGGGACGAATGTGGGGATAGGGACGACGGCGCCGGAAGAGAAGTTGCATATCGGCATTGGGAATATATTGCTTGATAACAGTCAGTTTTTTAAACAGAAAGATTCATCTGGGACTGCGCGGCAAGTTTTTGTCGCTGATTCTTCTAATAATCTTTATGTTGGCAGTAGTACGGGCTGGACTGGTGGTTTAGTGTTGCAATATCCCAATACTGCGGCTTTGAAAATTTTAAGTGGTGCTTCCGAGAAGGTGCGAATTGACAGCACCGGCAACGTCGGCATCGGGACGACGGCGCCGGGGGCGAAGTTAAACATTGTATCCACAGGAGCAATTCACTCTGGAAGTCCTTCTCTGCTGATTGAGGATACAACACATCGGCCAACTTTAACGCTGAACGCACAAACTGACAAAGCACAAGAAATTGTGTTTAAGAATCAGGGGACGACGAAGTGGTGGTTTTCAAATCGGGATGAGGCTGCAGAGGGGAGTCAATTAAGATTCTATTCAGGCGACGGTATTGCTCGTTTGGCGATTAGTCAAAGCGGCAACGTCGGGATCGGGACGACGGCACCAACGAGTGTTTTTCAAGTTGTTAATACTGGCTCTGTTTATCCCGCTGTTCGTATAGGTGCTGGGACGGGTGGTCTTCATTATAACGGCTCAAAAGATGGCTCGGTACTTGTGCAGGGGGCAGACGGTGGAAGGTCGCAATTAGAGGTTTTATCGCCTGATGGTACAAATAGGATAATTATGCAAGCGGTTAATGGTGCTAATGGTGCATATTTGCAATCAGTATCAGGAGCTTTGCAGGTTGATTCTTCATCTTTTAAGTTTAATGATAATACAGGGTCAAGGGGGATAACTTTTGCTTCTACTGCGAGTAGCGCGGCTGATGTTACTATTTACAGGACAGGGGTGGGGTTGCTTTCAATATCGGGCAACGTGGGCATCGGAACGACCAGCCCTGCCTACACTTTGGACGTCAGCGGCGATATCCGGGCTACCGGCACTATCTACGGCGCAAGCGGAACGCAGGTGCCGGTGGGGACCGGCACGGAGAACTACCTCTCCAAGTGGAGCGCGAGCGGCACGCTGGGAGATTCGGTGGTGTATGACGACGGCACGAACGTCGGTATCGGGACTGCGAGCCCTGAGAAAATGTTACATGTGAATGGTTCGGTGCAAATTGGCGGTACTTATGCCGGAGGTAATACATTAAATCTTTCAGGCGGTACCGGTTCTCATGCGGCTATTTTTGCGGTGAGTAGCGGTAATTATCAGCCTTTGGTTGTTGATGCTTTAACTTACAAATTTAGGCCAAACGGAGCGGCTACTGGTAATTTTGTGATTGATAGTACCGGCAACGTCGGCATCGGGACGACGACGCCGGGGGCGAAACTGGATGTTCAGGGTACTGTTCCAATGATAAAGGTAACTGATCCTTCTTATCCTGACCGTTATATCAAAATGGGGGTTGTTAATTCGAGCGGTTATGGTTATGCCGGACTTTGGTTTAATCAAGAAAATCCCGATGTTACTAATTATGCATTGCAAGCGGCGAACCTTAGCGGGGCAGTTTCCTTTAACTCTCCATCTGGTCAATATATGGATTTTAGGATTGCCAATAGTAGTAAAATGAGAATTGATAGTCTCGGCAACGTCGGCATCGGCACTACGAGCCCCGCCTACACTTTGGATGTCAGCGGCGATATCCGGGCCACCGGCACTATCTACGGCGCAAGCGGAACGCAGGTGCCGGTGGGGACCGGCACGGAGAATTATCTCTCCAAGTGGAGCGCGAGCGGCACGCTGGGAGATTCGGTGGTGTATGATAACGGCACCAACGTCGGCATCGGGACGGCCAGCCCTGAGTATAAATTAGATATAAGCGGCAATTCAAGGGTTACGGGTTATAACATTGTGCCCGGAGGAAATTACGGCAATGCCGGTTCAGGAGTAGCAGACGTGCCGATATGGGTAATAGGGGAAACACACAATAACTGGGGGATATTCTATAATGAAGGTTCTCCTGACAGGATAGAATTTAAATCATATGGCACAGTGACTTCCGCTATCGCATTAGATACAGGCAGTTCATATTTTAACGCCGGCAACGTCGGTATCGGAACTACGGAGCCGGGCTCTATATTGGATGTTAGAGGATCAAATGTTAGCGGAATTAGGTTATATGGTGAAAATAGCAATTATTTAAATATAATTGGCAATATAGAGAGTCATCCCATTTTAGGCACAACTGCAGCGAGAATCGTTTCTCCAACAAACAGGAGTCTTGCTTTGGAAATCAATGGCAACAATTCTTATGACCGATTGTCATTTGTGACGGATCCTAGCAATGAAGGTAGTGCCGATACGGAGGCAATGGTTATATTAAACAGCGGCAATGTCGGGGTGGGGACGAATGCGCCAAATCAAAAAATGGAGATCACTGACAGCAGTGCGGTTTCAACGTTGCCTCTTCTTTTGACCAATAATTACGGAACCAGCAGCGATATTGCCAGCGCAGGTATTAAATTTGGTCGTACCGATGGTCAGTCATGGGGTGCGATTTTGGGCAGACAGCAAACTTCCGGCACTTATGATGGTGGCATGCTTTTGTTTCAGACCGAGACCAGCGATGAGTTAGGTTTTGGAACCAAAATGGTGATTGATAAGAACGGCAACGTTGGTATCGGGACGACGAGTCCCGCCTACACTTTGGACGTCAGCGGCGACATCCGGGCCACCGGGACGATTTACGGCGCAAGCGGAACGCAGGTGCCGGTAGGGACCGGCACGGAGAATTACCTCTCCAAGTGGAGCGCGAGCGGCACGCTGGGGGATTCGGTGGTGTATGACGACGGGACGAACGTCGGCATCGGGACGACCAGTCCGAATGCCTTGCTTGATATCTTGAACACAACAATTTCCCACTTAAGATTGTCTTATGATTCATCTCATTATTCCACCATTGGTGTCGATAGCAACGGGTATGCCTATTTTGGTGGTACATCCGGGAGGTTTTATTTCAATGCCAGTAGTAAAAACAATGTATTTTATGTATATGATTATACTGATGGCGCTAGTAGTTACGCTACTTATAACGGGAGCGGTTATACTCTAAGGAAGCAGGGAATTACCACAGTATCGATACCGAACAATGGCAACGCCTATTTTAATCAAGGTAACGTCGGCATCGGAACTACGACGCCGGCAACAAAACTGGATATATTAGGTGACCTTACCCTGTCAACCGCAAAAACTGGTACGGCGTCGCGGCAAATAGGCATGCGCAATGGTAACAATATTAGTTTGATGCAGTTTGACTTTCCTGAAGCGACAAGTATCCAATCTGATATTAGATTTTTTCGCGAAACCAATAATTCAGTTGCGCCGCAATTGATTATTTTCAAGGCTGATGGCACCAATTCCCCGCAAACCAGCTTTTCGGCTCGTGGTGTTTCTTACATTAACGCAATATCCGGCAACGTCGGCATCGGGACAACGAGCCCCTCCTACACTTTGGACGTCAGCGGCGATATTCGGGCTACCGGGACGATTTACGGCGCAAGCGGCACGCAGGTGCCGGTGGGCACCGGGACGGAGAATTACCTCTCCAAGTGGAGCGCGAGCGGCACTCTGGGGGATTCGGTGTTGTATGACGACGGCACGAACGTCGGTATCGGGACAACGGCTCCGGGAGCGAAATTGGATATTAAAAAGACAGATGTTGGATATGCACTGAATATTGAGAATACCGCCGGGTCGGGGACAATAAAACTTAAGAATTCGAATGGAAAGGAATGGCATTTTTCCAGTTCGCTTTCGAATGATAAATTTTCAGTAGTTGAAACGGACGTTGCGGAACAATTTAGTATTTTGCCTGGCGGGAATGTAATATTGGCGAATGATAGCAATACTTACTGGAGTCATCCAACCGATGATACGTTTGCTTGGACAACGAATGGGGCAGAAAGGTTGCGTATCGACAGTGTGGGCAACGTCGGCATCGGAACTACGACGCCGGGGACACAATTGGAAGTGATGAGCGCTTCCGGGGGCATTGTAAGACTTAAGAGAGACGATATTATAGTATCAGGCGGCGAGTTGTTGGGAGAATTACAATTCTATTCAAATGATAATAATTTGGATGCCGAAGGCGTTAGGGCAAAAATATCGGCGTTCAACAAAGAATCTGATAGCGATGGCATTAAAACAAACCTTGCCTTCTATACGGCTAATGGGGCTGTGGCTAATCTTGCCGAGGCAATGAGAATTGACGAGAATGGCAATGTCGGGATCGGGACCACGAGTCCCGCCTACACTTTGGACGTCAGCGGCGATATCCGGGTCACCGGGACGATATACGGCGCAAGCGGCACGCAGGTGCCGGTGGGCACCGGCACGGAGAACTATCTCTCCAAGTGGAGCGCGAGCGGCACTTTGGGGGATTCGGTGGTGTATGACGACGGGACGAACGTGGGCATCGGGACGACGGCGCCGGGGCAAAAGCTGGATGTGAAGGGGGATGTGGCTTTTGGCAATGGGGGTGGAGATGGGTATGGCAGATTATTTTTGAATCAAAAAACGCCCAGAGCATTGCCAACCGCTTTGTTTGTTGGGGCAGATGATGGCACCACTAACGAGGTAAATTTTGGCGGTGGTACAACTCAAGGATATATTGTAAAGAATGTCAAATTTCATACCGCCGAAAATGACACTACTACGGGACAAAATTTAAGAATGACCATTGGTAGTACTGGATTGGTAACCATAGCTCAAAACTTAGTAGTAAGTGGTACGGGCAACACAACAATAGCCGGTAACGTCGGCATCGGGACGACGAGTCCGGGGGCGAAATTAGAAATAACTCCCGGATCGACTGTCGGCGATGAGGCAATCAATGTAAAAGATGAGTTTATTATTAAAAAAGTAAGTACGTCTGGATATCGCATAATGGGGCGGGGTTTTAACACGATTTCCGCGGCTGATTCGTCCGGTTTTGGTTTGTTGACAAGTTCTAATGCGGCGCAGTTTTTAAGTGCTAAGGGTATATTTTTGGGCGCGAGTTATGCTAGCAGCGCGGCGAATGAGGGAGAAATTCGTACCGCTGCCGAGACTAATTTAATATTTTCTCCGGCGGGAAGTACCGCGATGACTATTCTTAGTGGGGGCAACGTGGGGATCGGGACGACGGAGCCGGGGGAGAAGCTCGAGGTGGCCGGGGCAATAAAATCCTTAACCTCGGCTCAATACACCGGGTTTTATCTACATAACGGGTCCAATATGGTTGCGGATTTGAAAGGATTCGACGACGATAACGATAACGGCAACCTCCAGCTTTATGATAATGGCGTTGTGGGAATAAAAATCCAGGGTGCCGGTGAATCTTACTTTAATGGCGGCAACGTCGGCATCGGCACGACGACGCCAGGGGCGAAGCTGGATATTGCCGCAGGGAATTTGGATTTGGACAGCACCACTAACGCTAACCAGTTCGGGGTGATCACCAAAGACGGCACGCGGTTTTTGCATGACTTCAACTATGGCGACAACGGCACGGTGACCACGGTGGGGCAAAACACCTTCCTCGGTTTGGGGGCGGGCAACTTGACAATGGGAAGCGGGGCGACGCAAACTTACCATAGCTCTTACAGCACGGGTGTGGGGTATCGAGCTCTCCAAGCCGACACCATTGGCTACTATAATTCCGCACTGGGGGCAAATGCTCTCTTCTCCAACACCACCGGCTCCTATAACTCCACGCTGGGGGCGAGCGCCCTCTACTCCAATACCACCGGCCATTATAACTCCGCACTGGGGGTGAACGCTGGCCGTTATTTAGCCGACGGCTCGGGCAATGGGACCTCCAATAGTTCCCTCTTCCTTGGCTATGAAACGCGCTCAAAAGAAGCGGGGCAGACCAACGAGATTGTCATCGGCGCGTCGGCCATCGGCGCGGGTTCAAATTCCGTGACGTTGGGCAACGACAGCATCACCAAAACCTTGCTGAAGGGCAACGTCGGGATTGGAACGACGGATCCGGAATTAAATCTATATATTGAAGGCGATAGCACTTCGGTTACCGGGTTTTACGTAGAGAATGATAATGCCGGAGCTTCACGTAACGTTCGCCGTTTAGGTATTGGTGTTGGCGGCTCAAGTCCATCAGTGCTTAATTGGGTTAATTCCGGTTACGTAGAGGGTCAAACCACTAATGGGTTGTATTTAGGATTTTCCGCAACCACCGGCTCTTTGCGCTTTGGCTCAAGCGGAAGAACAACCAGAATGATCATTACCGATGCCGGCAACGTCGGCATCGGGACGACTTCTCCGGTAAACAAATTGAATGTTGCCGGCGCGAATGACAGCAGTTCGGTGGGCGATTTGAGCTTGATCGGTATTACCAATACCGATACAACGAATAACAACACGATAGGTTTTGGTTTCAATCAGGCAAATGCGAGCGGCACGATACAAACCGTTGCCGGGATTGATTTGGTAGGCGTGAGCCATACCGATGGAGCGCAAAGCGGCGCGTTGGCGTTTGCGACAAGAAACGCGGGAAGCTGGGGCGAGCGGTTGCGCATCGATCCTTCCGGCAACGTCGGCGTCGGGACAGATAGTCCTTCCTATGTTTTAGACGTTCAACACGCCTCAAGCAAGGTAAATTCCAAGAATGGGTATCTTACAAACGGCGCGGATTATGCGGAGTATTTTGAGAATGAGGAGATAATTCCGCAGGGGGCGCTTGTGGGGATGAATATGGTTACCGGTAAAGTCCATAAATACGCGGCAGGGGATGAGTTTATAGGGATTGTTTCTAGCGGCGGCGGCTTTGTGGGGAACGGGAACAAGGACATTGAGAAAGACAGTAATTATACGCTTGTCGGCCTGCTTGGGCAGTTGGATTTTGTTAAAGAAGAGACGATAATAGAAAACAGAATAGTTTATACCAAAGATAGAAAGAGAATAGGGATATTGTTGAGCAGCGGTAAAGTTCTGCTAAGATGAGATACATTAGCCGCCTTAAAAGTCTTAAGGATAGAAGTCATAAAAGGATTTTGTATCCCGAGGATTAAGTTTCTCCACTGCCGCGCCCAAAATAATCTTGATTTATATATCGCGAATGGTATACTGATTAAAATTAACCGCCAGCGCGTTCTAAGAATCGCGCAGGTGTGTTTTTGTGAGCAAACAGGAGGAGAGATATGCCCGGTAAATCCAGGTACCCTTGGCTTGTCGCTATTTTAGTCAGTGTAGTATTTCTCGCTGTCGTTTACGGAGCGTCGCAGCTTATTAAGAAAGAGAAAGAGAGGAATGTCGCTCTGCAGGAAGAGCTTAACGACGTAAAGGCGAAGCAGAAGATCAGCGAACTGAAACTCGAAGAATCGAAGGCCAAGATATCCGAGTTGGAGACCGGCATTCAGAATGCCCAGATACAGATAGATTCTTTGTCTTCGCTCCTGGAACAGGAGAAAAAAGCCAGGGCCGAAGCTCTGACGCAGATAGACGAACTCAAGGCCAGCCTGGATGAGCAGAAGCAGTTGCGCGAACGGATCGAAGAGGGTATGAAGAAGGCGCAGTCCGAAGTAGAGAAACTCCAGGCGCAGGTGAAGGAGTTCGATTCCAGAAAAAATGAGCTGGAGACCAGGATAAGCGAACTTGAGACTAAAAGTAAAGGCGTGGAATTGGGCACGATAGTGGTCGGTTCGGATAAAAAGCAGGCCGCGACGGCTCCCGCCAAGTCCGCGCCCGCGGCGAAGAAAGAAGCGGGGAAACAAAATGTTCAGCCGCCGGCAGTCCAGCCTGGACAGTCTCCCGCCGCGCCTGAACAGCCTGCTGCTTCCACGGCCCTGGAGGGAAGGTTGCTGGTGGTAAATAAGGACTATAATTTCGTTGTGATAAATCTCGGTTCCAAGGACGGGATCTCCGTGGGTCAGATGTTTACCGTCTATAGCGGCGATAAAGAGACAGGGGAGATTAAAGTGGAAAAAGTGCACGATTCCATGGCCGCCGCCGGGTTTGTCAATCCCGCTATGAAGGATAAAGTCAGAGAAGGCGATAAGATCATTCCCAAAAATAAATGAAACCCTGCCTGGTAAAACCTGTCTCCGGTATGGGGGGCAGAATAACCCTGCCCGGGGATAAATCCATAGCCCACAGGGCCGTCATATTGTCCGCTTTATCTTCCGGCAAGACAACAATAGACAATATACCATTCAACAATGATCTGTCGGCCACCGTGGCGGTTTTTCGTTCTCTCGGCGTGGATATTAAGTATCCGTCCGGCAAAGGCAAAGGTGTTTCCGTCACCGTGAAGGGCGCGGGCGCCCGAGGACTTCAGAAGCCTGTGCGGCGGTTAAACGCCGGTGAATCAGGGACTACGATGAGACTCCTTGCCGGTCTCCTCTGCGCCCAGGATTTCTCTTCCCGTTTGGCCGCCGGCAGGCAATTGTCGAGCAGGCCTATGTCGCGGGTTACCATCCCTTTGCGTCTGATGGGAGCTGTTATCTCCGGAAGAAAAGACCCGGACGGCGAGGAGTATCCGCCGCTTTCCGTTCGGCCCGGTCATCTTCATGGTATAACTTACCGTATGCCGGTTGCTTCCGCGCAGGTCAAGTCGGCGTTATTACTGGCCGGGTTGTATTGCCGTGAAACGACGAAGATTATAGAGCCGGTGATGACCAGGGATCATAGCGAACGTATGCTTAAGATTTTCGGAGCGGATATTTCCACCGTCAAACGTCCCGGCCGTTATGAGGTAAGGTTACGCGGCGGCAGGTTCCCGACCAGCCCCGGCAGGTTTGCGGTCCCGGGGGATATTTCTTCGGCGGCTTTTTTCCTGACCCTGGCGGTGCTCTGTCCGGGCGGCAGAATCATCGCGGAGAAAGTCTCTCTTAATCCAAGCCGCAACGGGGCGCTCGGTGTTCTTAAAAGGATGGGGGCGCGTATCAGCGTTCGGACAAGCAGGGACGGGTTTTCCCGGTATGAGCCTTACGGCGATATAGAAGCGCGCCATTCCATTTTACGCGGGACGGTGGTGCGGGCGGAAGAGATCCCCTCGTTGATAGATGAACTTCCGATATTGATGGTTGCCGCCGCCACGGCAAAAGGGGTAACCGTTTTCAGGAAAGTCGGCGAGTTGAGGTATAAAGAGACCGACCGCATCCATTCCATGTGCGCGAATCTGCGTCTTATGGGAGGGCGTTGTGAGGTTAGAGAACGGAGCGGCCGAATCGATATCGCGGTCGAAGGGGTTAAATGTCTTTCCGGCCGTAAATTGAGAAGCTACGGTGACCACCGCACGGCAATGAGCCTTTATGCGGCGGCCTGCTGCGCGCGCGGGGAAAGCCTTATCGACGATATTTCCTGCGCGGACAAATCGCTGCCGGGTTTCCCGGAATATATGCGGTCCGTTTCTTTCGCTTGACGGAAGCCGGGCGCCGCCGCGAATCCCTTTCTTTGTGATTGACAGGGGGTTAAAACTCTGATAAAATCCACAACATCGG
>Ga0302253_1000783_pt1 | contig 22939 bp, 23 predicted proteins | sample AAG_RA_Trp_MG_FD_193537 | JGI IMG/M metagenome (GOLD analysis project Ga0302253, IMG submission 193537) | Enriched activated sludge microbial communities from anaerobic digester in WTTP, New Holstein, Wisconsin, United States - AAG_RA_Trp | ecosystem: Engineered > Bioreactor > Anaerobic >...
GAGGCTCGCCAGACGCTGGCCAATAGTCTGAATATCTCCATGGAAGAGCTGGAGAAGAGGGCCGATGGCCTGGCCGAGTCCAATCCGATGATGGGGCATCGCGGTGTTCGTCTCGGGGTCACCTATCCGGAAGTCAGCGAGATGCAGTTCCGTGCCATCCTGGAAGCGGCGGCCGAGCTCTTGAAAGCGGGCAAGAAGGTCTTTCCGGAGATCATGATCCCCGTTGTCTGCACCGTCAAGGAATTGACGGACCAGTTGGATATCGCCAAGAAAGTCTATGTGGAAGTCTTGAACAAGTTCGGTTTGAAGAAGATCGACCATATGTTCGGCACGATGATCGAAATCCCGCGCGCCGCGCTCGTGGCCGACAAGATCGCCGAGGTCGCTTCGTTCTTTTCCTTCGGGACCAACGACCTGACGCAGATGACTTTTGGGTTTTCGCGAGACGATATCGGGGCGTTCCTGCCGGAATACCTGAAGAAGGGGATCCTGGCGGACGATCCGTTCCAGACGATCGACCAGGAAGGCGTCGGCGAGTTGATTGCGACAGGCATCAACCGCGGCCGCAAGACGAACAAGAAGCTCAAGGTCGGCATCTGCGGCGAACACGGCGGCGATCCACGCTCGATCGACTTCTGCTACCGTGCAGGGATGAACTACGTCTCATGCTCGCCGTTTCGTGTGCCTATCGCGCGCCTGGCGGCGGCCCGGGCGGTGCTGGCAAACCTGCCTGCCGGCAGGCAGGTAAGCCGGAAGAAGGGAAAGAAGAAATAACAGAGTTCAACGAGTAAACGAGTTACGGGTCGGACAGGTTAAAGCATTAACTCGTTGACCCGTAAACTCGTCAACTCGCCAACTTTCTATGGAAAACATCAAGTCTTACATTAAAGAAGTGCGCAAGATCCCTTTGCTGACGGCAAAAGAGGAAGTGGATCTGTCAAAAAAAGCCCAGCGTGGAGACAAGGAGGCGCGGGACCATATGATCCGCGCCAATCTGCGTCTTGTCATTAACATCGCCAAGAAATACATGTATCTGGGTATTCCCCTCATGGACCTGATAGAGGAGGGCAATGTCGGTCTCATGAAAGCGGTTGAAAAATTCAATCCCAGCAAGGGATTCCGTTTTTCAACCTATGCCGCCTGGTGGATCAAGCAAAGCATCACGCGGTCCGTCTTCGACCAGTCCCGCACGATCCGCATCCCTGTCTATGTCAACGAGCTGTTGTCCAAATATAAAAAGACGAATGAACGGTTGATGGGAAAGCTCAGACGCGTGCCGACGGATTCCGAGATCGCGCGTTCCATGCGCATGACGTCCGACAAAGTCTCCAAGATACGAGGCTACATCAACAAGACGTCGTCCTTGGATGCCCCCATCGATGAAGAAGGCGGCAATGAGATCATTGATCTGATCGAAGACAAGACGACGGCGACGCCGGAAAAAGAAATCGACCAGTTTTTCAATAAGGAGCGGTTGAGCGGTCTTCTGGGCATCGTCAATGAGCGCGAGCGCGATGTCCTGGATTTAAGGTTCGGGCTCAAGGACGGCAAGGTCTATACGCTGGCCGATGTGTCCCGCAAACTCGGCGTCTCGCGCGAACGTGTGCGCCAGATTGAAGAGAACGCCCTGAAGAAGCTCAAGAAGTTTGTCGTCGAACAGGACAAGGAGGCCATCCAGTAATATGTCGGACTCAAAATTTTATACTTTGGTCATTCCCAGGTTCGAAGATGTTTTTCATTCTTTTTTTGCCTCCGAGGTCATCAAAGGGGTCACGGCGGCGGCCAGCAGGCTCAAGGCGGACATTCTTATCCATATCACGGAACGCCATAAGCACGCCGACTGGACCACCAGCGAATCTATCCGCGCCGGATACGTCAAGGGCGTTATCTTTGCGGATATCGACGGCGACAAGAAAAAGCTTTTGGAATTCATGAAATCCGGTATTCCTTGTATTGTCATGAATAATTATTTCAGCGAGGACATCAACTGCATCGCCATCGATAACCGCAAGGCGGCGATGGATGTGGTTGAGTATCTCGTCAAACTCGGGCATACCAAGATCGCGACAATCGCCGGCGATTTGAATACGCAGGCGGGCGAGGCCCGTCTGGAAGGGTACCGGCAGGCCATGGCCAAGTACGGTTTGGCCATCCCGCGGCAGTATATCCAGGAGGGTTTTTTTCTTCGGACGCCGGCCCGGGCGGCCGCGCGGGTGTTGTTGAATCTTGAAGACAAACCCACCGCTATCTTTGCCGCCAGCGATGTCATGGCGCTGGAGGTGATTGACGAGGCGCGCGCCGAAGGCATGCGTATTCCCTGGGACCTATCTTTGGTGGGGTTTGACGACAATCCCGTTGCGGGCTATAGCCAAGTGCGCCTGACGACCGTTTCTCAGCCGATCGTCGAGATGGGAAGGCTTGCCTTGGAGAAATTGAACCAGATCGTGGCGGAGCGGGAAAAACAGCCGGTCAAGGTCGTGCTTCCGACAAAATTGGTCAAGAGGGAATCCACGCTAGTGTTAAACAGACAGTGACAGGGGGGAGAGACACATGGCCGACGCATTAAAAAAATATATCCGCAGCATCCCGGATTTTCCAAAGCAAGGCATCCTCTTCTACGACATCACGACGCTCTTGAAGAACAAGACCGCATTCAAGAAAGCTGTTGACGGTCTCGCTAAAATCGCCAAAGGCAAAAAGATCGATTATGTCGTTTCCGTGGAATCGCGCGGATTTATTTTCGGCGCGGCCTTGGCCTATAAATTAGGGGCCGGTTTCATCCCGGTGCGCAAAAAAGGCAAACTGCCGGCGGAGACGATTTCTGCCGATTACGCCCTCGAGTACGGTACGGATTCCCTCTACATGCATAAGGATGCCCTGAAGGCCTCTTCGCGGGTCCTCATCGTCGACGATCTTTTAGCGACCGGCGGGACGGCGGCGGCTGTCTGTTCGATGGCCCAACAGCTTAAATCCAAGATCGCCGGCATCATCTTCCTGATCGAGCTTTGCGACCTTAAGGGCAGGGAAAAGCTCAAGGATTATCCTGTTTTTTCGCTCATACAATACTAAGTTTTATTGCCCCCGTAGCTCATCTGGATACCTGCCTGCCGGCAGGCAGGGAGCACAGGTTTCCTAAATTTATAATGTATTACGTTTATGCAATAACTTCAAAAAGAGTTAAAAGAATATATGTCGGCATTACTAAAGATATTAAAGAACGCGTCAAAGAGCATAATGCAGGAAAGACAAAATCAACAAAATTTTATAGGCCATGGGTATTATTTTATTCTGAGCTAGTAAATTCGCGCGCTCTCGCGAGGCAAAAGGAGAAGCAGTTAAAGACAGGCAGCGGAAAAGAATTTTTAAGAAGATTGTTATCTGCCCCCGTAGCTCATCTGGATAGAGCACAGGTTTCCTAAACCTGGTGTGGCAAGTTCGAGCCTTGCCGGGGGCACTTTTTTTGGATGCAAGGCGAGAACTTAAGGGGTGTGGGGAGACCGTCCCCACGTTTTCGGGGTGACAGCGACCCCGACGTGATGTCGGGGGAGCGCCAGAGGGGCGGAGCCCCTATGGAGAGCGAGGTCAAGGCGGAACGCCGGCCGAGCGAAAGTTCTAGCGCGAAGCGCGGAGCCTTGCCGGGGGCACTGAATTTTTGCTTCGCACCAGAAAACCCAAGGTTTCTGTGCGGGGATAAAAATGTAAAGCCAGCAGGGTTTTCGGTGCGGGATTTTGCTAAATTCCGTCGGAACTCCACTTCGCAAAAAATTCATTAATAAAAAATACTTGATTTTCTTGTGGTGATGTGATAATAATAGAATACTAAAGTTTTGAAATTTGGATGAAAGCGCAGCGGCTTTAAACCCATATCAATAAGGTTCGGCGAAGCAGCCCGCCTGGAAATAGGTAGGGCTTTTTTATTTAATCAAGACGCAGAAATCCCTGGCCCTAAAGATCGGCGGGTCCGCCTAAGTTGTGGTGGCGGAGATGCGACGAAGATTAGACCCTTCGCTGCATGGAATGTGGAGACCTGTCCTTTCTGGACTAGGTCCTCCTCTACAGGGAATGCGGAGACCTGTCCTTTCTGGACTAGACCCTCCGTTTTACAGGAAGGTGGGGGATTACCCTTTCCGGGTTAACCCATCGATATCTTGCGCTGCGGGTCATCCGGGTAAGAAACTTTGTGCCTGCCTTGCCTTGAGGAAGGCAGGCACAGGGAGTTTCAATGACCTCGAATGCCGGCAAGGTTACGGGGCCGGCGCGGTATTCACAAGTAAGACAATATGCCTCAAAGTACCCTGCGGTTTCCCACGAGGGATTCAGATACACATGCCGTTTGATATTCTCTTAGCTTTGATTGTTGGTGTGCCTGTTTTGGGTTCGTTTGTTTTGCCTTTGGCGGGCCGGATCCATGAGCGCCTGCGTCATTCCCTGGCGTTTCTCTTTGTCGCATTTTCCTTTCTTGCTGTCATCAGATTGTCCCCTGTTGTTTTTTCGGGGCAAGTCGTCCGTTTTTCAGCAGCCATGCCTTTTGGCTTGAACCTCAGTTTTACGGCTGACGGTCTTGCCGTTTTCATGGCCCTGGCATCCCTTCTGGTGGGCCTTATCATTGTTATTTATTCCTTTGATTACATCTCTCATTATGCCAACCGCAACGAGTACGACATGCTGGTTGTGCTTTTTCTCGGTTCGATGATGGGCATTGTCTTTTCATCGAATCTTATTTTCCTCTATATCTTCTGGGAGATGACCTCTGTCGTCAGCTGGCGCCTGATTGGCTTTTTCAGGGGCAAGACAGATGTGCAGCGCGCCGACAAGGCTTTCCTTGTGACGTTCGGAGGGGCCCTGGTCATGCTCATCGGGTTTTTGATTTTATATCAGCAGACCGGCTCTTTTGAGCTTGGGGTGATCAAAGAACACTTCAAGATGCAGGCCTTCCCTTCTTTAGCCCTGGTTTTGATCCTTTGCGGAATTTTTTCAAAATCGGCGACACTGCCGTTTCATACGTGGCTGGCGGATGCCGGCGTGGCGCCGTCGCCGGTGACGGCCCTGCTGCATGCGGCCGTCCTTGTCAAGATCGGCGTCTATGTCTTTGCGAGGTTGTTCATCGCTACATTTCCTATAGGGGCGGTTTGGCATGTGATTCTGCCATGGGCGGCTGCCGTCAGCAGTATTGTTTCGGCGGGCGCCGCCCTCAGAGAGACGGATTTAAAGAGGATCATCGCTTATTCAACGGTCAGCCAGATCGGTTTTATCTTTTTCGGATTGAGCCTGGGCGTCGAGATCGCTATCGCCGGAGGCCTGCTTTACATCTTTATGCACGGCATGGCCAAGGCCGGCCTCTTTTTGTGCGCAGGCATCATTGAGCAGGGGACAAAGACCAAGGACATTAGCCGGCTTGGCGGGTTGTTTTCGACGATGCCGTTGACCGGAACGGCATTTTTGTTCTGCGCCGCTTCTGTCATGGGGCTGCCGCCGTTCGGCGGGTTCTTCAGTAAATTCCTGATTTTCCTGGGTTGTGTTCAGGGCGGCCAGATGGGGCTCGGTTTCGTTTTTCTTTTTGCCGCCTTGATGACGATCCTCTACCTTTTGCGCGTTTTTACTATCATATTTTTCGGCGAGACAAAGATCGCTGCCAGGGAAGGGACGCCTGTCATGGTGGCTTGTGTTCTTGTCTTGGCATTCCTGTCGCTGGCGGCCGGAATATGGGTACGCTATCCGCTTGATATGGTTCAGCAGGCGACAGCACAGATGATCCGGGTGATACCATGATGAATTTATCTCTGCCATTGCTTGTTCTGGGTCCTTTTCTTGCCGGCTGCCTTGTGATGCTGGTGCCTCAAAAGGTGCGGTTTCTTAAAGAAGCTCTGGTTCTTGCAGTGACGGCTGCCGATCTTGTCCTTTGCCTGCGGCTCTTTCCCGGGGAATGGACATATTTTTGCCCCTGGGGCGCTTACGGCATTGATTTTTCCCTGAGGTTTTACCGCTTCAGCGCTTTTATCCTGACGGCCGCAGGCGGGTTCGCTTTCCTTGTCGCCTTATACTCGTGCGTATTCATGTTCGCAAAGGAAAAAAGCCGTTTGTTCTTTGCCTTTTTTCTTTTATCGCTGAGCCTTGTCAACGGCGCTGTTCTTTCGGATAACCTGATCGTCTTGCTCTTTTTCTGGGAAGGATTGCTTTTGGCCGTCTTCGGCTTTATCGCGATAGGGGGCCGGGCGGCGTTTAAGACGGCAGTCAAGGCCCTGGTGATCGTTGGGGTTGCAGATCTTTGCATGATGGTCGGGATCGCCTTGGTCGGGAACCTGAGCGGGACTTTTGCAATTTCGAAGATCCAGGTTCCGCTGGGAGGCTTCGGCAGCCTGGCTTTTGTCCTGATGATGGTCGGCGCGATCTCCAAGGCCGGATCCATGCCGTTCCACACCTGGATACCGGATGCCAGCCTTGATGCGCCGCTGCCGTTCATGGCGCTTCTGCCGGCCGCCCTTGAAAAACTTTTGGGTATTTATCTTTTAGCGAGGATCTGCCTTGATCTTTTCAGGCTTGTTCCGGAATCCGGCCTGAGCATGGCGTTGATGATCATCGGTTCCGCGACCATCCTGTTGGCTGTCATGATGGCCCTGGTCCAAAAAAATTACAAAAAACTGCTTTCGTATCATGCCATCAGCCAGGTGGGGTATATGATCCTGGGGATAGGCACAGCCGTGCCTATCGGCATTGTCGGCGGCCTGTTTCATATGATCAACCACGCCATGTATAAATCTTGTCTCTTTTTGACATCCGGGGCCGTAGAGCGCCAATCGGGGACGACGGACTTGGAGCGTCTTGGAGGATTGGCCGCAAAGATGCCCATCACATTCCTGTGTTTCTTTGTCGCAGCCGCGGCCATCTCGGGCGTGCCTCCGTTCAACGGCTTTTTCTCCAAGGAGCTCATCTATGACGGTGCCTTGGAAAGGGGATTGGTTTTCTATCTCGCGGCTATTTTAGGATCTTTCTTGACGGCGGCCTCTTTCTTGAAACTGGGGCATGCGGCTTACCTGGGCCCCAAGAGCGAGGCGGCACAGACAGCTAAAGAAGCGCCTGTCTTTATGCTCATACCCATGATCGTCATTGCCGCAGGATGTGTCTTTTTCGGCCTGCACCGTTCTTTTCCTATCGGCCAATGGGTCCAACCGGCGGTCGAGAACCGCCTCGAGGGACAGGATTTCTCTTTCTTGATGCCCAACACAAAGCTTGTTGCCGTCACGGTTATCATGCTTTTAATGGCGTTTGCCAACCATGTCTTCGGCGCCAAAATGAAGGGCAGCGGCTTGAAGGCCGTCGACTATATCCACGACGCCCCTGTTTTGTCGGGGATCTACGATAAGGCGGAAAGACGATGTTTTGATCCTTATGAATGGGGCCGGGCGATGATGAAAGGTTTTTCATGTCTCTTGTGGAGGCTTGACAGGGGGATTGACTGGATTTATAACGCAGGATTTCCTGGCTGCGTCCAGGTTTTGGCGCGCACCTTGAAACGGTGGCATTCCGGCAGTTACGTGACGTATCTCGGGTGGTCTCTGGGCGGCCTGTTGATCTTGGTCATATTTCTTATGACAACGAGGAGTTTTTAGTGCTTTCTTTATTGATCTTAATTCCTCTGGCTTTTTTGCTTCTGATGAACTTCCTGACTTTAAAAGGCAGGCGGCTGGCTTTTGCCGTCGTTATGGCCCTGTCTTTTTTCCAGATATACGCGGTGTTTTGCCCGGCCATCATGGCCAATCGTCCTTTGCACGGCTTGGCTTCTGTCTTTGACTTCATGTTGGCCGTGGACGGCTTGAGCCGGATCATGCTTTTGTGCATCGCGATCGTTATTTTTGTCGCGCTCCTTGTTGCGGCGCCTTTTGTCAAAGAAGAGGATAAGCGTTTTTATTTCGCGGGGCTCATGATCCTGGAACTGATGGGTTTAAACGGCGTGGTCATGGTGCGGGACATTTTCTCCATGTATGTCTTCTGGGAGGTTGCTGCCGCAGCCTCTTTTATCCTGATCGCCCTTCAAAAAAAGAGAGACCCTCTTGAGGGGGCATTCAAATACCTTATCTTTTCCTCTGTGGCTACGGTTTTTGTACTCTCGGCCATCGCAATTATCCTGCTTATCTCCGGAGATACGAGTTTTGCCGCAATCCGCGAAGCCCTGCGGGTGTCGCCGCACAGCTTTTTGATCACTCTTGCCGTGGGTATCTTTCTGGCGGGGTTGTTCATGAAGGCCGGCGTGATGCCTTTTCACGGTTATCTTCCGGACGCTTATGCCTCTGCGCCGGCTCCTGTTTCGATTCTCCTGGCAGGAGTGGTCACCAAGACTTTGGGCGTCTATACGGCGATGCGCATCGTCATCGATATCTTCGGTTTCAGCGCTTCTCTCCAGAGCATTCTTTTCTGCATTGGCCTTATTTCAGCTATCTTTGGGGCTTTGGCAGCCATGGGGCAGAAGGACCTAAAGAGGCTCTTGGCATATTCCAGCATCAGCCAGGTGGGATATATTTTCCTTGGGTTCGGTTGCGGAACGCCGTTGGGCATCGCCGCCGCCATTTTTCATATTTTCAACCATACGGTGTTTAAATCGCTTCTCTTCGTGAATGCTGCGGCTGTAGAGGACCGGACGGGTTCCCTGGATATGGGCCGAATGTCGGGCTTGGCCTCAAAGATGCCCGTTACAGGGACGACGTCTGTCTTAGCATCGTTGTCCGCTTCAGGCGTTCCGCCATTGGCCGGTTTCTGGAGCAAGTTATTTATTGTTTTGGCCCTGTGGCAGTGCGGCCATTACGGGGTGGCTGTTACTGCGGTCATGGCGAGCCTGTTGACCTTGGCCTACATGCTGTTGTTTCAGCGCAGTGTATTTTTTGGAACGCTGGAGAAGGGGCTCGAAGGCGTTGTTGAGGCGGGATTCGGCCTGACATTGCCTGCGGTCATTTTGGCGGTTCTGATCGTAGGCGTCGGTATATTTTTCCCGTATCTGGTGCGCACGGTCATATTTCCCGTTGTTTATCCTTAAAAAGGCAGGAGGGGTATGTTGGCATTGAACATCGATATTGTCGTCTTGTTCTTGATGGCGCTGTCCGCGTTGTGGACGGTCATGACCCGCAGTCTCTTGAGGTCTGCGATTGGCTTGGCCTTGACGAGCGCCATGTTGACGATCCTGATGTTCCGTCTTCATGCGCCCTTGGCGGCCGTCTTTGAACTGTCGGTCTGTTCGGGCCTGATCTCCGTCGTCTTTATCGCGACCATCAGTTTGACGCAGCCCATGTCGCAGGAAAAGGTCCTGCAGCACATGAGGGACAGGCTTGAAAGGTTTTGGTATCTGCCGATCCTTTTGATCCTTACCGGGATCGTCCTGAGCTTTTTGAATTTTAAATTCAACCTGATCCTGCCCGTGCCGGAGATCGAGAAGGACCCGCGCATCGTCCTCTGGAACCAGAGACCCCTGGATCTGTTGGGCCAGATCATCATGCTGTTGACGGGCGCCTTTGGCATCGTCATTCTTTTCAGGGAGGCTAAAAAGAAATGAGCGCGCAAGCTTTGACCTTATTCTGGCCGTTTTGCCTGTTTATCGTGATCCTCTTCATTATCGGGTTTTATTGCCTGCTTGTGACATTTAACTTGATCCGCGCCCTGATCGGCCTGGAATTGTTGATCAAGGCAGTCACCTTATTGCTTGTTTTGGTGGGGTACGTTACCCAACACGAGGCGTTGATCCAGAGCCTGGTTATTACGCTTATCGTCATGGAAGTCGTCATTATTGCCGTTGCCGCCGGAATCGTCCTGGGGCTGCACCAGCATAACAAGAGCCTGGATGTCAGACAATTAAGGAATCTCAAAGGTTGACCTATGGGACATTATCTGTTGGCGCCTCCGGTTGTTTTTGCCGTTGTCTTTCTTTTTCTTTTGCTGTTTTCTCGCGGCCTTTCCGTTTTTGCCTTCAAAAGGAAAGATAAAAGAGAAGAAGGGACGGGGAAGGCCTATGCCTGCGGGGAGGACGTGGAAGACCACATGGCGCAGCCGGATTACAGCCAGTTTTTTCCTTTTGCGTTCTTTTTTACGGTCGCGCACGTGGCGACCATGATGATCACAGCCATTCCTTTGGAATCGGTCAATACCCTGATGATGGCGGAGTTATACATCGTTGCCGTCATAGCGGGTTTGTTTATCCTTTTTAGGAGATGAGATGAAGTTTATTCGCAAGATCATCAATTGGGCACGCATCAAATCACCGTGGATCCTGCATTTCAATTCGGGCGCATGCAATGCCTGCGATATCGAGATTGTTGCCGCCCTGACGCCTCTCTATGACGTGGAGCGTTTTGGGGTCCAACTGAAAGGGACGCCGCGGCATGCGGACGTCCTGGTTTGCTCCGGGCCCGTCACAAAACAGATCCAGGACAGGCTCAAGCGTATTTATGACCAAATGCCTGAACCGAAATTTGTGGTTGCCGTCGGGGCCTGCGCATGCGGCGGAGGCGTTTTTAAGGGCTGTTACAATGTACGCGGCGGCATAGACGAGGTCATCCCTGTTTCTGCCTATATCCCCGGTTGCCCTGCGGGCCCCAAGGCGATCATTGACGGCGTGGTCAAATTATTGGCCAGCCTCGAGGAAACAGAGAAACCTTCTGTTCCCGGCGCAAAGAAGCAGGACAAGACCGAAGATGACGCCGGCACGGCCAAACAGGCGGATCCAGGAGATGCCCCATGAGTTACGAAGAAGATATCAGGCAAGATACGATCAGGCAGTTTGATTTCCTGAAAGATTCTTTTAAAGTCATCAGGCCGCGGCGCCTGTCTGCCGAAGTCGCCCGCGACAGATTCTCGGAAGTTTTTGATTTTCTGGTGCATCGGGAAAAATTCAACACCCTCTGCACGATCACAGGAACAGACGAAGGGGATGACCTCGGATTTATCTATCACTTGGCCCGGGAAGGCGGTATCACGCTGAATCTCAAGACGCGGGCGCCGAAAGCAGATCCGGTGATCCGGACGATCACGGCTGTATTTCCCGGCGCAGAGATCTACGAGCGCGAGATCGTCGACCTCTTCGGCGCCCGGGTGGAGGGGTTGCGCAAGGGGTCTCGTTATCCTTTGACGGACGACTGGCCTGCGGACGAACATCCTTTGCGTAAAGATTGGAAGTCCGAAGAAAACAAATAGCGAATGTCCCGCCGGGGGCGGGATGGAGGCAAGCTATGCACAACTCTCATGAACACGAACATGAATTCAAGATTCCTCTCGGGCCCCAGCATCCTGCGTTAAAAGAGCCGGAGAGCTTCAGCATCGCCCTGAAAGGCGAAAAGATCCTCGGCGTTGATATTCGCCTGGGATATAACCACCGCGGCATTGAAAAAGCCTGCGAAGAAAGAACGTTCCTTCAGGATGTCTATTTGCTGGAGCGTATCTGCGGTATCTGTTCTCATTCCCATTCCACGGCCTATGTCCAGGCGGTCGAGGAGATTGCCGGGCTGGCCGTGCCGCCGCGGGCCCTCTATATCCGCACCCTCATCGGCGAGCTGGAACGGGTGCACAGTCATTTCTTATGGCTGGGCGTGGCAGGCCACGAGATCGGTTTTGATACGTTACTCATGTATACCTGGCGCGACCGCGAGATCGTCATGGACCTTCTGGCCCAGCTGACGGGAAACCGAGTCAATTACGGCATCAATACCATCGGCGGCGTGCGGCGTGATATCACGCCGGAGCAAGGGAAGGATATCCTGGCTGGTGTGGCGACTCTCGAAGAGCGGACCAAGTATTACATCCAGATCGCAACGGAAGAAACAACGATCGTCAAGCGGCTCTCCGGCGTCGGCATCATTTCCAAAGAGGATGCGCTCCGTCTCGGCGCTGTGGGGCCTACGGCGCGGGCTTCCGGCGTGGACCGTGACATCCGGCGTGAGGATCCTTATGCCGCCTATGCAGAGCTGGATTTCGATGTCATCACGGACGATCATTGCGATGTCTATGGCCGCACCGTCGTGCGTTTAAAGGAACTGATGGAATCCTTCAAGATCATCCGGCAGATCGTCGCCAAAATTCCCGATGGGCCGATTGCCGTCAGGGCCCCGCGCAAGATCCCTGCCGGAGAAGCCTTCAGCCGTTACGAAGCGCCGAGAGGCGAAGACGTCCATTATGTCGAATCCAACGGGGGAGAGAAACCAGAGCGCGTGAAGGTGAGGGCGCCGACCCTGGCGAATGTCCAGACTGTCAAGCATATGTTGAAAGACAGGTTCCTTGCCGATATGCCGATCGTCGTTGCCGCCATCGACCCCTGTTTTTCCTGCACCGACAGGATGGTGGGCGTTCGGCACCTTGACGGCGGCAAAAAGGAGACGATGGCCTGGGAAAGTTTGCGATCATTCAGCCTGGGATGGCATCGTGCCCGAGGATTCGATGTCGCCATTGCCGAAAAGAAACTGCACAATTTAATCAAGACGCAGAAATCCCCGGCTTAAAAGCCGGGGATGAATACGGCGAAGATTACCCCGCGAGTATCGGAAAAATTTCGTGCCCGGCAACCCTGGGCAAGAAATTTTTACGATATCTTACGATGCGGGGTCATCCAGAGAAGAAACCCCGTGCCTGCCCTGCCTTGGGCAGGGCGAGCACGGGGAGATTCATTGGAGCGTTGATGATGGCCCTGTTTTTTATTTTGATCTTCCCGGGTTTTCTTTTCCTGGCGCTGTTCGGCTTGCTCGCGGAGTTCATTGACCGCAAGCTTTACGCCCGCATGCAGAACAGGCAGGGGCCGCCGTGGTTTCAGCCTCTGGCGGATTTCATCAAGCTTCTGGGCAAAGAGGATATCGTGCCGGACGAAGCCAATGTGCGCATGTTCCGCCTGATGCCTTTGTTCGCTTTGACGGCAGTCGTTTCATCCATCATCTATATCCCTTTGTGGAAGACCGGGGCCTTGTATTCGTTTTCCGGCGATCTGGTCGTCGTCCTTTATTTGCTGACCCTTCCCACGCTGGCTTTTTTCATCGGCGGGTGGTATTCGACGTCTCTCTATGCGCGCATCGGTTCCGTCAGGTCGCTCACGCAGATGTTTGCGTATGAGGTGCCCTTGTTCATGGGGCTTTTCTCGCCGGCGCTTTTGGCCGACAGCTGGACGCTCAGCGATATCTCCCGGTTCTATATTGATCACCCCATGTACTGCTTTTTTAACCTGATCGGTTTTGGTGTGGCGCTTGTCGCGCTCCTGGGAAAATTGGAAAAAGCGCCTTTTGATATCCCTGAAGCCGAGACAGAGATCGTCGCCGGCACTTTCACGGAATATTCGGGCCGGCTTTATGCATTTTTTCGTCTCGCCATCGACATCGAGATGGTCGTCGGGGCTTCGCTCCTGGCGGCGGTCTTTTTGCCGTTCGGCCTCAAGGAAGAAGCCGCTATCGGTTTTCTCATCTATCTTCTTAAGGTGATCCTGGTGATATTCCTTTTGACGCTGGCGCGCACGATCTTTGCGCGGCTGCGCATCGACCAGATGGTGAGGTTCTGTTGGAAATATCTTGTGCCTCTGGCGCTGGTGCAGCTTTTGATCGTCTTGTTTTTGAAGGGAGTCCTGTTGCAATGAAACCCGGCAGAATGTTGAAACTTGTCCTGCAGTCCATGTTCAAAAAACCCGCGACCCTGAATTACCCCGCGGACAGATCCGGTATGCCCAAGGGGTTTCGCGGCAAGATCACCTTCGATCCCTCCAAATGCATCGGCTGCAAGATGTGCATGCGGGATTGTCCGGCCAATGCCATCACCATCAACAAGATTGATGAGAAGCGCTATGAAGCGGTCTTCGACTTGGGCCGCTGCATTTACTGCGGGCAGTGCGTGGATTCCTGTCTGAAGAAGGCGCTTACAGCCAGCGCTGAGTTTGAGTTGGCGCAACTGGATAAAAAAAAGCTGAAGGTTGTCTTTCATGCAGACGCTCAAAAACCAGCTCAAAAAGAAACTTGAGGGAGTCTATCGTCTCGGCATTCTTGGTATAGGTTCGGAGCTGAGAGGGGACGATGCCGTAGGATTGTGGGTTGCCAGGGGCTTGGGCCGCAAGTCAAAAACAGCCGGTCCTGTTGAGATGCGGGCTTTTTTGGGACATACCGCTCCGGAAAGCCTGACTGGGGAGATAAAAAAATTCAGGCCTACGCACCTTCTGATCGTAGATGCCGTGTCCATGGACAGGCCGCCTGGAGAAGCCCGCCTTTTTGACGCACAGGATATCAGCGAAGGGATATCGTTTTCCACCCACCGCATGCCGCTAAAAATTCTCGCCAACTATCTGTGTCGATCTTTTCCTTGTTCGATTATGGTCCTGGGCATCCAGCCGCAGGTGACGGACTTCGGCAGAAAACCTTCCAGGGCCGTGCAGGCCGGCGCCAGGACGGTTTGCCGGATGATCAGGGAAATCACCGGGACGCGCTGAGCGGTCCCCGTCCTTGCGAATTTCCTTGCATATCTCCTTCTTTAAAATATAATTAAAGAAAAGAGGTCTTTGTGCCGAGTGTGGAAAAGGGGTATTTTTATGTTTGACCTGCATACGCATTCTTTGTTAAGTGATGGCGAACTGCTCGCTTCTGAGCTGGCCAGGCGCTATGAGGAAAAAGGTTACAAAGCGATTGCCATCACCGATCACGTGGATATTTCCAATCTTAAAAGCGTGACGGCGGCCATTGCCGAATTTTGTCACCATTGGCCTGTCGGCCGCATTAGGGTCATCCCCGGTATTGAATTGACGCATCTGCCCTTGGAACAATTCCCGGAAGCTGTGAATTTTGCCCGCAAAAACGGTATCCGCTGGATCGTGGCGCATGGAGAGACTTTGGTAGAGCCTGTTTTGCCGGGGACGGTCCGGGCGGCCATTGAAGCCGGCGTAGACCTTGTGGCCCATCCAGGCCTCATCCGCGGGGAAGAGGCAGAGCTGGCCGCCAGAAAGGGGGTCTATTTGGAACTGAGCGCCAGAAAAGGGCATTGCCTGACCAATGGCCACGTGGCTCAGATAGCTTTAAGGTATGGCGCTAAGATGTGCATCAACACGGACGCCCATGCGCCGGGTGATATCCTGCGCAGGGATGAGCTCATGAGTGTTGGGCTCGGCGCAGGTTTGTCTGCGGTCCAATTGACTGATATCCAAAGGGATACGGAAGCCATCGTCCAAAAAATTCTTTGATTCCTTGTCTTGAGAAAGCGTTTTCTTCTCTTGTTTCCCGTCGGAAAATAGTTAAATTTTACCATCCGCTCCCCAAGCTCGCCCTGCTTAAAAAAATCTGTTGACAACTCGTTGAAATATATGGTATTTGTAAGCAAAGGCTATACCGCCAAAGACGACTTTAATAAGGCGTAAAAGGAGGTGAATACAAGCGAGCCCGAAGTTGTCGAATAAATGGCGATATAACTATAGATGGTAACTCCTAGGCAAGTAGCAACAAAGTTCCTAGTTCATATATTATAAAAGGCTAAAGGAGGAAAAGATGAGTAAGCGCTTAGTGGTTCTGTTCTGCGCGCTCTTCGTTTTCGCCGCAGCGGTTCCTGCTTTCGCTGCCGTGCAGAATATCAAAGTGAGCGGTGACATCCTTGCCCGCTACATTGGTCGCAATGATTTCGACCTGACCAAGGGTGGTACGGATGCTCAGGATCATAAGGATCAAATCAGCGTTTTCAACAGCGTCATCCGCTTGAGAGTTGATGCAGACCTCACGGATAACGTTGCTGCCACAATCAGGTTGATCAATGAAAGAAATTGGGAACAGAACACGGTTTCCAATTCAGACATTGACCTTGATTTGGCTTTTGTCACGTTGAAGGAGTTCTTGTATTCTCCGTTAACGTTGACGATCGGCCGTCAGGAACTTCACTTCGGCAATGATATGATCATTGGCGATGGCGTTGGTAACCCTGACAGCAATGCGGTTTCCGGTGGAATCGGTACGAACCAGACCACGAATTATAATGAAGCCACGGGTTATGGTTCAGTCAATGGCGACCTCGCATACCGCAAGGCGTTTGATTCGATCAGGGCGACATTGAACTACGATCCTCTGGTTATCGACGTTGTGTATGCCGTGATTGATCACAACACCATCACAGGCGCCAATTCAAATGATTGGATCAACCTGTATGGTATCAATGCCGCTTATCAGTTCTCCGATAAGTGGAACACCTTGGCCGAAGGTTACTTCTGGTCAAAGGATGACAGTGCCGAGAAATACAGCGGTGTGGATAAGCTTGACAGCGTGCAGACCATTGGTGGCCGCATCAGCACCATGCCGACCAGCAAGTTGAACCTGCAGCAGGAAATGGCGTTCCAGTTTGGTAAGAAGCTTTCACCGGCTGGCGCCTCTACAGTTGAAAGAGATCGCAGCGCATGGGCATCTCAGTCTGTTGTCATGTACACTCCGGGTTGGAAGTACACCCCGACTGTCGGGTTGATCTATTCCTACTTCTCCGGTGATGCTGACAGAGACAGCTCCAGTAATCCTAACTCTGACAAGAAGTACCATGCATGGGATCCGATGTTCGAGAACCAGACCAATGGTCATATCATCAATGCACTCTTCCCGCAGTCTAACGCGCATAACATCGATTTGATGGGCAAATTTTCTCCCATCGAAGATGTGTGGCTGCAGCTGGATTATGTGTACTTGTTGATGGCCAAAGCTCCTGCGATGTCTGGCGCTTTGAACATGAACGATTACGATGGCACCGGTTACTACTTCAATGCCGGTAAAAAAGAGCTTGGTCAGGAAATAGACGTCAATCTGGTTTATAACTATACGGAAGACGTCCAGCTTGGCTTGCTCTGCGGTTGGTTCTTCCCTGGCAAGGCAATTGCCTCTGAAGATGCTGCCGGTATTAAGCAGGGTGAGACAGCGGCTGAAGCAATCGCTTCCTGCAAAGTTAGCTTCTGACGCAGAAGGCGTCAGGCCTGCGCCATTCCTTATAAGCGCAGGGCCTAGCGCAGAAAGCGCAGTTGTTCTACAAGAACCCCTGGGGAAACCCAGGGGTTCTTGTTTTATCTACTTATCAGAGCTTAGCTCTGATGCCCATTGCTGTTTTTATTTGTTGCTTTTTTCGCTTAATGAGGCCCGTCCTATTTACAAATGAGGGTCTGTCATGCTAATATAGGAAACATATTTTGGCTTTTCATCTTACAACTTAAAACTTATAGCTTAGAACTTGCAGCTTTCCCATGGTCTATCTCGCATTTATCCTTCATATGCATCAGCCGTACTACAAGAATCTCCTGACAGGGGAGGCCGAGCTTCCCTGGGTGCGGCTGCACGGCACAAAAGATTATCTCGACATGGCCCTTCTTTTGGACGAATTCCCGGACGTCCATCAGACCTTTAATGTCGTTCCTTCGTTGCTCGAACAGATCGAGGAATATGCCGCAGGCCGGTTGTCGGACCGCTTCCTCCGTTTAACCCAAAAACGCGCTTCTGAATTAACTCCCGACGAAAAGCATTTTGTCAGGGAGAATTTCTTTTCGGCAGAGCTGAACCGCGTCGTTTCCGTCCACCCGCGATATTACGAGTTGTTTTTAAAAAAACACGAGGATTACGGTTTTTCCGACCAGGATTATCTGGACCTCCAGGTCTGGTTCAATCTTTCGTGGATAGACCCTTGTTTCCGCGCCAATATTCCCGAATTGCGCTTGCTTGTGAAGAAAGGCAGGTATTTTACAGAAGAGGAGAAGCAGGCCGTTGTCGCCAGGCAATTCAGCATCTTAAAAGAAATCATCCCGGCTTATAAAAGACTGCAGGACGAAGGGAAACTTGAGATTAGCGTTTCTCCTTATTTTCATCCGATCTTGCCCTTGTTGTTTTCTTCGTTTGCCGCGCGCGACGCCAATCCAAATACGCCCCTGCCTAAACTGATCTTTTCCCAGCCGGAAGATGCGATCTGGCATATCCAGGAAGCGGTGAAGTTCTATCGGGAACGTTTCGGCGATGCTGCCATCGGGATGTGGCCTTCGGAGCAGGCGGTTTCCATGGATATCCTGCCGAGCCTTGTGAAGTCGCAAGTGAGCTGGATCGTCACTGATGAGGCGATGTTGTGGAATACGGCAAAAAAGATACACCGGGACGGGCGTGTTCTTTACCGTCCTTATGGCGTCAGGACCAAAAACGGACCGCTGACGGTCCTGTTCCGCGACAAATACCTTTCGGACCTGATCGGTTTCGAATATCAGCATTGGCGCACCACCGATGCCGTGGATAATTTCATGTACCATGTCCTGAAAATCCACGAATATTTCGGCGACGATGATTGCCTTGTCACGGTGGCGCTCGACGGTGAAAACGCCTGGGAGTATTACAGAAACGACGGCAGGGATTTTTTAAGGGCGCTTTACCAGCGCATCAGCGAAGCAACTTATATGAAAGCGGTCACGGTGCGGGAATACCTTGCGAAGCATCCCGTGCGCCATTCGTTGCCGTCCTTGGCCACGGGATCGTGGATCCATGGGACACTGAATAAATGGATGGGGCATCCGGCTAAAAATGCGGCATGGGAATGTCTCGCCGAAGCCAGGAGGTTGTTGAGCCCGCAGGAGCTTCAAGATGAACGCATCATGAAACAGGTCCATGTTTTGGAGGGCAGCGACTGGTTTTGGTGGTATGGTGACAAAAACGTTGCATTTGACGAGCTTTACAGGCTTCATTTAAAAAATTTATACCGGATGATGGAGAAGGAGCCGCCTGCCTGTTTGAACCAGTCGCTGGATCCCACGTCGCCTTACTAAGAAGACCTATCCCTTTGGGACCGCAGAAGGTTAGCGTTTAGACGTAAAGTCCTTCTGCGGCCGATAAATAGGTAAGAGAACTTATTGACAAGTATCGCATTGATGTTACAATGAAAAAAGAAATTTCGGATCACATCGCGAGCACTTTCTTTGAGAAAAAGAAGAAGCCGCCCCGCAAGAAAGACCGCAAAACTCTCAGCAAACGCATCCTGTTGTTCTTGCTGACGGCCTTATTTATTCTGGCTGCCATAAAAGTCGTGACATCCTCGAGATTTACCGGCCTCCAAGTCGGGCGCCGGCTGGGTCTTGTCAAGCACGACGGGCCTTTTCGCCTGAATTACAATTTTTTGAATCGTGCGACGTCGAGGATCGAAACCCTGACGATCGATATGCCCGAGATAGACCTGCGGGAGTATAAATCTGTGCGGTTTTCCCTGCGCATGATGGACGACGATAGCCAGAAAGACGGGATCGTTAAAGTGAGCCTCACAAACAAACGCAAAGAAACCTCCAGCCTCTATATACGCAACATCGGCCCTTCCTGGAAAGTCGTCGAGATCCCTCGAGAAAATTTTCATGCATTAAACGATTGGTCTCATCTGGACCAGTTGACGTTTAGCGTCGAAGAATGGAATTTGCGCCGCAAAAAAGGCGTTCTTTTGATAGATGGTGTGGAATTCGTCAAATAGGGTGGATGGGCCAAACTTTTAGGACCGGAGGTCGATATGGAGATATTTGCAGTTGCCAATCAAAAAGGCGGATGCGGTAAGACCACGACGGCTTGTAACCTGGCTGCAGCTCTGGCGCTTAACGGCAAGAAGACGCTTTTGATTGACCTGGATCCTCAGGCCCATGCTTCGATGGGGCTGGGGGTCGAGAAAGATATCGGCATCTATGATTGCCTGTCCAAGATCAGCAAAAACAAATGCTCGCTGAAAGACATCATTGTCAATATCGGGCCCCATTTTGACTTGGCGCCGTCCAACATCATGTTGTCGACCATAGACCAGGAATTGTCTGACGAGATCGGCCGCGAATCAAGATTGCAGGATATTCTGAAGGATTTTCAGGGCGCTTATGATTTTTGTCTGATCGATTGTCCTCCGAACCTGGGATTGTTGACGGTGAATGCGATCCGGGCGGCGCATCAGATGATCATCCCCGTCGAGGCGTCCCGTTTTTCGGTGGACGGCGTGCAGAGGCTCGTCGAGATCGTCGACCTGATCAGGGACAGGCTTGGCCATAAAGTGTCCTATCGCGTGCTTGTGAATAACTTCGATTCCCGCCTGCGCCACTCTTTCAATGTCCTTAATCAGATCAAGGAGGCCTTTGGGTCGAAGGTCTTCAATACGATCGTGCATATCAACGTAAAGATCAAAGAATCTCAATCAGAGGCCAAGACGATTTTCGCTTTCGATAAATACAGCCGCGGGGCCAAGGATTATTTCAGCCTGTCGCGCGAGATCATCTCCGGAGAGGGCGCCCTGATGGAAAAGATCACGGCCGCCATGAAGAAGATCGTCAAAAAGAAAACCCGCGAGCTTTTGCCTGTCGAGTTCCAGTTCACGGGTTCGGCGAATGACAGCGTTTATGTCGTCGGTGAATTCAATAATTGGTCCCTGGACGACAGGTCGCGTCTTACGAAAGACAATGGGGTCTGGAAAACCCAGGTCAGCCTGAAGCCCGGCAACTATAAATATCGTTTTGTCGTCGACGGAAAATGGACAGAAGATCCTTCGAACCCTGTTTCGGAAAAGAATCCGTTTGGCGAGCTCGATTCGGTCCTGACGGTCAGCGATGAGGCGTGATTGAGACGGCATGAGCGATCGTAAGGATGTCTTCAGCAATCGCCGCAGCATCCGCAAGTATAGGCCGGGCGAAGTCCCCAGGACGTTCCTGGAAGAAGCCGTTTGGGCGGCCTCGCAGGCCCCGACAGCCAGAAATGTCCAACCCTGGGAGTTTGTTGTCGTCACACAAAAATCCCGCCTCAAGGAACTCTCCGCGATCGTTTCTCCCAATGGCGCTTTTCTTGAATACGCATCGGCATGCATTGTCGTCTTTTGTCGCGATACGAAATATTATCTGGAGGATGGCTGCGCGGCCACGACCCAGGCGTTATTGGCGCTCTCGATGGCCGGGCTTGGCGCCTGTTGGATCGCCGGAGACAAAAAGGACTACGCCGATAAAGTCAGGAGTTTTCTGGGCGGAACCCAGGATTTAAAACTGGTCAGCCTGATCGCCGTCGGCACGCCTGCCGAAATACCGGCGCCACAAAAGAGAACACTGAAAGAAATGATCCACTGGGAGCAACTCGCATGAATAACCTTACAGTCGTTTATCAGGGCGGCATTAAATTCGAGGCCATGGCGGGAGAACATAGGCTTACCATTGATCTCCCGCCTGAGAAAGGCGGAACAGACGAAGGGATGGCGCCGCCAGATCTTTTTGTCGCTTCGCTAGGAAGCTGCATCGGCGTCTATGTCGTGCGTTATTGCCAGAATGCCAAGATCAACGCGGAAGGCTGCGTCATTTCCCTTGATTGGCGCCTGAGTGACGACAAAAAATCTATAGCGGCGGTTGAAGTAAAAATCCGCCTGCCCAAAGCCGATCCCGGCCCGCGTGCCCGCGCGATCCTGGAAGCGGCGCGTTCCTGCCTTATCCATAACACCCTTCACGGCGATCTGAATGTCGATATCTCGCTTGACAGCACCCGTTAAGCAGAATGGTTTTTAAAAAATTCCTTAAAGCGCTTGGCCGGGTCTTCGGGTTTAAAAAGCGCAAAAAACGACGCCCATCCATAGCGAAAAGGCATGCGCGCCGGCGCCCTGTTTCTCGTCGGAGAATTCGTTTTTCTCACAGGAAGATATCCTCTCGGAAAAAGAAGCGTGTCGTAAGACATAAGGCGCGGCGTAAGGCACGAAAACTTCGCCGGCGCCCGCGCCGACCTGCCCCTAAAGCTCCGAGGCCGGCAAAAGCAAAGAACAAAGCTGCGAAAACTCCATGGGTCCCGGCAGGTGAGATCACGCATTATTTCCCCAAAGTAAAGGCGGCAGTCTTTAAGTGCCGCGTTCCTTTGGCGATCGGCGACGCCATCTGGGTCAAGGGGAAGAATACGGATTTCAGGCAGACGGTCGGCTCCATGCAGATCGACCGAGAACCGATTGAACGGGCGGCCAAAGGGCAGGAAATCGGTTTGGAGGTTTTTAAGGATGTGCACGAAGGTGATCAGGTTTTTTTGACCAGACTGTAATAACGGAAGGTTGCGCCTGTGGAAAAAGTTTATTTGCGCGTAGGTCAGGAACTGGATTATGATACGGTTGCCGCGCATCTGCTTGTGGCAGGAGAATTGATGGGAGACTGTTTCAGCTGCAGGCATATAGGGATCGATTATGCCCGCGAAAAATATTGTCCGCAATGCGGCACGGACTTCCGTTATATCACCCTGCGCAAGAATCCGGACGCCGTCAAGGGGACCATGATCGCCAGGGTCTGCCAGAAGCGGCCGGACCTGACATACGTGGAGTATCAGGATGTCAAAGACATAGCCGATAAACGCAAGGCAAAAGATTTTTTTAAAACATGAAATTATATCGAGTTCTGTTTGCTGTTCTTATCCTGGGTGCCGCCGCAGGCGGATTCCTGTTTTTGGGGCGCACATCCCCTGTTCTTTTGGGGCCGAGCGAGACCAGACCTGCGGCTGCCCGGAAAACCGCAGATACCATAAAAACAGTTTTTCCGGCGGGAGAATCGATTTCTTTCGGTGTTTATTCCAATATTATCAAGGTCGGTTCCGGGGTTTTAACGTATGTGGGGCGCGACGAAAGCCGGGAAGGCGTCAGCCAGCATGTGAGGCTTCGCGTCGAAACATTTTCGGTCAACGACACTGAAGATGTCTACGGTTCCGAAGATTTCAAATTTCCGCATAAAGTGGAGAGGCGTGTCAGGCTTTTCGGCAGGCAAGAAGTGATCGAAGAAGCATATGCAGCCGGCAGCAAGAGTGTGGTTATCTCAAAAACCACGGATGGCAAAGCTTCACAGACTGAAACGATTTCTTCCGACACCTCCTTGGAAAATGTTCTCCTGTTGATCTATCGTTTACGCAATGATCCGGACATGGCTGTCGGAAAGACATATGCGGTCAATCTTCCAACGCAAAAATTTGAGTTGACCGTGAAATCCAAGACCTCCCTGAAGGTT
>Ga0302253_1000786_pt1 | contig 22928 bp, 21 predicted proteins | sample AAG_RA_Trp_MG_FD_193537 | JGI IMG/M metagenome (GOLD analysis project Ga0302253, IMG submission 193537) | Enriched activated sludge microbial communities from anaerobic digester in WTTP, New Holstein, Wisconsin, United States - AAG_RA_Trp | ecosystem: Engineered > Bioreactor > Anaerobic >...
TGTTCGCGTATTTCCGGAAATTGCCCCCTGTGGCATGAACCGGCAGGGAAACCCGGGTCCCGATCCCGGAAGCCTATGGATGGCCGATCTCCCTCTCAGATGCTTCCGTAGCAGTCGGGGAAGCTATACCTCTTGCAATCATCGACACATGCTTCGCATTCGGCCGATGGGGGACGGTATTGAGCCGGGGTCGCGCACACGTCGTCGCAAGCGAACACACGGCAGTCATAATCCATCTGAGAGCTGCAGACATTGGCGGGCGTTGCTGGCTGCTGAAGTCCCGCCGCATATGCACCTGCCCCGGCAGCGATACCGCCGGCGATCGATAAGCAGACCATGAAGAGCACGAGGCGTGCAAGGGATGAGCGTTCCGTCTGGTTTCCTGACATACGTAATATCTTCCTCATTAGTATGCCATCTGGAACGGTTTGAACATATCTTTAAAAAAGAAGGGGATTGGTACCGTCACAGCGGTACGGAGGGAGTCCTGGAGGACAGTCTCACCCGTTCTGCCCCGCGGGTTCAGTCCTTTGGTGCAGCAAATGTTTTTGTTGCCGGCCGCATGCCAAGGATGAAGGAAATGAGTGCGAGCAGGATAAACCCGAACTGGGAGAAATCGATGATCGAACGGTCCAGCACAACAGTGATGGAGAGATAGAGGGCATCGAGGACAGTAAAGAGAAGGAGGAAGAACAGTCCTGCAAGAAATTCTGTCCTCTTCCATTGAATTGCCAGAACAACGGCGATGAAGGCAACAATCAGCTGGAGGTCTTCATACAGGAGGACCGCGGTATCGACCAGAAGGGAGGCCATGGGAAATCACCCTGAACAGGAGATGAGGCAGATACTATACTTAAATACTTCCCTGGCCCTAAAAACACATCAGGAAGTCTGAAAAATGCCGGAAACAACCCCTGCAGGCCCCAGTCCGGCAATCCAGAATGCCAAACCTGATGACACGCACGGGCTCACCACGCCGGAGGTGTCCCGCCTCCGCGAACAGTACGGCTTCAACGATCTGCCCGAGGAGAAAAAACACCCGCTCGTAAAATTCCTCGGCTATTTCTGGGGGCCGATACCGTGGATGATCGAGATCGCAGCGGTTCTCTCCGCCTATATTGCCCACTGGGACGATTTTTCGATTATCCTCTTCCTTCTCATCATCAACGCGATGGTGGGATTTTTCCAGGAGCAAAAAGCGGAGAACGCAATCGGGCAGCTCAAACAGCGCCTCGCCCCGTCTGCCCGGGTGCTCCGCGACGGGACATGGCAGGATGTGCCGGCACGCGAACTGGTCCCCGGCGATCTCGTGCATGTCCGGCTTGGCGATATTGTGCCAGCCGATCTCAGGCTTGGCAGCGGGCAGTACCTCCTTGTCGATGAGTCGGCGCTGACCGGCGAATCACTGCCGGTTGAGAAAAAGACCGGCGATGAAGCCTATTCCGGTTCGATTGTCCGCCAGGGCGAGATAGATGCCCTTGTTGCAAGGACCGGGGCCGAGACCCTGTTTGGCAGGACGACCCGGCTGCTCCAGGTAAAACCCCCCCGCAGCCATTTCCAGGAGGCGGTTGAAAAGATTGGCAACTACCTCATCATCCTTGCCGTCATTCTCGTTGCGATCGTTTTTGCCGTCGCCCTGTTCCGTGGCGAACCGTTTGCAGCAACGCTCCAGTTTGCGCTCGTCCTCGTTGTTGCTGCAATTCCTGCAGCGCTCCCTGCAGTCCTGACCGTCACCCTTGCTGTCGGTGCGATGGCGCTTGCAAAAAAAGAGGCGATCGTATCCCGGCTCACGGCTATCGAGGAGATGGCGGGGATGGATATCCTCTGCTCGGACAAGACCGGGACGATCACGCAAAACGCAATAAGTGTCGGCGGTATCCGGGTATTCGAAGGATATACCGAAGGCGATGTGATCGTTTCTGCAGCGCTCGCCTCGAACCGGGAGAGCAACGACCCGATTGATCGCGCAATCCTTGCCCGGTTCGATGAGACGACACGTCCCGCCGATCCTGCCGGTGTCCCGGCACAGGCAGGTTTTACCCCGTTCGATCCGGTCTCGAAATATTCAAAGGCAACCGTGCGGGGACCGGACGGGATCTCGTATGACGTTGCCAAGGGTGCACCGCAGGCAATCGCCGCTCTCGCCGGAACCGGCGATGCCGATGTGGCGATGCTCGATGACTGGGTGCAGGACTATGCAAAGAAAGGATTCCGTGCCCTCGGGGTGGCGCGGACAACCGGCAGGGAATGGAAATACCTGGGGGTTATCGGCCTTTTCGATCCTCCCCGTGAGGACTCCGCTGCAACGATTGCCAATGCACAGCAGCACGGCATAACGGTCAAGATGGTAACCGGCGATCATGCGGCAATAGCCCGGGAAATCTCCTCGCAGGTCGGGCTCGGGACCGGCATTGTCGTGCAATCTGAATTTGTCAAAGGGGATGGCCCGCAAGCGCTTGCCCAGCTCGAACAGGCGGACGGATTTGCCCAGGTCTTCCCGGAGAACAAGTTCCATATCGTCAAAGTCCTGCAGGACGGCAACCACATTGTCGGGATGACCGGGGATGGCGTGAACGATGCGCCGGCACTCCGTGAAGCGGACACCGGAATAGCCGTTGCCGGCGCAACGGATGCGGCAAAATCCGCAGCTGACATCGTGCTGACAAGGCCCGGCCTCTCGGTCATCATCGACGCAATCGAGCAGAGCCGCGAGATCTTCCGGAGAATGGAGAACTACGCGGTGTACCGCATCGCCGAGACCGTGCGGGTCCTCATCTTCCTGACACTCTGTATCGTGCTTTTGAACTTCTACCCGGTTACCGCGCTCATGATCGTGGTCCTTGCCATCCTCAACGACCTCCCCATCATGATGATCGCGTACGACCATGCGCCGGTTGCCAAAAAACCCGTCCGGTGGCAGATGAACCGGATCCTTGCAACGGTAAGCATCCTGGGGATCCTGGGGGTTGTATTCAGTTTCGTCCTGCTCTGGATTGCAAAAGAGTATTACCACCTCGATGCCGGAATTATCCAGACCCTCATCTTCCTCAAACTTGCCGTTACCGGCCATATGACCATTTACCTTGCCCGGACCGGCCAGCAGCATTTCTGGGACCGCCCCTATCCCTCCCTCGCCCTGTTCGGGACAGCTGAGATTACCCAGGTCGTGGCAACCCTGATGGCAATTCTGGGGATCTTTATGACTCCCATCGGGTGGCTGTTAGCGCTGGTTATCTGGGGGTATGCCCTGCTGGAATTCGTTATCGTGGATCTGTTAAAGGTCTGGCTTTTCCGGGGCATTCACCCGTATTCATGAGCGCCGGGGGAGGGGCCCGGCGCGGGCCGGGTACTCGGGGGAATGCAAGAGGAGGGGGATTCCGGGCCGGGGGTGCAGTGGAGAATCGGGACGAATCTGTGGGAGCCTCAGTATGCTGTGGGATCATTTCCGCAAACCAGAAAAATTCTGGAATTTTTTTTCATCGCGCAAAAAATTTTTCCGGTTTGCCCCAGCCCGACCCCCCTTTTCAGGCAGGCAAAAAACACCATCATTTCCTGTGGAATATGCGACGTAAATCTGCACGAAAAACTCTCCATGCGAAGCCAAGGGGGGTCGGGCAGGGGAAGGTTTTAATTCCAATTTTTTTCGCACAAAAATTTTTTCAAACCGGAAAAAATCCAAAAAAAATCTGAACCGGATCGCACTGCAAATGGTCAACCGCATGAGGGATTTTTAAAAAAATGAAATTGAACAAATTCACTGTGTTGGAGAACGCACGAAAAAAGAGATTACCTGTCACTTGTCCTGGAGCACCAGATACATTCCAGCCAGAGCGGCGAGGACGGCCACCAGGTTCACGGTGGCAAGACTGTCTGCGTCCAGGCCGGCCTGGCCCAGATAGTCAAACAGGGCAAACAGGAGGAATGTCACGGCAAAGAGATACCCGTACGCCTTCTTCTTCGTATATCCCAGGTAAAAACCAAGGACACAGATGACCAGCTCAAGGAGCATGGCAAAAGGGGTTACTACAAGCGATAGTGCCATGATGATCCATAACCCGGATATGATATAAAAAAGATTCGCGGATCTCTAAGAACCCGCCGCTGGCTATCCGCTCTGGTTTTTGTTCCAACGGATGTGCGCCAGCGTTGACATCCCGGAAATGACAACCTCGTGCCCCACGGTACGGATCATCGGGGCGACATAGTCCTCAATCGATTTCTTCTGCGCCGGTGTTGCCGCCCCGAACCGTTTTGTAAAAAATGCCATCATCTCGTCCCGGCTCAAAAACCGGTACTCCTTTCCCATCGGCATCATCGTCACGTCCGGGTAGATCCCCATCTGGCACAGCACCCCAAAGAGGCAGTCGGCCTTCGGCCCCGGGTAATACGGCCGGCCGTGCAGCGGCATCCAGAGGTCGGCATTCATCCGCTCCCAGAAGGGCATGTCGGCAAACCAGAAGAGGTGGACCGAACCCGAGCAGGCGCTATCCATCTTTACAAGCGCTTCGCGGATGTCGTGCATGGTCAGGGAGAGAGAAGCGATGACGATGTCGTACGGAGGAGCGAGATCGCGGGCCGGATCAACCTCTTCCCAGGTTTTCTGCACGCAGGCGATGTTCCGGATCGCCTTCTGTTCCGCGTGCTTTTTTAACACTTCTACCATCCCGGCGCCGGGTTCAACCGCGGTCACGTCGCGGACGAGCGGGGCAAGGGGCAGGGCGAGGATTCCCGGGCCGGCCCCGATGTCGAGCACCCGGGCATTGCGGGACAGCGGGAGGGAGGCAATCGTCCTCTGCACCCGGTCGTCGTACTCGCTCCGGGCGTTTGCATCGTACCGTTCCGCGTTCTCTTTCTTGTCCCAGTTGTGCGAAGGATCGCCCTCGATCTTCGAGGATTCCTGCAGGCGCTGCCGCTCTTTCCAGATCTCGTTCCAGTCAGGGTCAGACACCGCCGGTTGCATAGCATACCGTAGTGTGCCGAAAGAAAAAAAGGTTCAGGTGATGCCGTTCACTCGTGCCGGAGGGCGTCGATGGGGTTTAAGTTTGCTGCCTGCCACGCCGGGTAGATACCGCAGGCAAGGCAGACCACGATGCCAAAGCCGACACCCCCGGCAATCGAGGACACAGTCGAGAGGGTCCAGAGGTATTTCGTTGACTGGAGCATCAGGGCGCTGATGGCGTACCCGGCAAGGAGACTCAGTATGCCTCCTACCACACTGCCGATAACCCCGATGATGGCAGCCTCGTATACGAACATGCTCATCACCTCTTTTTTCTGGGTGCCGATGCTTCGCATAATGCCGATTTCCTTGATCCGCTCGTTGACGGACATCATCATGATGTTGAAGATAGAGACCCCGGCAACGATCATCGAGATCCCGCCGATTGCCGTGACGAACGAGGTGATCGCACCAAACGTCTCGTAAATGGTGGCAAGGGTGGCCTTGCTGTCGATGACCATCACGACCTTGTCCCGCTTGTTCATCTGCTTCTCGATGATGGTCTTGACGTTCGCCGTGTCCTGGTCGCGCTTTACCTTGACCACGAGCTCATCATAGTATTTCCCGGTATTGTAGGTGCCCTCGAACCAGTCCTGGGTGGCGATGACGGCGTTGTCCGTGCTGATATCGAAGCTCATGCCACGCTCCTTGATGATACCGGTGACGCGGAGCGTTCCTTTCGAACCGTCCGTCCCCATCGAGATCCGCGATCCCACCTTGATGTTGTTGTCCTTGGCAAACGCGGACCCGACAAGGCACCCGGAGTTGGCATTGTTGAGGCTGCCGGCGGTCAGTTCGAAGTTGAGGTCCTTGAGGTACTGGGGGTCGACCCCGTACACGGATGCAACAATGTAGTCCTTGCTCACCCCGACCTTCATGCGTTCCGAGGTCGAATGGACCGGTATCGCAATGCCCGGTGCAACGACTCGTTTGATCTGCTGGAACTGCTGGTCGGTGATCTTCATGTTCTCGGTGCTTCCGCTGCTGCCCCCGTGGAATCCCCCGCCGCCACCACCCGTGTAGGGATAAACAATCACGCTGTCCCCGACGGACGAAAGGCTGTCGGAGACCATGGAGACCATGCTGTTCCCGAGGATGCCCATCGAGGCAATGGCAACAACCCCAATCACGATGCCGAGCATGGCAAGGGTTGACCGGAGGAAGTGGATCCGGATGTTTCTCTTTGCAATCTCCCAGAAGATCATGGGACGATCCTCCCGTCGGAGATCCGGATCGTCCGCCGCGAGTAATCGGCGATGTTCTGGTCATGGGTGACCATGATGATAGTCGTGCCGTTCCGGTTGAGCTCGGTCATCAGGTCCATGATCCCGGCGCCGGTCTTGGAGTCGAGGTTACCCGTCGGCTCATCGCAGAGGAGGATGTCGGGGTTGTTGATGAGCGCCCGGGCAATGGCAACACGTTGCTGCTGGCCGCCGGAGAGTTCCGTGGGCGTGTGGGTGAAGAGTTTCTCGTCCAGCTGGACGGCTCGAAGGACTTCTTTTCCCCGTTCCGGGTCAACCCCCCTGCCGGATTTCAGCATCATGGGGAACGTGACGTTCTCGATGATGTTTAAGAGCGGGAAGAGGTTGAAGTACTGAAAGATAAACCCGATCCGGTCCCGCCGCAGGGCGGTCAGCTCCGTATCCGACATGTCCCGGATACGGGTGCCGCTGATCCAGATGTCCCCTTCCGTGGGGGTATCGAGGCAACCCATCAGGTTCAGGAGGGTTGACTTCCCGGACCCGGAGGGGCCCATGACAGAGATGAACTCGCCCCGGTCCACCCGAAACGAGACACCATCCAGTGCCCGGACATCTCCGGCCGGGAGGGGGTACACCTTGGCCACGTCCGAGAAGACCATGACCGGCTGGTCGTCTTCTGTCGACGTCACTGTTTCTTCTTCCTGAGGTAGAAGTACCATCCGCCGACAAATATGGCAACAACGACAAGCGCAGCGATGATGGGGACGAGCGGCGGGCCGTTATCCTTCACGGCAGCGAGCCTGCCGTCGGGGACCGTGATATTACGGACCGATGTATAGGTGTTCCCGTCACTGTCCTTGAACGAGATCTGGACGGGGATGCTCTCAACGGTGCCATCTGTGGAGAAGGTGATCTCGAAGCTGCCGAAGTCATCCGGCTTGAGTGCCTGGACAACGTAGGTCATATACGGGTCTTCCGGGACTGCCGGCGGAAGGGCCGTCACCATGACGGCATTTGCCGTCTCGAGCCCGGCATTGGTTACATCGCCCGTCACACGGTAACCCATTCCCTCCGGTACCACCTGGATGTTGCTCATGACCGGGTCTGCCTGTTTCTTGTCATGCCCGAACGTGATGGGGATCTCCATGGTCACGTCGTGGGGATTGTCTCCGTTGTTGTAGGCCAGGTTGAGGATGAGCGTGGTCTCCTGCTCCGGAGTTATAGAGACGTTGACCGTGGTTTTTGCTGCGGCTGCAAGGTCGCCGATGAATACGCGTTCAGGATTTGCGGTTATCCCGGGGCCGGAAGCGGTGAGGATCACATTCCTGACATTGTTCTTCCGTGGGTTTGCCACCTGCAGGTAGATGGTCTTCTTCTTCCCCTGCGTGAAGGCGTCAGGCTTGTCAACGACCGTCAGTTCAAGGGGGGTATTGTCGATTTGGAGCAGCGTCTTATGGTTGAGATCGGAATCATACAGGCTTACGGAGAATGTCGGGTAGTAATCACCCGTGGCCCCGTTTGCCACGATGGAGAAGGTGAACGGTCGGGTCTGGAGCGGGCCGAGGTTTGTGGTGGTATCGTAGTTGCCGCTCAGCAGGGAGAATGTATCATCCCGGAAGATTGCATGGTTCAGCTTGATGCTGGTGTTTGTGTTTCCATTCGTGATCTTATAAGTCACAGTCCCTTTATCTCCGGTAAAAAAGGTTCCGGGCTCGAAGACCGTCTCGGCAACATAGACTTTCCCGGTATAGTAGGTTCCGGAAACTGGATCCTCGTTGAGATTTGCGTAGGCACCGCTGACAACGCCGACTGCAAGGCTGAGCAGCAGGGTGACAAAGAGAGAGGTGATGATCTTGCTGATTTTCATTTACGATACTCCAAGTGTATAAATAAGGTAGAAGATCCAGGCAATGACCGGAATGCCAACGCAGATGGCTGCGTCCCGCACCGACAGTTTCCGTGCGTTCTGGATGCCGAAGATCCAGATGTTCGCACTCCAGAGTAAGAAGACGATGGTGACAAGGGCAGATATCTGGGTCAGCTCCACCATGGCCGGGTCTTTCATGAGTGATGCTGTTACCTGCTGTACTGCCGCAGGATCCTGTATCATGGCGGACGTGATCTTCGGGACAACGATCTTCGGCACGTACTCGAACGCTGCGATCAGGGTGATGACCGTGCCGATCACCTGGGGAAGGTAACCGTACCCGATGACCTTTAAGGTACCGGAAAAACTGCCGGATCCCTTGAATACCAGGGAAATGCCAAACACGAGAGCAGCCCAGATGAGCCAGAAAATGAAGACTCCAAGGAACGCACCGATTACGGATGACAAAAGGACAATTGTGTCAAGACCGGCCATGGCACCGCCCATCATCTGCGCAGTAACCCCGCCGATCAGGTACCCATACGCCGCGGCGGTAATGCCCCCTGCAAGGAGGATGAGCAGCGGCAGGGTCATGCTCTCTTTTTCTGTGTCAAGGCCCGAAAAGAACTGGCCGGGCCGGAAGAGGATATCAATAAGAGAATGTGTCATGCTTCACCTGTACTGTTTGTGCTAAGAATGGTTTACCTATAATCTTTGATATATTTCTGTCAACACTTCAATGTTGACAGAAATATGCTTTCTGTTTTGTTTTTAGTTCCTCAGGATTTTCTTCATTTTCTGTTCGCAGGAGCCTGCCGGAGCAGGTGATCCGGGAGGACGGGAATAACGTGGTATTACCGTTTGTGGGATCCACCATAACTCTTTTCCGGTTGGTTAACGGGGATTTCTTCGGAGGGCGGAATACCAGCTACCATGGGTTTGTGCATTGTTGTACATTTCTAACATTTGTCGGCAATGTTATATATTTCTAACACAGAGGTGCTGCATTGCATCCAATTGAATCCTCCACGCTCTCAACTACTGTTCTTTAGAATGCTTCAATAAACAAAATTGTACCATAATGTATTTATTTGTACAGAACAACCACTGTACCATGCAGACAAAGATCCTGCTCGATGAAGAGCAGATGCCCAGACGGTGGTACAATGTCCAGGCGGACCTGCCCACCCCCCTCGACCCGCCGCTCCACCCGGCCACGCACAAGCCGGTGGGGCCCGATGACCTCAAGGCCATCTTCCCGATGGAACTGATCCGGCAGGAAGTGACCACGGACCGGTATATCGATATCCCGGGAGAAGTGCAGGACGTGCTCCGGCTCTGGAGGCCAAGCCCCCTGTACCGCGCCTTCCGGCTGGAGAAATTCCTCAAGACCAAGGCAAAGATCTACTACAAGTGGGAGGGTGTCAGTCCGGCCGGAAGCCACAAGACCAACACCTCGGTCCCGCAGGCCTATTACAACATGAAAGCCGGGATCGAGCGGATCGCGACCGAGACCGGTGCAGGGCAATGGGGTTCGGCATTGGCATTCGCCACGATGCTCTACGATCTCGAATGCACGGTCTACATGGTCCGGTCGAGCTACACCCAGAAGCCCTACCGCAAGTCCATGATGAACGTCTGGGGAGCGGAGTGCATCCCGAGCCCAAGCACGAAGACGAAGTCGGGGCAGGCGGTCCTGGAAAAAGATCCAGAGACACCCGGGGCGCTGGGCATCGCGATCTCCGAGGCAGTCGAGGACGCGGCAACGCACGCGAATACCAATTACGCGCTCGGCTCGGTGCTGAACCATGTCTGCCTTCACCAGACGATCATCGGCCAGGAGTGCCGCGAGCAGCTCGCGATGGTGGACGATTACCCCGATGTCGTTATCGGCTGCGTTGGCGGCGGATCGAACTTCGGCGGTATCGGCTTCCCGTTCGCGGGCGACAAGATGACCGGGAAGCACAAGGATGTCGACATCATCGGCGTCGAACCTTCCTCGTGCCCGACCCTGACAAAAGGCGCGTATATGTATGACTTCGGCGATGTAGCAGGTTTAACACCGCTCCTGAAGATGTTCACGCTCGGCCATGACTTTGTGCCGCCGTCTATCCACGCCGGGGGCCTCCGGTATCACGGGGACTCCCCGATCGTTTCGCGTCTTGTCCACGATGGCGTGATGCGGGCGATCTCCTGCCACCAGAGCGAGGCCTTCGAGGCAGGTCAGATATTCTCGCGTACGGAAGGAATTATCGTTGCACCGGAGACCTCCCATGCGGTGAGGTGTGCCATCGATGAGGCGCTGAAGTGCAAAAAGACCGGCGAGGAGAAGACGATCCTCTTCAACTGCTCGGGGCACGGCAACTTCGATATGTCGGCCTACGACGCGTACTATGCCGGAAAACTCGTGGACTATGAGTACCCGGACGAATTGATCAAAGAGGCCATTGGCCGGATCCCCAAGATTCAATAACCCCGGGACCATCACCTTTTTTCATGAAACGGATCGGCTTCATCGTCAACCCGGTTGCCGGCATGGGCGGATCGGTGGGGCTGAAGGGCACCGACGGGAACGTTGAGGAGGCAAAGCGGCGCGGGGCCGTACCGCATGCCGGGGAGCGGGCACTGCGGGCACTTGAACAATTACACGGGAAAAACGATTTCGCTTTTATTACCAGTGCCGGGACTATGGGAGAGGCAGTCCTTACTGCCTCGGGCCTGAAGAATTACGAAATAGTGTACACGCCGGGGAATGACACATCCTCTGATGATACCCGGGCCGCTGCAAAAGCCTTCCTGAAAACCGGGGTCGATCTCATCCTCTTTTGCGGCGGCGACGGCACAGCCCGCGATATCTTCTCGGTTGCCGGCCGGGAGGTGCCCATGCTCGGGATCCCGGCGGGAGTGAAGATGTACTCCGGGGTCTTTGCTGTAAACCCTGACGCTGCCGCGGAACTCGTTGCAGGACTTGACAAGGCAGTCCTGCGGGACTCCGAGGTTATGGACGTGGACGAAGAGGCGTTCCGGGCAGGGACGCTGGACACGCGACTGTTCGGGATTGCGCGAACTCCCGTGATCCGCGGGATGGTCGCGGTCTCAAAGCAGGTGTACGAACAGCCGGACGAGGAGAGGACAAAACGGGAGATTGCCCAGTTCATGCAGGAGGTGATGCTGCCCGGGGCGCTCTACATCATCGGGGCAGGGACAACAACAGAATCGATCGTGCGCTACCTGGGGCATCAAAAGACCCTGCTTGGCGTGGATGTGCTGAAGAACGGCAGGCTTGTTGCAGCGGATGCGGATGAGCAGACCCTCCTCCGGCTCACCGAACGGGAGAAGGATGTGAGGATCATTATCAGCCCAATCGGTGCGCAGGGGTTCATCCTGGGCCGGGGCAACCAGCAGATCAGCCCCGCTGTCGTACGAAGGGCGGGGATCGGGCACGTCATTGTTGTCGCAACGCCGCACAAGCTGCAGGACATTCCCGAGCTGCTGGTGGATTCCGGTGACCCGGCGCTTGACCGCGAGTTCGGGGACTCGATCCAGGTCATCTGCGGGTACCGTATTGCCCAGCGGAAGAAGGTCCGGCATTAATCGGAGGAAGCAATTCCGGATAAAAAAGAGAGGTGAAGCGGCTATACAGCAGCCGGTGCCTGCGGGGGCCTTAGCAGGGCAAACGCGATGACGAGGCCGATAATTGCAAGGGCGAAGACGAACGGAAAGACCCCAAGATAGGATCCTGTCGAGTTCTTGATGAACCCGGCCAGCTGGGGCCCGGCAATGGCACCGGCACCGTAAGCGAGGAAGACCACGCCGTAACACCGCGGGTAGTCGGACGTACCGAAGTAGCAGCCGGTACTTGCCGGTGCAATAGCGAGCCATCCGCCAAGGCAGCCCCAGAGTATGACAAACGCGATGATGTACATCGTCTCGCCCGGGAACTGCCACAGGAGAAGGGAGGCGCCTGCGATGAGGATGAAGGAGAGTATCGCTGCATTCCTCGGGCTGAACTTATCGGTTATTGCCCCAAAGACCGGGCGTCCGAACCCGTTGAAGACCGCGAAGACACCCACAAGCATGACGGCAATCCCCGCCTCGACACCGATGTCTGTCCCAACAGGCTTTGCGATGGAGATTGCCATAAGGCCGGCGAGACAACCAATGAAGTAGCAGAGCCAGAGCCCGATAAAGGAAGAGGACTTAAGCATCTGGTCACGCCGGAACTCGCAGGTACTCGACTGGCCTGGGGCCGGTGCCGGGGCCGTCCACCCTTGGGGAGTCCACCCGGCTTCGGGGAACCTCAGGGGCAGGGCCAGCAGGATGGTCAGGATGACAAATGCAATCCCAAAGAAGCGGAACGTTGTCATGACCCCATACGAGCCGATCAGCCAGCTGGCTATGTTTGCCGTGAAAAAGGCCGAGAACCCGAAACCGAGCACCGTCAGGCCAACGGCAAGGCCTCTCCGGTCCGGGAACCACCGGGCCGAAACCGCAACCGGTACTCCGTATGCGATCCCGACACCAATACCCCCAATCACACCATACACCACGTAGAGCATCGGGACCGATGTGGCAAAGGAGGCCAGGAGCCAGCCAAGCCCTGTCAGGACGCCACCGACGATGGTCACGTTGCGGGGACCGTATTGTTCAATGTATTTTCCGGTAAATGGCATGGCGATGGCAAAGAATGCCAGGAATACCGAGAACGGCAACAGGACATCGCTTGCCGTTACCGTCTGTCCCATCTCTTTGGTGAAATAATCCGTGAGCGGTGCGACAAACACGCTCCACGAATAGATCGTTCCCAGGCAGAGATTGATGACGAGACCGAGGAAGACCAGTATCCAGCGCCCCGTTTCGGGCTCCATTCCCATGATTGTTTCCCTGGTGTTTTCACTCATGACAGTTCCTCCTGAACCTTAAAAGATGACCCTGTTTCCCGTCGAAAAAAGGGGATTATTCCTCCAGCGTCGAGATGTCGCCCGGGTCCATTCCCATCTCCTGGGCTTTCAGGACACGGCGCATAATCTTGCCGCTCCGGGTTTTGGGCAGCTTGTCCACGAAGTCGATCTCGTGGGGCATGGCGATCGGCCCGAGCGTTGTCCGGACATGGTGCAGGAGGTCCTGCTTGAGCCGGTCGCTGGGCTGGTTCCCTACGCGAAGAATGACAAATGCCTTGATCGAGTTCCCTTTCACGACATCAGGTTTCCCGATGACCGCGGCCTCGGCAACGGCATGGTGGGAGACGAGTGCGCTCTCGACCTCGGCAGTCCCGATGTTGTGGCCCGCAACGATGATGATGTCATCGGATCTCCCGAGGATCATGATGTAGCCGTCTTTACCTTTTACCGCAAGGTCGCCAACCGTATAAACTCCCGGGATTGTCTCCCAGTACTTGCGGTAGCGTTCATCATCCTTGTAGACCGTGCGCAGCATGGATGGCCATGGCGATTTGATGACCAGGAGCCCACCGGTGCCGGGTTTGACGGATTTTCCGTCTTTGTCCACAACATCCGCTTCGATGCCCGGGATAGGTTTCCCGGCAAATCCCGGATGCATGGTCTCGCCGATCATGGTGGTGATCATGTGCATGCCTGTCTCGGTCTGCCACCACGTGTCCAGGATGGGGGTTTTCGATTTACCGATAACCCGGTAGTACCACTCGAACGCCTCGGGGTTCAGGGGCTCCCCGACAGACCCGATGATGCGCAGGGAGTCAAGGTTATATTTGTTGGGCCACGACTCCCCCATCTTCATAAACATGCGGATTGCCGTGGGGGCCGTGTAGAAGATGGTGATCTTCTGCTCCTCGATAAGGTTCCAGAAACTCCCGGCATCCGGAAAGTCGGGTGTCAGCTCGGTGATGAACACGGTTGCGCCGACCGCGAGCGGGCCATACACGATATAGCTGTGGCCGGTGATCCAGCCGGGATCTGCCGTGCACCAGTAGGTGTCATTGTCCTTGATGTCGAAGATGTACTTGCTCGTGTAGTAGGTGCCGACCATGTACCCGCCGCAGGTGTGGACAATCCCCTTGGGCTTGCCGGTCGAACCGCTCGTGTACAGGATGAAGAACGGATCCTCGGCATCCATCTCCTCGGGTGGGCAGATATCCGGCATCCCCTCCATCATCTCGTAGAAGTCCAGTTCCTTCTCGTGGAGGTCGACCCGGGGCTCCCTCCGCCGGAGGACGATAACGTTCTCGACCGTGGGTGCATTGATGATCGCCTCGTCAACGATTGCCTTGAGCTGGATCGCCTTGCCGCGGCGGATCGTGATGTCTGCCGTGATGACGACCTTGGCATCGGCATCCTTGATGCGCATGTTGAGCGCCGCAGCACCGAATCCGCCGAACACAACGCTGTGGACTGCGCCGATCCGGGCGCAGGCCAGCATGGCAATGACCTGTTCCGGAACAAGCGGCATGTAGATGCAGACCGTGTCACCCTTCTTTACACCGATCTTTTTCAGGCCGTTGGCAAACCGTGCAACCTGCGAAAGGAGTTTCTGGTAGGTGAATATCCGCTCCCTGCCCTCTTCGCCTTTCCAGATCAGGGCAACCTTGTTGCGCCTGCTGTTGTTGACATGGCGGTCAAGACAGTTTGCCGATATATTCAGCCGGGCACCGGTGAACCACTTCGCATAGGGATAGTTCAACTCCTTTACCTTGTCCCATGGCTTAATCCAGTCAAGCTCCTTTGCCATCTTCTCCCAGAACGCATCAGGGTTGGCCAGAAACTCGCTGTACACTTTCTGGTAATCTCCCATCCATGCATTTTTCCTGTACTGTGGGTCGGGAGTGTACGATTTCACATCCTCGACAAGCCTGACATCGAAATCTTCTGTCATGTCCCACCCATTCTACATTATTAATCATGACTAACATCCTATTTATATCTTGTCGAATGTTTGTTCGACGGAAGCCGATTTACCGGAATCCCGGATTGCGAAAAGAAGACCGCAGGCGCGAGTATACGAAGGGTTATCTATCCGGATTTTTCAATATAAGATCGATGCTGAAAAAATTCAAGGGATGTGTACTGGGCGCGGCAATCGGCGATGCGCTTGGCATGCCCAATGAAAGTGCATCCCCCAACCTGAACAAAATGCAGTACGGGTACCGCCGCCCGTACAAGGGCCACCCCAACGAAGGGCTGAACCCCGGGCAGTACACGGATGACACCCAGCTGATGATCCTTGTCGGGACACTTCTTGCCGACCGGAAATATACCGAAGACCGGTACGCACATGCCCTCAGGGAGCTCTGTATCAGGGGTGCCCTCCGGTTCCCGGACGGGTCCGTCTCTGCTGCGTGCGAACGGATGGCAAAGGAGAATGTCCCGCAGAAGGGTGTCAAGTCCACGACATCGGGCTGCCTTGCAGCAGGAATCCCCTTTACTCTCAGCTTCCCGGATATGAATGAGGCCTGCGAACGGGCGGTCCGGGCCTGCAATATCACCCACTCCCACCCGGCAGCTCATGCAGCAATCTCTACGTTCGTCACCCTGCTCTACCATGCCCTCCATGAATCGCCGGACCCCGTGGAGCGCGCTGTCCAGAAAGCCCAGGCAGAAGACGAGGTCCTTGGTGGCAAGATCCGCAATGCCCTCACCCTGGAACGGGATGGGATGGAGACCGAGACGGCACTCCTGAAGATCGGCAACGATGTCTCGGTGTACCAGACTCTCCCCATCGCATTCTTCCTTATCAGCAGGTACACTCACCCTCCCGATCTCTTTACCGTCTCCGCAAATACCGGAGGCAATACCGATACCATCGCCCTTATCTGCGGGGCCTATCTCGGCGCAGCAAAAGGGATGGATGCTTTGCCGGAAGACCTTGTCAAGGGGCTCGAGGACCGGGACAGGATCGAGCTCCTCGGGCAACGGCTCTATAACCTGTATACGCATAAAAAAGCCTGACCCGACCTGCGCACGTCTTTTTTGGGATCCTGGGATCGGTTTTTAACAAGCCTTAAGTTTTGCCATTCGGATAGTACTGGCATGAAAGTTGCGATTGTCGGGGCATCCGGGTATGCCGGAGGGGAACTGGTCCGGCTCCTCCTCCACCATTCTGCCGCAGAAGTCACCTGCGTCACGTCACGCAAGCTGGCAGGAACACCTCTTGACCAGATCCATCCCCAGCTGAAGGGGCTCACCGATCTCACGTTTACGAATCCCGAGACCGATGCCATTGACGTTGACGTGGCATTCCTCGCGGTCCCGCACACAGCAGCCATGACATATGCGGGAAAACTCCTCTCCCGGGGTATAAAAGTCGTTGATCTGAGCGCGGACTACCGCCTTCCGAAAGAGGTCTTCGAGAAGGTGTACGGTGTCTCCCATACTGACTTCTTCAAGGCACCGTATGGCATCCCCGAGATCCACCGGAAGGACAGCATCAACGCGAAGTTCGTCTCCAATCCCGGCTGCTTCCCGACCGGCGCAACGCTCGCCGCAGCCCCTCTCGCAAAATATGCAAACAACATTATCTTCGATTCCAAGACCGGCGTGAGCGGGGCGGGCGACAATCCCTCGGCAACAACGCACTACCCGAACGTGGGTGATAACGTAGGGCCCTACAAGTGGACGAGCCACCGGCACCTCGCCGAGATGAAGCAGGAGATGGCGTTCCTCGGGTCGAAGGCAAACGTCTACTTCACCCCGCATCTCGTCCCCGTCAACCGGGGGATCCTGACAACAGCGCACATCCTCTTAAACGAACCCATGGAGACAAAAGAGGTGGAGAAGCTCTATCGCGACTTTTACAAGGACGAGTACTTCGTCCGGTACCAGAAACCCATCCTTGCAGCAGTCCGCGGCAGCAACTTCTGCGATGTGATGGTGGAGAGTGAGGGAACGCGGGTTGTTGCCTGCTCCGCAATCGACAACCTGGTCAAAGGGGCAAGCGGCCAGGCGATCCAGAACATGAACCTGATGTGCGGATTCAAGGAGACCGACGGCCTGACCGGCGCCGGGATGCTCCCATAAGGCAGGTGAAGAGATGAAATACCAGAGTATCTGTGCAATCCCCGGGGTGAAAGCCTGGGGCCTGAAGGAAGGAAAGTACGGCCTTGCGTTCATCGAAGCAGAGGGTACCGCGGCCGGTGTCTTCACTGAGAACCTCGTGAGGGCGGCGCCGATCCAGCTGATGCGGAAGCAGATAAAAGCGGGAAAACTCGAGGCTGTTGTTGTCAACAGCGGTTGCGCCAATGCGTACACGGGGAAACGCGGTTATGCGGATGCGATGACCATGTGCGAGTATGCCGGTGAGGCGCTCGGCGTCAAACCCTCTTATATGGGCGTTGCAAGCACTGGTGTCATCGGCAGATACCTCGATCTGCCCCTGATCCAACGCCAGTGTGCAACGCTTGCACCGCAGCTCGCCCACTCCCCGGATGCAGAAGTGGCCGCTGCCAAAGCCATCATGACAACAGACACTGTCCAGAAGCACGCTCTCGTAAAGAGGGAAGGCTTTTCCGTTGGCGGGATCTGCAAGGGAAGCGGAATGATCGCCCCGAACATGGGGACCATGCTCGCGTTCATCTACACCGATGCAAAGGTCGAGGCGAAACAGCTCTCCGGCGCCCTGAAGCTGGCAACAAAACGTTCGTTCAACCGCGTGGTGGTCGACGGCGACACGAGCACGAACGATATTGCCCTCTGTACGGCAACCGGTGAGGCCGGCAGGGTGGGTGCAAAGGAGTTTTCTTCTGCGCTTGAAGAGTGCTGCCGTCGGCTGGCCGAGCAGATTGCCCGTGACGGCGAGGGAGCCACAAAGCTGCTCCAGATCACGGTCACGGGGGCAAAGAAGGAGGACGATGCCGAGAAGGTGGCCCGCACGGTCATCGAATCGCCGCTCGTGAAGTCCGCGGTCTATGGTGAGGATCCCAACTGGGGCCGTGTGGTTGCAGCAGCCGGGCGTGCCGGGGTGAAGTTCAATCCGGACGCCGTATCGCTCTGGATCAGCGATGGTAAAAAGAAGCACCCGCTCGTGAAGTCCGGCGAGATCATCGCCGATCTGACGGCAGCAAAGAAAGCAATGCAGGGAAAAGACGTGGTCTTTGTCCTCGACCTTGCCGCTGGGAAGGCGGAAGCAACCGCGTGGGGCTGCGACCTCACCGAGAAGTACGTAGAGATTAACGGGAAGTACACAACATGAAGCGCGAAGACGTCCTCATGGAGGCGCTGCCCTACATCCAGCAGTTCCACAACAAGACCATCGTCATCAAGCTTGGCGGCCATGCCATGGTTGACCCGGTCGTGCTGGAGAACGCCATCCGTGACGCTGTCCTCCTCCATTACGTGGGCATCCGCGTGGTCCTCGTCCACGGCGGCGGGCCGGAGATCAGCGAGAAGATGAAGCAGATGGGCAAGGAGTCCGTCTTTGTGGGGGGCCTCAGGGTGACCGATGCCGAAACGCTGGAGATTGCCCAGATGGTGCTGGTCGGGAAGATCAATGCGAACATCGTCTCGCTGATCGCCAAGTGCGGCGCCCGCGGTGTCGGGCTCTCGGGCAGCGACGGGAACATCATCCTTGCAAAGAAGATGGAGCTCCAGAAGGTCAATGTCGGCGGCGTCCAGCAAGAGGTTGACCTCGGGCACGTTGGCGAGATCGAACGGATTGACCCGGCGCTCCTGAATACGCTCCTCGATACCGGGTATATTCCGGTGATTGCCCCGATCGCCATTGACCGACAGGGCGGCAACCTGAACATCAACGCCGATACCGCGGCGGGGGATATCGCGATTGCCCTGAAGGCCTACAAGCTCATCAATATGACGGACGTTGACGGTGTCATGGACAAGGGGAGGACCAAAGTCTACCGGAAACTCACCATCCGCGAGGCAAACGATCTCCAGAAGTCCGGTGCCATCGGCGAGGGCATGATCCCGAAGGTACAGTCGGTGATGAAAGCCGTAGAGAACGGTGTCGGCTATGCCCATATCATCAACGGGAACACCGAGCACAACCTCGTCCTCGAGCTCTTCACGCACGACGGTGTCGGGACGATGATCTCCCGCTCCTGATTTTTTAAAGAGGCATTATTACCGATCAGATGAAACACTCCCTTAGGGATTCCAGACATGGATAAGATCATAAAAATCGTCATCGCCGTCCTTGCAGTTGTTATTGTTGCGAGTATGGCTCTCCTCTTCACCGGCACGATGGCCACGCTGGATAAAGAAAGCAGCACCCCCGCGACCATATACTTCTTCTATGGTGAGGAATGTCCCCACTGCCACACCATCATGCCGTTTGTCGAGAATATGACCCGGAAATATCCGGAAGCCGACATCCGGATCCTGGAAGTGTGGCATAACCAGACCAACTATGCCCTGTACCAGAAGGCAAACATCGCCGCAGGGGTAAAGTATGCCTCTGTCCCTCAGGTCATTATCGGCAAAGTCGTCCTCACGGGAGGTCTGGAGATTCCGGCAAAACTTGAGGGACTTATCCAGGACTATCTAAAAAAAAAAGTTTGAGCAGACTCGCACCTCTGGATGAATCCTCCTCTGGTACATCAGCCTCTCCGGGTACCATCAGCCTCCTCTATTTTTACGGTGACGGGTGTGAGCACTGCGAGAAAGTAAAACCTGTCCTCGCCAGCCTCAAGGAGAGATATCCCGAGTTGCAGGTCGAGGCCCGGGAGATCTGGTACAACCAGACCAACCAGCAAACGTTTGCGGAGATGAGCCGGCAGCACGGCCTGCAGAATGCGGGCATCCCGCTTGTTGTCATTGGCGATACCGTCCTTGCCGGTGATGTGACCATCATCTCCCATCTTGAGGAAAACATCCTTCTTGAAAAGGAGCGGATTGCCTCGTGCACCACCACATCCCCTGAAAGCGTTCCGGAACCTGCCTGCACCGACACTATCCATGGGCTTACCCCGCAGATGGTGGTTGTTCCGGCCCTCATCGACAGCCTCAATCCGTGTGCACTCTCCGTTCTTGTCTTCCTTCTCATCTCGATTGCGGCGGCTGCAAACCGGCGCCGGATCCTGCTCATTGGAGGTTCATACATCGCGGCAGTCTTCCTCTTCCACCTCTTCATGGGGATAGGAATCTTCTCCTTTGTCGCCCTCACCGGGCTCTCGAAAGCGTTCTCGCTCATCGGTGCAGCGGTTGCCGTTATCCTCGGGCTGATAACCCTTTCCGATATTGTCCGGAACAAAGAGACGTTCTTCCTCTCCGTCTCCGAGTCCAGCAAGGGGCTCATGGCTAAGTACATCCGGCTGGCATCGATCCCTGCTGCGTTCGTGCTCGGAGTCCTTGCCGGGCTGCTGGGGTTCTCCTGCACGGGAGGGATTTACATCAGCATCCTCGCCCTCATGAGCCGAAGCATGACATTCTATGACGGCCTGCCGTACCTCCTGCTCTACAATATCATCTTCGTTTTGCCGCTCGTACTTGTCACGCTCCTTGCCGCATATGGTATGTCCATGGAGAAAGCGGACAGCTGGAGGACAGAACACAAGCGTACGCTCCGGCTCGTGATCGGTATTGTTCTGGTAGCTCTCGGCGTCGTTGTATTCCTCGGGTGGTTCGGGTAATCTCCCGCCATTTTCCTCATGACAGCAGTTCCGTCTGACAGAATGTATGACAGGGGGAGCCCGGGGGCATGACCCGCTACCTGATTGACATCCGCCTGATGGGACCGGTGAAGCACCAGATCAGCGATCTCTCCAACCGCCTCAGGGATCAGTTCCGGCTTGAAAACTACCTGGTCGCACCTCACATCACGCTCGCGGGTCCATTTTCCACGGACAATGAAGAACGGCTGGTGACGGATTTCACCCGGATCTGCTCGGATGTACGCAAGATCCCGAGCTACGAGCTCGGGGGATACGGCGTTTTTGACAACACAAGGGTAGTCTATGTCACAGTCACCCCCGATGAGACCCTAAAGCAGTTCCGCCACTCCCTGTCGCAGGCCCTTGCACAGTACTGTTCGCTGCGGGATTACGATCTCGTTTCTTCCGAAGATTTCCAGTTCCATGCAACGCTGGCCATGAAGCTCGACTGGCTCACGTTCCGGAGAGTACAATGGTATGTCAGCCGGCAAGAGGACGTAATCTTCCGGCACCACCCGATTCGTGCAACCCTGCTCCGGAATTCGCGGATCGTCTGCGAGTTCGATTTCCTCCAGGAAAGAATGCTGACCCGGGCCCAGGCGCTGAGCAGGGCAACGAAGAAGCGCGACCTCGATATCCTGAAAGCATGGTCTGGCGGGGATGGGACATGATCGGGAAATCCTGCAGGCCCCGTGAACAGTGCTACAGAGGCAAAAAAAGGGATCTGTTTTCTCTCAGTTGGTAAAGAGTGGTGCCAGCTCGATCTTCTGCCAGGGCCGGTCCATGGCGTTCACCCAGACAGTCCGTGTCTTCGGAACGAAAACAACCTGGTGATTGGACGAGTATTTGCTGCCAAAGAGGAGCGAGTGGCAGAACTTTGCCCCACCGTTCTCCAGGCACACGTCGCGGATCTGCATCATTCTCGCTGCATCGATCGATCCCTTTGCCTCATCAGCCAGCCGGAGGAGGTTGTTGTAGCGGGAGAGCGAATGCTCGGGCGGGGCAGGGAAATTCCATGACGGGTCAACAAAATGGTTGGCTGCCGCAACAACCCCGTTCCCGGTCCTCTGCAGTGTCCGGCTGGTCATCTTCTCGTATACGTACGCACCGTCAGGCCCTGCTACATCCACGATCCACCCGACATCCGGGCTCGTCCCGCGGATACCCGCGTCAAGTGCCGTAAGGTCAGAGTAATCGAACATGAACCGGTAGAACTCCGTGACGAATTCCGGGCGTGGTTCCGGTGCATCGTCACTGATACCAGCGTTATCGTCAGCGATGAAGAGCCCCCTGCTGTTCATGAACGTCTCGGGCCGCATACCCGCGGGGCTCCAGGTTGCAATGGCATTGCTGCCATCCGTTGGGCGGTACACGGTCAGGACATACCATTTCGCGAAGGGCATCACCGCATCGTCAAGGTCCCAGTTGCGGGAGGCAATGACGGAACCGTCCGATGTATAATTCCCCCATACAGCAAGGTAGGAGCATGATACCGGAACGGGAGGCTTTGTCATGAGCTGGAAGATCGCCCCGTAATAGAGAACGGCGATGTCCTCTTTGGTCAGCCCCGAGGTCTCAGACATCCCGATGAAGATCTCCCTGACACGCTGCGGGTAGAACGCCGTGATGTTATGCCCCTCTGTCCGGGCCATTTCCTGCGTGTATCCTCGCTCTGAAAGTGTATCGATAAGGTACGCATACTCTTCGTTCAGCTCAGGTTTCATCAGGGCGCCGTACTGCCGGCCCATCTCCCGGTAGCTGCCGGTGAGGACGATGACAGGATACTCCCCCGCCTGGAACCTGTGCCCTCCTTCAAATGAAGCAACGTACACAAGGTCCGGTGTACTTGCCTGTGTGCCGGCAGGCACCATGGGCAGGGAGAGTGCGGAAGCGGTACCGATCAATAAAAAGAGTGCGATGATCAGGACTGTGAGTCTCATACACGTTCTCATAACCTGTTTCTAAATAATTCCTTTGATCTGCAGTCCCGTGCGCCGGCAGGCCGGATAATGGCAGACGGGCAGGAGCGATCTCTCGAAAAATCGTAGAAAAACAGGGATCAGATACAGGATCAGGGCAGGTTGCCATCACCAGAGCATTCTCTCTGGCGGTCCTCGCTCATGGCAATGAGGATCTCGAAGATTTTCTGGACCGCGACCGGGTCGATCCTGCTCTCGACCGCCCTGTCAAAAACTGACGCGAGGACCTTTTGTGACTGTTTTCCGTCATGAATGGCGATCCCTTCGCGTATCTTGATGGCCGCAACGCTTTTGGCCAGCTCCT
>Ga0302253_1000789_pt1 | contig 22808 bp, 21 predicted proteins | sample AAG_RA_Trp_MG_FD_193537 | JGI IMG/M metagenome (GOLD analysis project Ga0302253, IMG submission 193537) | Enriched activated sludge microbial communities from anaerobic digester in WTTP, New Holstein, Wisconsin, United States - AAG_RA_Trp | ecosystem: Engineered > Bioreactor > Anaerobic >...
CCGGTCTAGGCGGAGGCCTTCTTCTTGGCAGCCCCGGCCTGATAGCGCTTCTGTGCCGAAAGTTCGGCCTTGCGCAGGCGGATGGACTGCGGCGTCACTTCCACCAGTTCGTCTTCACGGACGAACCGCAGAGCGCGTTCCAGCGTCATGGGACGTACGGGGGTGAGGATGACGTTCTCGTCCTTGCCCGAAGCGCGCATGTTGGTGAGCTTCTTCTCTTTGGTGGGGTTGACGTCGATGTCGTTGTCGCGGTTGTGTTCCCCGACGATCATGCCCTCGTACACCGGATTGCCCGGTACGACGAACATCTCGCCGCGCGGTTCGAGGTTGAAGAGGGCATAGGCAACGGCGTTACCCGCGCGGTCTGACACGATGGAACCGGTGAAGCGCGAGGGGAAGTCGCCGCGGTAGGGCTCATAGCCCGAAAGCAGCGAGTTCATGATGCCCGTGCCCTTGGTGTCGGTCAGGAACTCGTCACGGTAGCCGATGAGCCCGCGCGAGGGGACCGAGTACTCGAGACGTACGCGCCCGGTGCCGTTGTTCACGCAGTTGAGCATACGGCCCTTGCGCTGGGTGATCTTTTCGGTGACGACGCCCATGAAGCCCTCGTCGCAGTCGACGTACAGGTGCTCGACAGGTTCGAGCAACTGGTCGCCTTCGCGGTGGAAGATGACTTCGGGACGGCCCACGCACAGTTCGAAGTCTTCACGGCGCATGGTCTCGATGAGGATGGCCATCTGGAACTCGCCACGTCCCTTGACGATGAAGCTGTCCTTCTCTTCGGCTTCGTCCACGCGTACGGCCACGTTGCGCAGCGTCTCCTTCATGAGACGGTCGCGAATCTTGCGTGACTGCACGTTCTTGCCCTCGCGCCCGGCGAGCGGCGAGGTGTTGATGGTGAAGCGCATGGCCACGGTGGGTTCGTCGACGCGGATGCGGGGCAGTACCCGCTGGGCGTCGCGGGTGCAGATGGTGTCGCCGATGGTGATGTCCTCGATGCCTGCAAGCACCACGATCTCACCGGGCTGGGCCACGTCGAGGTCGCGCAGTTGCAGACCTTCGTACGCCTGCATACGGGTCACGCGGGCGGAACGGGCCGTGCCGTCGGGGCCGATGTAGACGAGGGCGTCCTTGGCGGTGGCGGAGCCATGGCGGACGCGACCCACGCCGAGTCGGCCGAGATAGTCGGAGTAGTCGAGGTCGGCCACGAGCATCTGGAACGGCTCTTCGGGGTCGTATTCGGGGCCGGGGATGACCGACACCAGCGTCTCGAACAGCGGCGCGAGGCTTTCGCGCGGGTCGTCGAGCGAGCGCATGGCGACGCCATCGCGCCCGATGGCGTACAGGACGGGAAATTCGAGCTGTTCCTCGGTGGCGTCGAGGTCGATGAACAGGTCGTAGACCTCGTTCAGCACTTCCTGAACGCGGGCGTCCTTGCGGTCGATCTTGTTGATGACCACGATGACCTTCAGACCGGCTTCGAGGGTCTTGCGGAGAACGAAACGGGTCTGGGGCAGCGGCCCTTCGGAGGAGTCGACAAGCAGGACGGCACCGTCGGCCATGGAGAGCGCGCGCTCCACTTCGCCGCCGAAGTCGGCGTGACCGGGGGTGTCGATGATGTTGATCTTGGTGTCGCCCCATGTGACGGCGCAGTTCTTCGCCGCGATGGTGATGCCTCGTTCGCGTTCGAGGTCCATGCGGTCCATGACGCGGTCGTCGACCTGCTGGTCGGCGCGGAAAACGCCGCTCTGGCGGAACAGTGCGTCGACGAGCGTGGTCTTGCCGTGGTCGACGTGGGCGATGATGGCCACGTTCCGCAGCCGGTCGTTGCGTACAAAAGTGCTCAAGAGATTATCCTCGATGCTGGCCCGGCGGTGTGCCGGAGGGGGGAAAAAGCGAAAGTTGCGGTGGGTGCTGTAGCGCACCACGAGACGCCTTGCAAGTGTCACCTTCATGCCGACGGGGTGACGAAACAGGCTCGAAACGCCGCAAGGGCTTGTTTGGCGGGCGTCTCGCGCGTTCATGCATGGCGGGACGCCCGTGTTATAATCTAGATGTGGGGCACGATGGCGGCCACAAGCCGGGTGAGACGCTCGCCCGCCATGCCTGCGACGCGTATGACCTCCTCAAGCGGGGCCTCTTCCATGCAGTCTGGCAGATTCTTGTTGCTGAGGCACGAGATGCCAAGAACCTTCATGCCCAGATGACGGGCGGCGATGACCTCCAGCACGGTGGACATGCCCACGGCATCGGCCCCCAGTGTTCGGAACATGCGCGTTTCGGCAGGTGTCTCCATCTGCGGTCCGTGAACGCCCACATAGACACCGCGTTCGAGGCGGATGCCCAGTTGCCCCGCCTCGCGCATGGCCAACTGGACAAGACCGGGGGCGTAGGGTGCGCTCATGTCGGGAAAGCGTGGTCCCCACGCGTCGTGATTGGGGCCTGCCAGCGGGGTGCGCCCGGTGAAGTTGATGTGGTCGGTGATGCACATGAGGTCGCCCGCGTCGAATTGCGGATTCAGCGCGCCCGCAGCATTGGTGATGACAAGTGTGGCAGCACCGAGGGCCGCCATCACCCGCACGCCCATGCACACGTCTTCAGGCTGGTATCCCTCGTAGAGGTGGCAGCGTCCCTGCTGTAGCACGACCGGGGCACCGCCCAGAAAGCCGCACAGGAAGCTGCCCGCATGCGAGGCGACGGTCGAACGCGGAAAGCCGGGCAGACTCTCGTAGGGGATGGCGACCGGGGACGTCACCGCGTTGGCGAGTGCCCCGAGACCCGTGCCGAGGACGATGCCCACGCGGGGAGAGAAGCCTTGCGGCAGGGCCGTACGAACCGCTTGGGCGGCAATCTGGACTTTTTCCGGGTTTTGCATAAGATACTCAAGGCTAACGGGGTGAGGAGCAGGGGGGCGTGTCCACGAAGCTGCGGCGGCATGTCAGCCCGTAAGGGCATTACATCCGCCGCATGAGGTGCTATAGGCTGAACCTATGGATATTGCAACCTTTGTAGGCGTCATCATCGGCTTCGGCCTTGTGATTGGCGCCATCCTCATGGGCGCTGCGCCGGGCAAGTTCATCGACCTGCCGAGTGCCATGATCGTATTCGGCGGCACGTTCGCCTCCATTCTGGTCACGTTCCCTCTTGAAGAGGTCTGGCAGGCCGTGCGTGGTGGCCTGAAGGCCTTCGGCAGCCGCAAGGTCGAGGCGCGCGACATCGTCAGCACCATGGTGCGCATCGCCGAGATAAGCCGCCGTGAGGGCATCATCGCCCTCGAGAACGTGCAGACCGAGAACCCGCTCATCAAGAAGGCGTGCCAGCTCATCGCCGACAATGCCGACCCTACGCTCATTCGCACCACCGTCGCCATCGAGATTTCCGCCATGAAACGGCGGCACAACATCTCCATATCGGTGTTCAACAGGCTGGGCGGTTTCGCCCCGGCCTTCGGCATGATAGGTACCCTCATCGGCCTCGTGCAGATGCTCGCCACACTCGACGACCCCACCACCATAGGCCCCGCCATGGCCGTGGCCATCATCACCACCTTCTACGGGGCCCTGCTGTCGAACCTCGTCTTTCTGCCCATAGCGGGCAAGCTCAAGGCGCGCAGCATGCAGGAAGAACTGCACCTGCTCATCATCTTCGAGGGGGCCAAGTCCATCCTCGAGAACAACAACCCGCGGCTGGTATACGAGAAGCTCTCGTCGTTCCTGCCGCCGAAGGATCGTAAGAGTGGCTCCTGGCGATGACGAACCCCTCTTTGACGTCGAAGAGGACGAACCGCCGAACGAGTGGATGACGACGCTGTCTGACATCTCGATGCTCCTGCTTGCGTTCTTCATCCTGCTGTTCTCGCTCTCCAGCATCGACAAGAAGCGTTTCGCGGAATCGTTCGAGACCGTGCGCATGGTCTTCGGCGGCAAGGAATCGGAACTGACCACCAGCAACGTCCGCACCGACGAGGGGGCGCTGCTCGAAACGGTGCGTCTGCAACGCGAGCTCATCGAGGCGCAACGGCAGACGTACAACGAGATGCGCACCTATTTCACCGTGAACGGCGTGGAAGGTGTCATCGGTGCCGTGTTCGACGAGGGGGTCATCACCCTGCGCGTTCCTTCCGAGGTGCTCTTCGCCCCCGGTGCCGTAGAACTTGCCCCCGGTGCGGACAGGGTGCTGGCGACCCTGAAAGACCTCTTCATCCGTCGGCGCGAGCAGAACATCAATATCAAGGGTTTCACAGACGACGTGCAGCCCTCGGCCAACGCGCGGTTCAAGGACAACTGGGAAGTTTCGGCACTGCGGTCGGTTAATGTGTTGCGCTATTTTCTTGGGGCGGGTATCGAGCCTGCACGGTTGACAGCCACCGGGCTTGGTGAGTTAGACCCGCTTTTCCCGAACACCTCCGACGAAAACCGTGCCCGCAACCGAAGGGTGGAGTTCGTTCTGGAGCGTCGCGTCGTCAGGTAGCCATATGTCCGAATTCGACGAGTTCGACGATTTCGATTTCAGCCTTCCGACCACACATGGTGCAAGGCAGGCCTACAGGGCCCTGGTGCAGGGGGTAGCCGCCGTCGTTCCGTCGCACGGCCTCTACGCCGTGAGGGACATCAGCGCACTCGGGCTTGCCCTGCTTGCACCGTGCGATGCGTTTGTGGATGGGGAGCACTTCAGGCTCGACCTCTTCGTCGATGGCGAACCCTACATCGAGGGGCTTCTGGCCCATGTGGTGCGGCGTTGCGACGCCGGACTGGTGGCCTGTTCGTTCGATGGCCCCAACAGGGCGCAGGAGGAGCATCTCGACAAGCTGGTGCTCGAAGTGCAGAAGCGGCAGATTGCCGAGCGCAAGGCCGCGGAACAACGGAATGAAGAGTCCAAAGAAACAACGAGGGATATTGGTGCAGACGAACGATCATAAGGTGCTGGTGGCGAACAGAGGGGAAATCGCTACCCGTATCGTCCGGGCCTGCCACCGGCTGGGTCTGGAGTTCACCTGCGTGTACACGGCGGAGGACGCCGCCTCAGGCCATGTGAGACTCGCCCGTGAACTGGGCGGGGCCAACAGCCTCTATCGGGTGTCCTCCTATCATGATGCCAACGAACTACTCGCCGTCGCCGACGACGCGGGCTGCACAGCGGTGCACCCCGGCTACGGTTTCTTCGCAGAGGACTACCGCTTCGCGCGGCGTGTGGCGCAGCGCGAGCGCAAGCTCATCTTCATAGGCCCCTCGTGGCGCGTCATCCGCGAACTGGGCGACAAGATCAACACCAAGCGTCTCGCGCGCAGTCTCGGCGTGCCCACGGTGCCGGGGTCTGACAAGCCCATCTACGATGAACTTGAAGCCGAAAAGGTCGCACAGAGCCTTTACGAGTTTCAGGAGCAGCAGGGCATCCGCAGGCCTCTCGTGCTGGTCAAGGCCTCTGCCGGCGGCGGGGGCATGGGCATCGAAGAGGTCTACGACCTCGACCTGTTCAAGTCGGTGTATCGCCGCATCCGCAACTACGCCCTGCGTCAGTTCAAGGACGAAGGGGTGCTCATCGAGCAGCGCATCCGCGACTTCAACCACCTCGAAGTGCAGATCGTCTCCGACAGGACAGGGCGCAATCCCGTCCATTTCGGCACGCGCAACTGCTCCATCCAGTCCATCGGCCTGCAGAAGCGTATCGAGGTAGCGCCGGGGTTCGACCCCACCTCCATCGAGTACGGGTTCGACGCGGCGCAGGTGCTGCGCGACATCACCTACCATTCGCTCGCCATGGCGCGGAAGGTCGGCTACGACAACGTGGGTACGTGGGAATGGATCGTCACACGTGACGGTCATCCCTTCCTCATGGAGGTCAACACGCGCATCCAGGTCGAGAACGGCGTCTCCGCCCGTATCGCGAGGGTGAACGGGCAAGAGGTCGACCTCATCGCCGAACAGATTCGCATCGGACTCGGGCAGCCTCTCGGCTACGGTCAGGAGGACATCACCTTCGAAGGTGTCGGCATCGAGTACCGCCTCATCGCTGAAGACCCCGACAACCGGTTCACGCCGTGGGTCGGGCGTATCGACGCCTTCGGCTGGCCCGAAGAGGACTGGGCGCGCATGTACACGCATGTCCCCACCGAAGAGCCCTACGACATCCCCACCGAATTCGACCCCAACCTCGCCCTCGCCATCATCTGGGGCAAGGACCTCGAAGAGGTGAAACGGCGCGGCGTCAGCTTCCTTGAAGGACTGACGTTGCAGGGGCAGAACAAGGCGGGCGATGAGCTGCGTTCCAACGTGAACTTCCTGCGCGACAACACCGGCCGCATCCTGCGGTTCTAGCTGTTCACGCCGCGCATCGCGCGGCATCGCGCATCCGACCCGTCCCCGCCGGTAAAGCGGGGGAAGCGACAGCATGGACAACGAGAAGAGAGTACAGCATCTCGTCGAGCGTCTCGGCTACATCCGTGACATCTTCGGCGGCAAGCATAACGAGAATATCGAGCTTCTTGCGACGCGCCTTGCGGAGTTCTCGCAGCGCGATACGGGCGCCCAAGGGGAAAACGGGCCCGCCCTCGCCACACTCGAAGATCTCTTCACCTTCGTGGAGCGCAAACTCGAAGCCGAGCTTACGCCCATGGACAAGGTGCGCATCGTGCGGCACGCGCAGCGTATCTGCCTGCGCGACATCCTCGAGAACGTCTACGACAACTTCACCGAGATCGGCGGCAAGGACGAATACAGCATCGACCCCAGCATGCTCATCGCCCGCGCCTACATCACGCGACGTAGCGGCAAGAAGACCTATCATCAGCCGGTGATGGTCATCGGGCAGGAGAAGGGCCACGGCGAGGAGTTCCGCAACGGCGGTTCCGTCAAGCCGTGGGGCAATGCCAAGGCCCTGCACTACATGAAGGTCGCCGAGACCGAAGGCATTCCCATACACACCTATGTGTTCACGCCGGGTTCGTTCCCGGTGGAGGACTACCCCGGTGCGGCACAGCAGATTGCGCGCAACCTGTATGAGATGGCGGGGCTGCGTGTGCCTGTCATCGCCGTCTTCTCCGAGGGCGGTTCGGGCGGTGCCGAGGCCATCGGCCTTGCAGACAGGCGTCTCATGCTGTCTCACGGCTACTATTCGGTCATTTCGCCCGAAGGGGGCGCCGCCATCGAGGGACGGCTGCGCCACGGTCAGCGGGCCACGCCCGAACTCATCGAGAAATGCGCGCAGCAACTGCGCATCACCGCCGCGGACAACCTGCGGTCGGGGTACATCGACCACGTCATCGACGAACCGCCTCTCGGGGCGCGTCCGTACCACTTCGACTTCTTCCGCACCCTGCGGCAAGAGGTCATCCGCGCCACCGACGAGGTGCTGCTTGGCGTGAAGGGGTTCGCCCCGTTGCGTGCCATGGCCCTGCGCCGTCGGCGCAAGACCGCCGACCTCGACCTCGACAGCGTGTATGTGCGCTGGAGTCTGTCGTCCTCCGCGAAAGACCGCCTCGTGGCGCGCAGGCAGCGCAAGTTCCTGCGCCTCGCCCGCGCCGCATGCAAGGACAGGCGTCCCGTCATGCGCAAGGCCGCGTCCATGTGGTGGGACATGTGGTGGGACGTGTACTCGACCTTCAAGTACGACCTGTTCCGCAAGCACCAGCAGAAGATCGCCTATGTGCTCGAAGAGGTCGACGCCGAGATGCAGGTGCTCAAGGAGAAGGTGCTCAAGCCGTGGCGACGCATCACTTGCGCCCTGCCCGGTTCCGGCGGTGCCTGCGAGGATACGGCCCGCGACCTGACCACCCTCTCCGAGTGGGACGAGACCGAGCAGCGTAACGGCAACTGGAGCTATGTGAGCCCCCGCGCCAAGCAGGACAGGGCCATCACCTGCCCCAACGCCGCCACGCACGGTTGTCTCGACCTGTGGGCCCCTGACCTGTTCGGTGAGTTCGCCGGGGTGTGCACCTCGTGCGGGCACCATTTCCCCATGGAGTACCAGTGGTATCTGCATAACGTCTTCGACGAGGGCTCGGTGTTCGAGTTCAACGCCGAAGTCGAGGCTGCGAATCCGCTTTCCTTCGAGGGCTTCGACGTCAAGCTCGATCAGGCCAAGCAGAAGACGGGCCTCAAGAGCGGTTGCGTCACGTTCGAGGCGCGTATCGACAACACCAAGGTCGTGGTCGCCATGCTGGTGGCCGATTTCCGTGGTGGTTCCGTCGGTGCCGCCGAGGGCGAGAAGTTCATTCAGGCGGCCGAACGCGCCAAGAAGAAGCGCTACCCCTTCCTCGCCTATGTGCATGGCACTGCGGGCATCCGCATTCAGGAGGGCACCAACGGTGTCATCCAGATGCCGCGCTGCACCATCGCCGTGCGTCGCTACATCGAAGCGGGAGGCCTGTACCTCGTCCTGTACGACACCAACTCCTACGCCGGGCCTGTGGCCAGCTTCCTCGGCTGTTCGCCATACCAGTTCGCCGTGCGGTCATCCAACATCGGCTTTGCGGGGCCCGGGGTCATCAAGGAGACCACGGGCATGGACATTCCCCCCGACTACCATCGTGCCTACCGCGCCCTTTCGCGCGGGCACATTCAGGGCATATGGGACCGTCGCGACATCCGCGCCAATGTGAAGCAGGCCCTGCTGACCATGGGCGGCCGCAATCTCTACTACCGGTAGGGCAAAAGAAGGAAAGCCATGCTGGACGTTACGAAACTGCTTGAAGAGATAAAGGCTTCGCCCTACGAAGAGATACAGGTCGTGGCACCGCACTGCGGCGTCGTCACCTTCGGTGACCTCGCCGTGGGTACGCGCGTGCGCGGTGTGTCGGGCATGTGGAAGGAGAAGCCGGGCACACTGCTTGCCACCATCGAACGTGAACACAACAAGAAGCCCATCCACGCCGGGGAGAAGGGAGAGGTGACCAGCATCGAGACGTCGCTTGAAGGGCGTTTCGTCGAGGCACGTACGCCTCTCATGGTCATCCGTCACTTCCTCTCGCGTGACGAGGTGCTGCGCATCATCCTGCAGCGCACCCTGAACCTCTTCAACGCGCCGGAAAGGGCGAAGTACTACTTCGCGCCGGACGTGGACAAGAAGATCAAGGCGTCGGGGTCGCGGTCGGTGACCGTGCATGACGGGATGGAGCTTTTCATCATGTCGCGCATGAAGCGCGAAGTGTCGCTGGGGTACTCCGGGCCCGACGGGGTCATCTATGCGGTGTACTTCCAGCATAACGAGAACGTGGATGCGGGGCAGCCGCTCATAGGCGTCTGCCCGCAGGAACAGCTGCCGCTCATCGAAGAGGTGGTTGCCAGAGTCCAGACGGAGTGGGAGGAACGGGAGTAGCCGTGGGCAGATATTTGCAGATCAGGGTTTCGGCATCGACCTTCCGGGAAGAGGAAGTGTTGCAAGCATGGCCCCGTCTGACCACACTCGTGTGGCCTGACGGCCCGGTCGGGCCTGAAGGCGGCGGTGTGCTTCAGCTGGTCGCGGCTCTCGACGACGCCTGCAACTTCGCCGGGTGGAACGACACCCTGCGCAAGGCGCTGGGGCAGGGGATAGAACGCGCTGCCGCTCTCAAGGCGAACCTCGAAGAGGCCCTTGCAGAGTGGAATCCGCGTGAGGCCAATCGTCTGAGCGACGAAATCGAAGCCGCTCTCGACGAACTCGAACGCCTCGCTCCCGCGTCCTAGAATGATAACCGGGCGGTGTGCCGCCCTCGAGAGGATACCATGCTCAACAAAGTGATGATTATCGGAAGACTCGGGCGAGACCCCGAACTGCGTTATGCCCAGAACGGCACCCCCATCGCCAACCTGCGCATCGCCACTGATGAAAGCTACGTCGACCGTGAAGGCAACAAGGTCGACCGTGTCGAATGGCACACCGTCGTCGTGTTCCAGCGTGCCGCCGAGAACTGCGCCAACTTCCTCGGCAAGGGCAGCCTCGTCTTTGTCGAAGGCAGCCTGCAGACACGCAAGTGGCAGGACCAGCAGGGGCAGGACAGGTACAGCACGGAGATAAAGGCGCAGCGCGTGCAGTTCCTCGACCGTCGTGGCGAGGCTGCGCAACAGGGCGAAGACGGCGGTTCGCCCCGTCGTTCGTTCAATCCCACCGGCGGCCGTGGCGGCCAATCCGGTCAGGGTGGGCAGGGCGGTCGCCAGCAGAACCGCAACAACGACATGGGCAACCAGGCCTATGACGACGACCTCGGCCCGGCGTTCCCTTCGGAAGCCAGCGGCATGGACGACGTGCCGTTCTAGGGCGTCAGCACATGAGATGTGAAGAGGCGAAGCCGAAAGGCTTCGCCTCTTTTGCGTTGAGTCCGCCCGCAATCACGATGGATGCCTCGGGGGCCTGTCGCCGACACCTTGTAGGGCGTGGGGTGAGGGCGTATCGCCCCGTCATGCTTCAAGACCCGCTTCCGGTGACGGAGGCGGGTCTTGCTCATGTTCACTTCCGGTTTGCGATGATCCTGTAGATGGCCTTGTCGGAGAGGTGATAGCGTTCAGAGAGACTCCTGACGCGTTCACCCTCAAGATAGTCTGCGACAATGGCGGCATCACGCCGCATCATCTCTTCTCGTGCGGGACTGTTCTCGCCCCATCGCCTGCGCTGTTCCTGTCTACGCGGGATATACAGGAACGCCCCATCGACGTGTTTCTGTATCTCTTCCAGAAGATGCTGCGGGAGTACCGCAGCTGCGTTCCGGTATGCCATCATGCTCCCTCCTCATTGGAATAAGGAACGAGCAAAGGCTCCGGCAGTCCTGTGCTAGATGTGCAGGAGCCTTTGCCGGAGGTGCGGCACAAGCTCCATCTGGAATGAATTCTTCAAAAAAACTCCGAATGCTAGGGTGTTTTGGTGAGGTCGTCACCGACCATGGCCGATAGACAGGAGCGACTATAGACTGACCACGTGAGGATGCCAAGCCCCCTCCCCGCGCGTTCTTCGGAGGCGCGGGCACAGGTGTTCTACAGCATCACTACTAAGCGTCTACGAGGTGGTCGGGTGGGTACCGGTCGTGTACCTGTCACTCTACTTCGAATGCGGCAGTACTGTCTGCCGTGTTCTGCAACGGAACAGGTGGAAGCACGATGCTATCGGATTCGGGATATGACGAATGGTTCGCCGGACATGGAGAAAGGTGGCTTGCAGACGGCCTGTCGCTGGCACGCATCGTGGCTGTGGACCGGGGGCGTTGCATGGCAACGGGAAACGCTGGAGAGATTGCGGCAGAAGTGTCAGGGCGCTTCATCCATGAGCACGACGACCCGGCAGACTATCCCTGCGTCGGGGATTGGGTCGCGCTGGATATTCATGGAGGGCTTTCCGCGGGTGTCATCCATCATGTGCTGCCCCGCCGGACATGGCTGAGGCGGAGGACCGCAGGGCAAACAGGGCGCCACCAGATGATCGCAGCCAATGTCGATGTGGCGTTCATCGTGCAGTCGTGCCACTACGATTTCTGTCCCAACAGGCTTGAGCGCTATCTCTTCATGGTGCGCGAGGGTGGGGTGAAGCCCGTTGTAGTGCTCACCAAGACGGACATGGTCTCGGCAGAAGCCCTCGAGGGGCTGGTCGCAGTCGTGCACAGCGTGGCGGATGTCGATGTGATTGCAACCAGCGCGTACAGCGGAGATGGCGTGGATGCCGTGAAGGCTGCGGTGGAGGCGGGAAAGACCTGTTGCCTGCTAGGGTCGTCGGGGGTCGGCAAGACGACGCTGACCAATCTGCTGCTGGGGCGTGAGCTTTTCGCGACACAGCATGTGAGCGCCACGGGGGAAGGCAGGCATCAGACGACGCGCCGTCAGATGGTCATACTCTCCGGTGGCGGGCTGCTGGTCGATACTCCCGGCATGCGGGAATTCGGCGTCATCGGCCCGGAATCGGAAGAGGGTTTCGTGGGTGAGGCCGTTGAACGGCTTGCCGGGTCATGCCGGTTTCACGATTGCCGGCACGAGCGTGAACCGGGCTGCGCGGTGCGGGCAGCCCTAGAGGCGGGCACTCTCTCGCAGGAGCGCTACGACAACTACATCAGGCTGCGGAAAGAGGCGGCGTTCGGTGCCCTGTCGTTGCATGAGAGAAGACATAGGGACAAGAACTTCAGCAAGTTCGTCAAATCAGTGAAGAAACAGCGATGACTGCCCGGTAGCGGGTGTGGCAGTGCCCAGAAAGAAACCAGGGACAGACATGCACCTACAGGGAGAGCACATGGTGGCTTCCATGATTGTACGGGATGAAGAGCCGGAGGACATCGGCAGCATATTCGAGGTGACCGCCAAGGCGTTTGCGACGCTGGACATCAGTGACAAGCGGGAACCATATGTCATCGAAGCCTTGCGTCACGCCGGGGCTCTTTCGTTGTCGCTGGTTGCCGTGTTTGATGGCCGCGTCATCGGCCATGTGGCCTTTTCGCCAGTGGCGGTGTCTGACGGTACGGAGGGCTGGTTTGGCCTTGGCCCCTTGTCGGTGCACCCTGCGTATCCGCGCCGAGGTGTGGGGACGGCACTGGTGCGCGAAGGGCTTGCCCGCCTGCAGTCGCTTGGTGCCGCAGGATGTTGCCTCGTGGGGCACCCCACCTACTACGTCCGTTTCGGGTTCATGAATGCGCCGGGGTTGAATGTCGAAGGCGTCCCGCCGGAGTATCTCTTCGCCATGCCGTTCAAAGGTCAAGTGCCCACGGGCGTCGTGACCTTTCACGAAGCGTTTGAGGTGTAGATGCCCGCAGGAACGCGCGCTGTGGCGTGTGCTGGCGGATACAAGTGCGACAAGCTTCACTGGACTCTGGTTCGTGTGTGTAACCGGAGTGCGTCAACGGGGTGCGTTGCCAGGGTGCGTTACCGGGGTGCGTGGCACTGCCTTGCGCCAAGGGGGGACAGGTGCATGGATGTGACCCACTGATGGGGAAGCGGACTTCCGGCATACAGTCAGCCTTGGTGCGGTTCATGCCGAAGGGGCGCGTGGGGGATGTGTGCAACAGTTCATGAGCCGGTCAGCGTTGGAACGACTCCCGGTCGGGGCTTCCGCGAGGGATTGCCCGTCTGGGTCGCGGTAGGACCACACGGGGCGCGAAGCGCGCGGAGTGAGCAGATAGCCTCGCTGGAAGACTTCCGGGTATCGTGAATCGGCCAGCGGGGCTTTTCTTGCTGCGTGAGACGCTTGGCAGGGTGTGGAATGGCGGAAAACGTCTGCACGAACGCGGACGCCCGTCGGGGGCGCCTGCGTCATGCGTTGTACGCGAGGTGATGCGACCTAGCGACGGTTGCCGGAACGGGCGGGGCGGGGGCCACCGGAAGGGGTGGTCGTACGGCGTGCGATGCGGCCCTTGGTCAGGTCGTAAGGGGATATGTGCACAGTGACCTTGTCACCGGGAAGGACGCGGATGCGGAACTTGCGCATTTTGCCGCACAGGTGCGCGAGAACTTCGTGACCGTTTTCCAGCACGACACGGAAGAGTGTACCGGGCAGGGCCTCTTCAACAACGCCTTCCATTTCAATATGATCGTCAGCTGCCATCAAGTGCCTCCTAGGCAAGAAAGTGCAAAGAGGCCCCGTTCCTGAGGAAGGGGCCTCTTGTGGATGTCTTAAGGCTACGCTACCAAGCGCGCTTCGGACGGGGGGCACGCTCCTGCGCTTCGTTCACGCGGAGAGCACGGCCCATGAAATCGGCACCGTCGAGAGCTTCGATGGCAGCGCCAGCGTCGCCGTCGTTCATTTCCACGAAGCCGAAGCCACGGGGACGACCGGTTTCACGGTCCATGATGAGCTTAACGGAAACAACTTCACCGTAGTTGGTGAAAAGGCTGCGAACGTCGTCTTCAGAAGCGCTGAAGGGCAGGTTGCCCACATAGAGAGTCTTGGCCATGAAAAAAGGCTCCGTAAGAAAAGTTCGGCTTGATGCTTTATCGGTACGGAGCTTTGCCCATGCGAAGTCCAAGACGAAAAAGTCAACGCCGTGAATGAATGGGTCCGTGATACATATTTTCGAATTGGCCGTCAACTTTTTTTTGGTTGCGATCACATGTTCTTTTGCAACGGCATGTCGTTACGTTCGTCATGAGGCACCTGAAGAGATATGGAAGCACCTCTGCGGTGCCCATGGTCGACCCGCCGTCGATGCCTGCCCCCTGCGCACATGGAAAGTGGCCGCGTGGACTGTTTCAGTCCCGCATTGTCCGGCACGTAAGCCATGAGCGTGCGCCGCCTCTATGTCGGCGACCGGGGGTGTTTTCTTGCGGACTGATGGCTGGCGCGGGATGGTGGCGGTGGTCACCACGTCTTGCGTCCGCCGGAGTAGGGTCTTGCCAGCCCTTCGCCGATGAGGTGTGTGCCGAGGTCGCCAACTGGTGTCTCCACGTCGGCGAGAAGTCTGAAGTACTTGTCACGTTTCAGGTTGTGAAGGCGCACGGTGCAACCCGGCGGGGCCATCTCGCGGGTACGGAAGGTGGCGCGCCGGGCGAGGGTGCGCATCTCCTGCCGGGGGTCGTTGCTTTCCGGAGTGTCGCAACCTGCCACCCGTACGGCGATTCGATGGCCGATGATGGGTGGATAGCCGGGGATGTCCACGATGATGGTATCGCCATCGGCGATGCGCAGGACGATGGCTTCAACAGGCGTTTCCGGAATTCCATTGGGGTATGCGCTGTCCGGCGCGATTGCCGGATGCCGACGCTTGCGGTCTGTCGTGGCAGGTTTCGCCTCGGCATATGAGGCGGAGGCTGATGGCGTGTCGGGGGTACCTGCGTGCAGGTCAGTCGGGGGACTGGCAGCCCTCGTCTGGACGTTCGCCGAGGCCTCCTGTGCCGGAGTCTGTATGTTACTCCAAGCCTTGTGTGGCAAGGCATGTGCGAGAAGAAACGATACGGTCAGGGTCACGAATACACAGACGTGTGCAAGGGCGCAGGGGCGGCGATAGCCGTTGTGCTGACCTTTGTCAGCCGTGCCACGACTGGCGACTGGTGCGTCGTGCATCTGCGTCTCTCTCTGCCCGTGACCGTCTGGCGTCGTCATCCCACACGCGAAGGCGGTGAGACGGCGCGTTGGTGAGCAATGTGTAGAGTCAGCGAATCCTGTTCATGCCGCATGCGATGCCACGCCCCCTGCATCGGGGGGCCCCTGTCCGACTTCGTTGGACAGGGGGCCAAGGTGGCTTCAGCATGGATCATACACGGACGCATACCTTTATATCAACAATTCTATACTTGAAAATAATATGTGCAGGGTGGTGTGGTATTTGCAAGAAAAGCCCCATGCTGGCAGTACCGGCATGGGGCTTTTTATGCTTCGACGTGTTAGGAGTGTCGATACGAGGGGAGTCAGGCCGTGCATTCCTGCTTGATGACGGCTTCGGCCTTTATCCTGTCGAGAAGTTCAGCGAAAACGGCTTTGACGTTTTCGCGGATGTCGCCAGCGACGACGAGAAAGAGAAGATCGTCACCGGGCCGACACTCGCCCTCGACGGCTTCTGCGAGTATGCAGAATATGCCGGGTCGCGCTTCAAGTTCGCGGCAGATGGCGTCCATGCGTGCCCTGTCGGGGGTGACGCGAACAGACGTGACGGGTGCGTGGTCTTTGCGCGACCAGCCTCGCACGACACCGTTATGTACCAGAACCATGCCCACGTTATCGGCGAACCCGGGTTTCTTTTTGAGTTCCGCGAGAGTGAGAGTGATATCCAAGTTGACCTCCAGCGTTGCAAGTGAGTTGCCATGCCACAATTAGCCGACCTGACACGTCGCCTTCCCCAGCTCAAGGAAATCCGTATGAGCTCGTCGGGGATCGCCCTGTGGCTATGCTGGCAGGGCGACCTCAATCCGGCAGTGCCGCAGACATTGCAGGATTATGGCGGCATGACCGTGGTCGCGGAGCGCGACCAGGCATTGTGGTACTTCTTCTCGTCTGATGTCTTTCTGGCCCTGGCCCGTCTGCACATCTGGGCGAAGTTCAACAATCTTCCCGTTGCGGTACAGGTGTTGCCAGCCAAGCTGCTGCTGGGAATGCGGCGCGAGGTCGGCCTTTCGCTCGATAGCGCCCTGACAGCACAAGAGGTGCTCGTCCCGCAGTCGTTCACGGTCTGGGTTCATGGGCGAGCGCGAGAGTCGGCCATCGGCATACCGGGCATCTCCATGGAACGCACGGCCTCGTTGCAGGGCATGGCCAATGCCGAATGGAGCGGTTTTGGTGCAGACCCGCGCATGCCTTACCAGTCCACGCTGGGATGGTATGCCGTATTGCACCCTCTCGGCAATCCTCTGGACAAGAAGTTCCAGGCCGGCTGGCGCGATTTCTTCGCCGAAATCGAGGGAGTGTTGCAGCGGCACAGGCTCAAGTTCATCCTGCACGAGCAGTTTCTCATCTTCTCACTGGACAACCTGCGCCAGTTCAGACTCTGGGTGCGCGACCTGCTGCACCTTGTCCGCGAGATAAAGGAGCAGCGTCCCACCCGTTACTGGCCTTGTGTGAGCGTCATCGTCGACCGCAAGGGGTTCAACTTCAACAATGAACTGCCTCGGAAGATACGGGTCGACTGGGAACAGCTCATGCCCGACTTCCCGCACATGAGCTACCGCAACGCCTACCTGCTGGGTGAGGGGTTCACCATCCACGATGTGCGCTTCTCGGTGGAACACACCAGCATGGACGACTGGAGCAATGTCGGGCTGGACGAGGAGGGCGGCAACGGCGGCATGCTGCCGCTGCTGGTTTCGGGGCGTCTGCTGGCAGGAACGGGGCACGGTTGCTTCTATTGCGGAATGCGCAATCATGAGACCACGTCATGCCCCACCCGTAATATGAAGGGGAACGACCGGGACGCCCTGTCGGCGTTGCAGATGATGGACTTCGACACCATCAACGCCGGTTTCAAGGGCATCGAGGATGCACTCACCGCAGGTGTTGAAGAGGGGTTCTCACAGCTTGCAGGGGCCTCGGGGGCCGAGGGCGTGCTCATGCGCGCCATCTTCGCCCTGAATTCGGCCGTACAGCTTCGTTTCATCCCCGGCATGTGGCTGGCGCGGGGCAAGGACTACCCGCGCGGGCTTGAAGAACAGGCCCCTCATGACGACAATCCGGTATGGGACCTCTATCACCGCTTTGCGGGTGCCGACCTCATCCCTCTCGAAAAGGAACTGGGGCCAGTCATCGCCCGCAACCCTCGCGACTATCGGTCTCGAACCCTTCAGGGGTTCATCGCCCTTGAACGGGGAGACCCCACCCGGGCGCTGGCACTGTGGAAAGAGGCCGCAACGCTGTGCAACACCCCGTTGCAGCAGGCATGGCACGATTTCTTGCAAGGGCGGCTGCATGAGATGCAGGGGCGCTATCCGCAGGCCAATGAATGCTACAGGCAGGCCGTCCGTCTCTGTCCCCTGTGGATTGACGCGGAATACAGGCAGACGGTGTGTCAGGTGAAGATGGGTTTCGCCGACCAGGCACTGGGGCATGTGTTCAATCTCATCCAGCGTGACCCTGCCATCTTCAATCGTCTGCTGGTCGACCCCGAACTCGAACGGGGGCACCTGCAACTCTTTTCAGCCCTGACCATTCCGTGGGGCGAGGCGGAAAAGCGCGCAGCGGAAGACAGGCAAGGGCTGGACAGGCTGCTTGGCGAGGTGGGGGCGTGGTTCCCCGATGAGCATCCGTTCACGCTGCATGCCACCGAACGCATCGGTGTGTTGCGCCAGATTGCCGATTCCAGGAGTTTTGTGGCGTTCCAGATGCTGATCAATGGCTGTGCCAGCATCGAACGTGAGCTTCAGGCGCGTGTCGCCCGTGAGGGAAGGGAGTTGAAGGAGCGGTTCAAGGGCTATATGGAACGCCTCACCCGCGTTCGGGACGAGGCCGCATGGTTTCCCTTTCCCAGTCTGCTCATCGAATTCAACCGCGATTACAACAAGTGCGCAGCCAACCTCAACTGGGCCATCCGCACCCATTTCCAGACGGCAGAATCGTTCAAGAAGGCGCAGGCGACCGTCGAGACGGAGATGGACCGCATCAAGAAGCTCGAATCGCGTCTCAAGTTCCTGCGTATCGTCCGTGATGCCACGCTGTTCACGCTGTTCATGGGACGTACGTTCATGTGGATGGAGATAGGCATTCTGCTGTGCATACTCGTTGTGCTTCCCCTGTCCATCTACTACGGCGACAAGGCGGGAGCCTCGTGGGCTTTGGGGCTTGCCAGCGCTGAAAAGTGGCAGGTGCAGAAGCTGCTTATCATGTTCTTCAGCCTCTTTGCCCTCGGCCTTGCGGCATTGCGCACGGCACTGTCCTTCGAAAAGCGCAAGGACAGGCTGTTCCGTGAGGCGCAGGAAAAGGCCAACAAGCGATAGTGCTGGCGCGAGTGGCCTGAGACCTCCGTCAGGCAGGCGTTTGTGATGTGTGCGGAGGACGGTATTGCAATAGAGAAGGTCGCCCGGGGGCGACCTTCTTTGCTTCATCCGTGCGGGTATCAGGGGCTACACGCCGAGGTTCAGGGTCAGGGCTGGCGCATCTCATCCAGATGGCGGCGTGCGAAGTCGAGGCCGGGGTCTATCTCCAGTGCGGCGGAGAGAAGCTCTTCGGCCTTCTCGGTGTCACCCATGAACTTGTGGCACAGGCCGAGATTGGCGAGGTCGACCACGGCCCCCTTGTCGATATGCAGTACCTGCGCGAAGTTCTGTGCGGCCTGTGCGTAGTCGCCAAGCTTGAAATGGCACACCCCGCGCAGGTTGAAGTACTCTTTCATCTCGGGGCATTCGGTCACGGCACGGTCCAGCCCGGGAAGGGCCCCTTGCCAGTCTGTGAGCAGGGTGCGCACATAGGCACCGTAGAAGGCCGCCAGACCGCGAGAGTCCGCTTCAGGCTGCAGCGGTTCGGCCTGTTCGAAGAAGCTGATGGCCTCGTGGTGCGACTCGGCCCTGAGTGCCAGCATCCCCTTGAAGAAGGGCAGGAAATGCGCACCGGGGTAGAGCTCCTCCAGAACCGAGAGCCCCGCCAGCGCCGTGCCGGCGTCTGCCTCTTCACTCAGGATGCGCCCGATGAACAGCCCCAGTGAGGCGTTACGGTCGCGTTCACGGAAGTGGAACCCGGGCACGATGTTGTAATGAGTGTTGACGCCGACATCGGGGTTCATGGTGGACACGCTGTAGAGCGTGTGCCCCGTCGCGGCAAGCCCGTCGCAGAGCGCGGTAAGTTCGTCGCGGATGTCGTCGGTCTCCACCGAAGGCAGGGTGTCAAGGGCGACAACGGGTCCGGCGACAAGCCACGCGATGTCGTCGAGGCTTTCGTATTTGGAAAGCCCCGAGGCCTCGTAGCAGGCCCCGGTGCAGAAGTCGCCCGCAAGCTGTGCGACCTCTGTCACGGCGCGTATGGCTGCCTTCACCGGAGAGGATGACGTGCCTGCCGTGTAGACGATTTCGGAGCGTTCGGGGAAGGTGGCAGGGTCCCATGCGATGGCCCCGACCGTAGGCACGGGCATCCCCATGGAGAAGTCCTTGAGCACCAGCCGGATGCCGTTGCGCTCGAAGGCTGCCGCAAGTTCGACCAGCACAGGGTCGTCGAGGGACGCCGGGTCGATGGTGGGCAACTCGGGCTGTGTGCGGTCGATGAGGCAGCACACGTGGCGTTCCACAAGTTCGCAACTGCCTTGAAGGATGGACTCCTCTTCGGTGTTGCCTGCCGATGAACCGTTGAACTCACCAAGCTTCTTGAACCAGTCGAGGGGCAGCCATACCTCGCGCCCGTGGGTGATGTCCGTGGCGGGGAAGAACTTCCAGCGCCACAGGTCGAGGGCGCGGACGGCGTCGTCGGGGGAAAGGGTGTCATGCACGGAGTGCAGAATCTCATCGACGGGTATCAGCGCGTCGCCGAAACGGTTTCGGGCTTCGGACCATGTGGCCTCCACCATGCCGGGCATGTCTCGCCAGAAGGTGAAGAAGCTGTAACGCTCCATCAACTCCATGAGCGCAGATGCCTGCGCCTGTTCCAGCGAGGCACCCTTGCCCATCTGCTTGCGCGTGGGCATCACGGCACGGGCATCGGCACCGCACACGCTGAGAAAGACGGGGATGCCGAGGCGTCCCACATCCACCCGGCGCGTCTCGGCGAGTATGCTGATGTCGAGCGAGGCGAGGCGTTCGCGCACCCGGCGTACGGTCTCTGCCGGGGTGGTCGCCTTGTCCTGGTCGCGTGTGTAGCTCTTGGGGCAGGGGCGAAGCTGTATCATGGGTGTTTGTGGTGCAGACGGTGGATGGTGAAGACGCGGCGTTCCTCTTCGCCGTCGTCACCCGTGGTGCGGATGCCCACGAGTTGTTCCTCGATGCGGAAGTCGCGTTCGGCCTGCTTGAAGAAGCGCCCCATCTTGCGACGGGTGTCGGTGCAGAGCATGGCTACGGCATCTTCCCGTCGCGCGAGATGGCGCAGCAGGAACTTGATGAGCGGACGGTGCAACTCTTCGAGGTACAGCACCTCCGATGCGGCGATGACGTCGAACTTCTCGTCGAGACGGGTGGAAGCCACGTCGACGCGGCGCACTGAAACCCGGTCTTCGAGCCCGTTCTTGAGCACGTTGGCGCGGGCGAAGAGAAGGGCGTCCTCGTTGATGTCAGACACGGTGACATGGGCGAAGCCGTAGCGCGAGGCGATGAGGCCTGTCACGCCGCAACCCGCGCCTACTTCAAGGAGCGTGCGCCCTTCGGGTGACGCCTTGCGCAGGAAGCGGCCCAGCACGAACGACGCGGGCCAGATTTTCGCCCACAGGGGCAGGTCGTGCAGCGGGTCGCGGACACTGCGGTTGGCGACGAGCGCGTCGATGTGCTGGCGCATGTTGCGAATCTGGAGCACGTCGAGGGGGGTCTCGTCCACGGTGAGCGGTTCGAAAACGACATCGTAACGCTGGCGCGCCGCTTCAAGCAGCGACTCCAGCGAAGGGGTATCGGTGTGCATGTGCCTTCCTTGCTGTTGCTGCGGGTGGTTGCCCGTCGGGAGTTCATGCCTCAAGGTACGGCGTTGCGCAAGATGTGAAGGGCAGAGGCTGGCGGGCGTGGAGTATGCTGCCCGGGGCGGTACGGCAGGGGGCCTTTCCCCCGCAGGGACGGTGCTCGATGCTGCCCTCGGGTGTGGAGGCCGCGGGTGGCGGATATGTCACCGGCAGTTGGCCCAAGGCAAAAGAAAAGGCCGGTCTTGCGACCGGCCGTGCCTTCTCTGGAGCGGGAGACGGGATTTGAACCCGCGACTTCAACCTTGGCAAGGTTGCACTCTACCACTGAGTTACTCCCGCACGTTCAGACCCACAATGTGGGAAAGGAAGCGGCTCTGATGCGGACATCGGGGCTGTTCCCTCGTGCGGGTCGTGTGCTAACGCAAACCTTCGTCGCCTGTCAACACTTCTTTGCATGGTCAGTCACATTTTTCTGCAAAGCCTGAACCGGGGTGTCTGGCAAGGGCCACGGCGGGCTGGCGGACGGCGGGCATCGCCATGATGGAGGGGCACCTCTGTCGGTGAGGCTGTTACAACGTCTGCCGGGGCGGGCACTCGGGGCGTTCCGGTGGTGTGTTGCGGCTGTGCTGGCGAGATTGGCTTGACAGTTTTTTTGCTGTACAATAGTTTTTTTGCACAAAGACTATTTTTTCACAGCAACTACCCGAAGGATACGACGTGGCAGACAAGACGACCTCATGCACCATCGAGCGGTATGTGCCGCTTGTGGATTTTCTGGGCGCGTTTCTGGGTGAGGACTGTGAAGTGGTGCTGCATGATGTCAGAAACCCTGACAATTCGGTGCTGGCCATTGCCAACAATCATATCAGCGGACGCCGCAAGGGGGCACCGCTCACCGACCTCGCCTTGCGGCTTCTCAAGGAGGGGGCATGGAAGGAACGGCCCTTCGTCATGGATTACAAGACGCAGAGTCGTGACGGACGCCCCCTGCATTCGGCGACCTATTTCATTCTCAGCGATGACGGTGAACTGGCGGGGATGTTGTGCCTGAACATGGACACCTCGTCCCTCGTGGAGGCGCACGGCCTTCTTGAGAGATTCATCGAACGCGGGCGGCTCATGCCCAGACGTCCCGAACCTGATGTGCCGCATACGCTCGAGACCTTCGCCGAGTCCATCGAAGACCTCACCGACAGCATCATCCGGCAGGTGGTCAACGGTGCGGCCATCGCACCCGAACGCATGACGCCGGACGAGAAGATGGCCATCGTGCGCACCCTCAACGAGAAGGGCGTGTTCCTGCTGAAGGGGACAGTGGCCGTGGTGGCAAGGCATCTTGCCGCCTCAGAGGCAACCATCTACCGCTATCTGCAACGGGTGAATGGCTGACCATCGCCCGTGTGGCGGCATCTCGCTGTGCATTCGCATCTCAGGGGCGGCGCTTCCGGAAGGGCGTCGCCCCTGCTGCATGTGGCATCTGCCACCCCTCTGCCGTCGAGTGAGATGGGCCGACATCGGTGCCCCTTGCGGGAAGCCAGCAACGCGTGGCGACGATGACCACCCGCAGGGACAACGGCCCCCTCAACCTCTCTGAGTGTCGGGTGTTCGTCCTGACGGGCTGCATATGCGAAGGCGGCGCATCAGTGACGATGCGCCGCCTTTTGGTGCGTGGGGCTGCTGCCCGTGACGTTTCGCTACTTGCCGTAGACAGGCAGCATGTCGAACATGGTCAGCACATGGCAGATGGCCACTGTGATGCCATAGGCGATGGTCACATAGAGCATCACGTTGCCGCCTGGGGCGCGGTAGGTGGTGTTGCCGAACTTCCTGCGTGTGGCCAGTGCCATCATGGCGGGTACGATGACAGCGAACACGGTGGCTGCAAGCCCGGCAAAGCCGATGGCCATGATGAATCCGTCGGGGT
>Ga0302253_1000790_pt1 | contig 22784 bp, 13 predicted proteins | sample AAG_RA_Trp_MG_FD_193537 | JGI IMG/M metagenome (GOLD analysis project Ga0302253, IMG submission 193537) | Enriched activated sludge microbial communities from anaerobic digester in WTTP, New Holstein, Wisconsin, United States - AAG_RA_Trp | ecosystem: Engineered > Bioreactor > Anaerobic >...
GTGATGAACAACATCCGTCTGGCACGGTCGGGGGCGACGGACGAGGAAGTCATGGAGGCCGCACGCAAGGCTTGCTGCCACGAGTTCATCATGCGGCTCGAAGAGGGCTATGCCACCTGCGTGGGCGAGCGCGGGTCGCGGCTATCGGGCGGCGAGCGTCAGCGCATCGCCATTGCCCGCGCCATCCTCAAGGACGCTCCCATCCTGTTGCTGGACGAGGCCACTGCCAGCATAGACCCCGAAAACGAACTGCTCATCCAGCAAGGACTCACCAACCTCATGCGCGGCAAGACCTTGCTGGTCATCGCCCACAGGTTGTCCACCATACGCCGGGCTGACCAGATACTGGTGCTGAAGGATGGCGTAGTGGCTGAAAGCGGTGACCACGAGACCCTGCTGCGAATGGACGGTGACTACGCGAACGCCTGGAAATGCCAGGAAGAGATCAAATCATGGAACATCGCGGAGAACAGGGCGTGACAGGCGAACCCCTAAGAGCAATCCCCGAGACAGACAGCACGCTTACACCGGGTGCTGCGCTGGAAGACTCGGGCACAGCCCCGGGAATTCGAGGTCGAGTCAAGGTCCTTGGTAGGCATCTGCGGGCGCATCCCCTGCGGACTCTTGGCGGGGTGGCAACGCTGGTGGCACTGTTCGTGATGTTCGCGCCGGACAGTACAAAAGGGCTGGTCGTACGCGAGACGGTCGAGGTACGCCCCGGCGTCATCCGCAAGGAACTTCCGGCAACCGGTATCATCAAGCCAGTGGAGGGGGCCGAGGTGAAGACAGGGTCGCGCTTCACGGGCGTCATCCGCAGGTTGCATGCGAAACTCGGAGACCGTGTGGCAAAGGACCAGGTGGTTGCTGAACTGGATGACCGAGAGCAGCAATCGGAATGCCGTCGGCAAGAGGCGACGCTCAGGCGGCTCAAGGCCGAATTGCGGCAGGTGGAGACGACCTACCCGTTACGCATCGCCGAGGCAGCAGCACAGGAGGCCCTCGCGCGAGCCGAGAGCGACTACGCCGAGGCCAGTTTCAGGCGTCAGGCCCCGCTCGACGGTGGCGGGGTTTCGCGTGACGGTGTGGAGAAGGCCCGCAGCGACCTTGCGGTGAAACGCCAGTCGCTACGGCTGGCGAGTGCCGCCAGACAGCGCGTCGAGCAAGAGTTCACCACCTCGCGCACACGCCTGCGCGAAGCCGTGGCTGAGGCCGAGGCCGACCTTGACGCCGCGCGCATCCGCCTTTCGTATGCGCGCATCACCAGCCCCATGGATGGCGTGGTGAGCGAGATAACGGCGCAGGAAGGCGAGACCCTCGTCACCGGTTTACAGGTGGCCTACCTCATCACCGTGCTCGACCCTTCACGGCTGGAGTTACAGGTCTACATCGACGAGAACGACATCGGCATGATCAGTCCCGGTGCATCCGTCACCTTTTCGGTCGAGGCGCACGGCGGACAAGAATTCTCCGGTGTCATCGAACTCATCCATCCCGGTGCGGAGATTCGCAACAACATCGTCTATTACAGGGCGCTGGTCCGACTCGCCCCGAAGACTGCGCTGGCGTTGCGGCCCGAGATGACGGCCCGTTGTCGCATCCTTGTGGCGCACAAGGAGAACGCGCTCATCGTGCCCAACACCGCGTTCAAGTGGCTGGGGACGCGAAGGGTGGTCTTCGTGCGTGACGCTTCGGGTGATGTTGCCCCGGTCACCCCGCAGACGGGTATCGAGGGGCTCACACACACGGAGATACTGGGCGGCATCGAACCGGGGACCACCGTGGTACTCCAACTCGACTTGCCGTCGCCACTGCCAGAGGAGTGGAAGTGACATGACCCCACCATGCGCCGAGGCACTACCGAAGGCAGGGGCACATGAAACGGGTGGTGGTGCGTGCGATAAGGGCGCGCCACCGCTCATCGAACTTGTCGACGTGACGAAGACCTTCCATATGGGCGGGCTTGCCACCACCGTGCTGCACGGTGTCTCGCTGCGTGTACGACCGGGAGACTTCATTGCGCTGACGGGCAGTTCCGGGTCGGGAAAGTCGACCCTGCTCTACATCATGGGGCTGCTTGAACAGCCCACCACGGGGACGTACCGTTTTGGAGGTCGGGCGGTGCAGGGCCTTGACGATGACGGACTAAGCGGCTTGCGTAACCGGGCCATGGGGTTCGTCTTCCAGAATTTCTTCCTTATCCCATATGCGACGGCCCTTGAGAACGTCATGCTGCCGGGGACTTACGGCGACCGCCCCGGCGCAGACCTGTGCGACCGCGCACGGTTCCTGCTTGACAAGGTGGGGCTGGCGGACAGGATGCACCATGTCCCCTCGCGCCTTTCTGGTGGGCAGCAGCAGCGTGTGGCGCTGGCGCGTGCCCTGCTCAACGAACCTGCCATCCTGCTGGCCGACGAACCTACAGGACAGCTTGATTCCGCCACCAGTCGCTCCATCCTTTCGCTGTTCTCCCGAATCAACGAAGAGGGCACGACCATCGTGGTGGTCACCCACAACGCAGAGACGGCAGCCTGTGCGCACACCCGCCTTGAGATGTGCGACGGACTCTTGCGTGACGGGACCCGGCACAATGCTGGTATTGGCCCTGACTCTGGACCCGACGTGCTTCGGCCCGACAACCGGCGAAATGGAGCCTCTACGTATAGTGCCCCCCCCGAAGACTCCTCCCCCAGCGGCGGCAGAGGAGTCCCTGCGTGAAGCCCATCCGTCTGTGCCGCATCGCCGTACAGAGTCTGCGGGCCGTGGTTGCGCACTGGACATCTAGTCTGTTCATCATGTGCGGCATCGGCCTTGGTATCGCCTCGCTCACCATCATTCTCGCCTCGCTCGAAGGGGCAGGGCGCTATGCCACGTGGCTTGCGAGGCAATTCGGCCCCACGTCCATCAACGTCACCAGCGGGGGGCCAGAGACAGAGGCCCTGAAGCGACCTCCGCTGACGGTGACGTGGGATGACAGACGCCGCATCGAGAGTCTTATGCCCGGCGTGCGTTACGCCGCCCCGCTACTGATGTCCGACCGCCCTGTCCTGCGCTATGGCGCGAAACGCTACACGGCGGGTGTGCTATGTGGGGTCACCGAAGACCACGGTGGCACATGGGGCTGGTATCTTGATCAGGGCCGCGACTTCACCGCCGAGGACGTGACAGGCCGGGCGGGGGTGTGCTTTCTGGGCAGCATACCCGCCGGGGCACTGTTCGGTTCCGAGAGTCCCATAGGTAGGATGGTGCTGGTGGACGACGTTCCGTTCGTGGTCATCGGCGTGCTGTCCCATCTGGGGATGGCTGGGGGCGATGTGCAATTCGACGACCGGGTGACCGTGCCTGTGACCACCATGGTCGAACGATTCAATCTCAACCGTGACCTGCTCACACAACTGCGGGTGACATTCGCCGCCGCAACCACCCCGGAACAGATGCGTGAGCACGAGGCGGCCTTGCGTCTGCTGCTGCGTGACCTGCACGGACTGAAAGCCGATGCGCCCGACGACTTCCAGTTGTTCACCATGCAGGCCATTATCGACTTCGTGAACCTGTTGCAGGGCGGGGTGAGCGTGTTCCTCGGCATCGTGGGCGTCACCGCACTGGTCGCCGGCGGCTTCGCACAGGCCAACCTCTTCTATCTTACGGTGTCGGAAAGGCGCGGGGAGATCGGCCTGCGGAAGGCACTCGGGGCATCTGATCACGACATCCTGTTGCAATTTCTGTTCGAAGCGGTGCTGTTGGCGTCCTCGGGGGCGGTGCTGGGGCTAGTCATCGGCATCGGGTGCGCCCGGCTGCTGGCCTCGTTCGATGTCATGAGGGTGGCACTTTCCCCTTCGGTGTTCCTGTGGGGTTTCGTGGCGGCAATCTGTGTCAGCCTCGCCTCCAGCTTGCGTCCGGCACGCAAGGCCGCACGCCAGCAGCCAGCGGCGGCACTCAAGGGGCTTTCATGAGCGTTCGGCGTTTCCGGTGGTTGCCGCCATCACTCGGCAGGCAGCGACAGACCGTGGTTCTTGTCGTGGCCATGTTGCGTCAGCATCGTCTGCGGACAGCGTTGGCGGCCCTCGGTGTCTTTCTGGGCGCGCTACTGCTGACGAGCATCCTGCATGTACTGGACGGGGTGACCCTCAAGGTGAAGCAGGATGCAGAACGCCTCGGGTCGCACACCATGACCATCATCCCCGGTCGCGTCCACTTCAGCCGTGTCGACACGCCCGGCGTGCGCGGTGCGGAGGGGGGGGAGCGTTCTCCGGGTGATGCTTCAGGTGTTATATCCGGTGTTACAAGAGGCGCGAGTGCAGGCGCAAAACCGGGTACCACGTCGTCTCCCGGCAAGGGCCGCGCCCGCACCGCAGCCACCCTCACCCTGGACGATGTGACGGCTGTTGTGCACGGGTTTCCGCAGGTGCTGCAGGCCGCCCCCTTTATTACGGCCACGGGGCGCATAAGTCCCTTTCCCGTGGGGGATGGTGGCCTGTCGCCGTTGCAGGGGGCTTACGCCCTTGGGCGCGTAGATTCGGGGTCTTCATGTGGCACTACCTCCCTTCCGGCACCCCGCACCGTGCAGCCGGACGACAGGAACAAGCCCGACACAGTTGGCCAATCAGAACATAGGGGGCTGCCCCCCACTGTGGGGCAGGGGAACGCGTCTGAGGGTTCGCGAAGGACCGTCAGCGGTTCCACATGCCGCATTTACGCCACCACGCTGGAGTATCTCGCCGTCCGCCATGCCCGATTGCAATCCGGGCGTTTCATCAATGCTGCCGACGATGCCGCGCGGCAACTGGTCTGCGTTCTGGGGCATGACCTCGCGGCGCGTCTCTTCGGCGATGTGCGGCAGGCTGTGGGCGGGCATGTGCGCCTCATGGATGCTGCCTTGCGCGTGGTGGGCGTCATGGAACGGCGAGGAATGGACCCCTTCGGGACGCAACTCGACGAGATGGTGTTTCTGCCGCTGAATACCTACGCCCACAGACTCACGGAACAGGACTACCTCTCCGGGGCAGACTTCACCATCGCCGGGCGCGATGACATCGAGACCCTGCGGGACGGGGTGACAGTCCTGTTGCGCCGAGCACACCACCTGCCGGAAGCGGCACCTGACGACTTCTCCATCAGCTTCGGTGACCATGTGGACACCTTCGTTGGTAACGCCCTGCGGTTGGTTCGTGCCCTTGGCTTTGTAGGGGCGACCATCTCGTTTGCCGTGGGTACGCTGGGCATTCTATCCATCATGACCTTGCTGGTCAGGTCGCGTAGGGTTGAGATAGGTATCCGCCGCGCGGTGGGAGCCACACGGCGCGACATCATGGCCCAGTTCGTCTGCGAAGCCGCTGTCATGGCCCTTGCCGGGGGAGGTCTTGGTGTCGTGGCGGGGTTGGTGCCCGTGGTATTACTCGTGTCGTTCGAGGTCGTTCCCCCGTGCTACGATGCGGGGGTGGTGGCGTGGGTCTTCGTGCTTTCGGCGGGGTGCGGGATTGGTGCGGGGGCTTACCCGGCCTGGCGGGCTGCACGCACGGGCGTGTTGCAGGCACTGCGTGAGGATTGACGAGTGGCAGCGGCAGCTGGCATCCCGCCCTGCCTGATGGGTATGTGGCCGAACCGGATGGGGATGGGCCTATCATCTATGTCGGGGGGAGGCTCAATGCAACCGTGCGTAGCATAAGGCGTCGGGCACGGGCGTTGTGGGCTGCAGTGGCAGGTGGGGAAGCGAGACCGTGAATTCATGCGTTAGCGAGGATGGAGGAGGGGGGACATGCGCCACAGACCCTGCTGTGGGTCGCCAGGCCGATTCCTGCATGCGGGGCAATGTCCCTTCTTCATGGAGTCGTTATTCTTGATGGCGGCCACATGTCGTTGCGGGTCGCCGGAGGCGAGGTGGAGGGCCACTTCACCACCGGCGGGTCGGCGCATCGGAAGGAATTAGCCGAGGTCGTTGATGGCGAAGGTGTAGCCCCCTGCGAGTTCCTGCCCCACAGAATATTGAAAATGGTTTTCTATTTCATTGAATGGAGAAAAAGTAAGGACATGAGGTTTCACCGTCAGAAGCTCCGAAGGAGAGGCTACGTACTCGGTTGCGCAGATGATGACTGCATCACCCCGCTGGCAGGTGCGGGCTGCTGCCCCGTTCAGGATGCAGCACCGCGAACCCGCTTCGCCGTAAATCACATAGGTGGATATCCTGTGACCACTGTTGCGGTTCCAAATATAGACGAATTCCAGCGGATAGATACCGGCCATGCCGCAGACCTCGGGGTCGAGCGTGATGGAACCGTGGTAGTCGAGATCGCAACCGGTCACCCGGATGCCGTGAAGCTTTGCCCTCACTATCTTCATCATGGCCCGTGTCCCCTTGTGTTCATGGAAGCCGCGCGGCTTCGTCTTTCCAGTCTGCGGGGCCGCGTTTCCGCCGTCACATCCGATGCGGGAAGCCCTGCCTTTCAGGACTGTGATGCTAGCCGAACCCTGTCGTCTTCGCATGACCGCAATCGAGCTATTCATACCCGATCCATGATGGGGGCATGGTCTGAGGCGCGCCCCGATATGGGGCACTTTTGTGCGCGTCTTGGGCAGTCCGCACCGAGTGCTCGCGGTAGGGTGCGCGTGTACCGGAACCCCGGTACGCGCGATTGCGCAGCATCATGCATACCCTCACGGAGGAGGCGTCGTGGATTCGATTATAGCGGCAATACTACAGGCGACGGTGGTCTCTAAATGCGTACTGGTCCTGCTGCTGGTCATGTCGGTGACAAGCTGGGCGTTCATGGCGGGGAAGTGGGTGAGCCTGCACAGGGCCTTGCGCGACTCCAGCCAGGGCCTTGCGGATTTCGATAACGCCGGGCCGCTGGTCTCATCATTGCCACTCATGGCGCGTAACGATTCGCTCAAAGGTATCACACGGCGTGCCATAAGGGAGTTCAACCGCCTGCACCGTACAGGTGACGCGGAAAAGCTGCTCAACGACAACGTGCGGCGGGCACTGCACTTCGGTGTCACCGAGGAGATAGGCAGGTTGCGGTCGTCGCTGTCGCTACTGGCGACCATGGCGAATACTGCCCCCTTCATCGGGTTGTTCGGCACGGTGTGGGGCATCATGTATTCATTCCACGCCATCGCACAGATGAAGAGCGTCTCTCTGGCGACGGTAGCCCCCGGTATCGCCGAGGCTCTTATCGCGACGGCTGTCGGACTGTTCGTCGCCATACCCGCCACCTGCGGCTACAACATGTTCCGTGCGCGTCTTTCGAGCATAGAGACCGTCTGCATCACCTACGCCGGACAGTTGCTCAACCGCCTGCAGCACGAAGCCACCATCCACCCCGACGGCATCGTATTCGAAGGCCGCAATTCCTAGAGGAGGCCGGTATGGGGGCTTCAAGCTCTTCACAGGACGATTTCGTCTCCGAAATCAACGTGACACCATTCGTCGATGTCATGCTGGTGCTGCTGATCATCTTCATGGTCACGGCACCCATGATGACGGAGGGACTGGATGTGAACCTGCCCAAGGTCGCCACGTCCGAGACCATGGCGACAGACGATGACCATATCGTTATCACGATCAAGGACGACGGGACGGTGTTCCTCGACGAATTCGGGGTGGGACTTGCCGAACTGGACACTACGTTGCGCACGAGAGTGACACAGGCGGGACGGCAGGTGTTTCTCAAGGCCGACACTGCGGCGCAGTACGGTACTGTCATGCGTGTTCTGGACATCCTGCGGCAGAACGGCATCCGCGACATCGGCATGGTGACCGTGCCGGCGACCACCGCGCAGACGCGGCCCGCAAAGTGAGCGGGGCGGTCGTGATCAGTCGCCACACCCTGTCTTTCGCACTGGGGCTTCATGCGTTCCTGCTTGTGGGGCTACTTGTGTACGCCGAGAGAAGTCCCGAGCAGGAGGAGCGCGTCTACCGGGTCTCTCTTGCCGAATTCGCGGCCCCGCAAGTTGCCCAGCAGCCCGAACCCGGCCCTGCGCTTTCGCCAGCGGCCCCGGCCGCCCCACCAAAACCCGAACCCGCGCCGCCTCGCACCATAAGCCCCAAGAAGAAGTCCCGACCCACCCCCGTGGCCGAGACGACCCCCGCTCCACCCAAAGCCCCTGAAGTGAGTGAACAACAGACGCCCACGGGGCCAGCTTCCACCTCGGCATCTACGCATGGGGCGTCTTCGGGGCCTACTGCCCGACGCGTAGGCGGTTTCATGGCGTATGAGCAGGACCTTGTCGACCAGCGTCCATCCATCGCCAAGCGTGTCGTTCCTGTGTACCCCAGCCGCGCGCAGCGCATGAACATCGAAGGCAGGGTGGTGGTGCAGCTTGTGGTAGACACCGCTGGCACGTCCAGTGCGTGTACCGTGGTCTCGGCGACGCCCACGGGCTATTTCGAGGAGGCCGCGATAGAAGCGGCGCGCAAGACTCGCTTCATTCCCGGCAGGCTCAAAGGCGAAGTCGTCAACACCCTAGTGGTCATCCCCTTCGAATTCCGTCTCCGTTAAGAACAACTGTCATGGTACGCCCCCTGCCGCTGGAGACTGTCTTTCCTGCGGCAGGGGGCGTGTGTCGTCGCAGTGTGTGGGTTATCCTTATAGATTGGGCGGAAACGGTGCGGAGGATGGTCTGAAGCAGGCGGAAGGGGTACGTCGGCTCATTGTTTCACGCTCTGTGCCATGCTGCCGTTTGACGTGTCACTCATTGCCTCAACGGGCGTTTCGCCGGACATGGTGGCGTGCGTGTCGCGAGGCCAGCCGCCGCCAAGCACCTTGAACAGCGTCAGGGCGTTGGACTGCCGGGCAAGGCGCAACGCCACCAGTTGCTGGCGCGCCTCCGTCTCTGTCCGCTGTGCGTCGACCCGGTCGAGTGAACTGTCCAGACCTGCCTCGTAGCGTTGTGTGGCGAGTTCGAGGCTACGTTCCGCACCGCTAACGAGTGCAGCCTGTGCCTCGACCTGCCCTTTCAGCGAGGTGCGCCGCGCCAACGTGTCGGAGACCTCCCGGAAGGCTCCCTGAACGGCTTTCTCGTACTGTGCCACCCTGATATCGCGCTCAGCCTCGGCAGCTTCGACTCCCGCCCGGATGGCCCCGGCATGGAACAGGGGCAGTGTCGCCTGCGGTACGAAGCTCCATGTGCGCGTCCCGCCACCGAACAGGTCGTCCATCTCCATGCTGGCATTGCCATAGCTGGCCGTCAGGCCGATGCGCGGAAAGTAGCGTGCCCGTGCCGCACCGATGTCGGCGTTGGCGGCCTTCAGGTCATGTTCTGCGGCGCGAACGTCCGGTCTGCGTGCCAGTACCTCTGAAGGCAGTCCCGCCGGGATGGGAGGGAACGGTGTGATGTTGTCCAGTGCCTGCGCGGGCGCAAGATGGTCGGTGAGGGGCATGCCCAGTAGCAAGGCCAATGTGTTCTCGGCGGCGGTGACACTCTCTGCACGTTCTGCAACGTCGCGTTGCGCTGCGTTCATGAGACCAGCCGCTCTTGCCACATCCCGCTCACTGGACATCCCGTGGTCCCATCTACCGCGTTCGAGCGCAAGGGTGATGCGCTCCGTCTCCAGTGTCCTGCGAGCCAGGGCAAGCCGTTCGCGCTGGGCCGCGAGGGTCAGATAGGCCTGTCCAACCTCGGCTACGAGGGCGAGATGAACGCCCCTTGTCGTCTCCACCGTGGACAGGAACTGTTCCAGTGCCCGTTCGCGGAGACTGCGGACACGACCGAACAGGTCGACCTCGAAGGAGGTGATGCCCACCCCTGCCGAGTAGGTATGCGAGGTGTAGGCCTCGCCCGTATATGAAAGTGGCGCGGGAGTGCGCGACATGTCCGCCTTACCCGTGGCTCCAATGTGGGGCACGAGGTCGGCGCGTGCGATGGCGTGCTGTGCCCTCGCCTTTTCAATGCGCGCCACGGCGACCCGCAGGTCGCGATTGTTCGTGAGTGCCAGTTCCACGAGGCCTGCCATGGACGGGTCGACAATCACCCCTCGCCAGTCTTCGCCCTGTGATTCGGGCCTTGTGTTTTGCGAAGGCGTGTCCTCGGGATACGAGGCGGATTCTTGTGAGGCCCCTAGGACATATGACTGCCCGGCCCCGGCGTTCCACTCGGCAGGAAGGGGAGGGGATGGATGTTCATGCCGAGGGGCCAGCGTGCAACTGCAGGCAGTCCAGACAGCCAGCAGGGCAAGGCTCAAAGCCTTGGAAGAGGGGATGTGATTCATGGAGGGTCCGTGAGTGGTTTGCGTGTGCGGTAGGCGTGCCGTCCCATGCCATGTGGCTCTGGCGTCGTCCTCCGGGGGGGAGGCGTCTAACCCCTCGCGCCAATTTCAGGGCAGGCATCTTGCACAAGGGGCGGAGCACCATCGTGCGGGTCGGCGCGTTCTGGTGCTCCGCCTGTGCGGGGCCTTGTCAAGCCGCTGCCAGTTGTTCGAGAATCCGTTCTATGTCGTCCGATGTAAGTCCAGAGTCAGGGAAGTCGGCCGGGACATGGCGGCAGCTTGTGCCACCCCCGGCACCGTCTTCGGCGATGGCACGCAGTGCTCTGGTGAATGCCCGGGAAAACTCCCGCCCCCATGCGGGCTGTGCCACGTCGGGTGACAGCCGCACGGAGACGCACAGCCTGTCTCCGGAGAGGAAGGCTGTCACTTCGCGTTTTGCTTCAGGCCGTGCCGAAGGCGGAGACCATTCACCCATGTGCTCGGAAGGTTCACCTTTGTCGGATAGTCCTTGAAGTGCCGTGACACCCAGACCGTTGAATACGACCTCTACAGGCGGCGGCTGCCTGTCGCCTGTCCACGCGGCTTTGCCGTGGGCAGGCATGGCGTCCAGGAGTGTCTTGAGCCACGGCACCATGTCCTCGACCGCGCCAGATACGTGCGGCAGCGGCAGGGGATAACGGTAGCTGAACGCGCCTACGGTCTTATCGGGGTCCACCTGCGGGAAAAGGGGTTCACGACCGGTGCCATAGCAGTGCAGAACCTTGGTCCCTGCGCAGGTCGCCAACGCCGCGTGGGCCGCTGCAGCCGTGACAAGCGCATCTACTGGAGCGCGACAACCAGCCGCTGCGCGATAGAGAAGATCGCGCAATCCGTGGGCCGGAAAGGCATATTGTTTGTAGCGTGCCACGCTTGTGGAATAGACTGTGTCGGCAGGTTGAACCGTGCCTGTAGGGGCGCCCGTGTAAGGCGCAGTGCAGCGGGCGGCACTCGGCGATGGCAAAGGGGGCCATTGCCCTGCGATGCAATTGGCCTCAGCGATGAAACGTTCGCCGGTAAGCAGCGTGGCCCACTGCTTCCAAGAGCATGAGGGTGGTGCCGCGAGTTTCCCATGGCACATGAAGTCCGATATGTCCCTTATTAGAAGCCCTACGGAGGGTTCATCCGCCACCAGTCGCGAGACGATAAGCAGCAGGGTAAGACGTGGCGGTGACGCTATGCCCGAAGGCTGGGGCGAAGGCTGGGGGATAAGGATGAGTCGCCAGAGGCGTTCGCCGTCAGCATATGCCCCTGATAGCAGGGTAGAGAAGGCATCGGCCTCGGGGGCGTTTGGCGTGAGGTTGCCGAGTAACGCGTCGGGCAGCCCTTGTACCACATCATCCGTAGATGTATGTGGTTCTTTCAGCCCCGGTATGTCTTCGACATGGTCCACCGCCCAGTTGCGGGCGTTATTGGCAAGCAGTTCCATACGCCCAGCCCTGTACACTATCCTCAAAGCATCATGTCTTTGCGCCAGTGCTATAGCCAGCCTTCCGGCATCGTCCCTCCCGAATGCGGGGGGGCATGACACCACGGCAAAAAGCCACCGGGCCGCAGGACGCGTGGACATATCCCACCCCGCGGTGTAGGGGGGCGCGGGCACCGGCCCAGGGCCGAGGTCGACCGTGGGTTCGACAAGCTTGACCCGCCTTGCCAGCCCTTCGATGTTGCGGCCCTCGAACACGTCTCGTGCCGAGAAGCGCATGCCCTCGGCCACGGCACTGCGAATCATCTGCATCACCTGTATGGAGTTGCCGCCCAGTTCGAGGAAGTCGTCACGAGTGCCCACCGTGTCGAGGAACAGCAGCTTGCGCCATATTTCGACGAGTTTGTGTTCGATGTCGGTCGCAGGTGGCACATACCCCGCTTGGCAGGTGCGCTCGTGCCCTCCTGAGGGAGGGATGCCGCGCGCGACCTGTTTCTCGGGCAGAGACTCCAGTTCCGGTTCTATCCAGTGACGTTTCGGGTGCAGGACTACGCCGGGCAGCGGGCACCGCCGGACATCGCTCCCGGAATGGAATGCCTCCCAGTCCACGATGCCGCCGTGTAACCACACCTCGCTCGCCACGTCGAGGCAGCATCGTCTCACCGTAGTGCCTTTCGCCGGAGGCTGGACCGGGTCTAGCCCACCCACGACCCGGATGCCTTCGGCATCGCCCTGTTGCATGGCCAGCGCGCGCATCACATTGCCCGGGCCGACCTCGACGCCTATGCCCGCGCGCGTCTTCAGCGTAGCGAGGCAGCGGACGAACTGCACGGGGTTGCGCAGGTGACGCACCCAGTAGTCCGGTGAGGCCACGTCGTCTCCGGCCCACCCTCCGGTGAGGTTGGTGACAAACGGAATGCGGGGGGCCGAAAGTTCGATGCGTTCGAGTTCTCGCCTGAAGGGTTCCATGATGCAATCCATGGCCGAGGAGTGGAAGCCGTGCGACGTGTTGAGCATGATGCCCCGCAACCCGCGCGATTCGAGAATGGCGGCGCATGTGTCCAAATGTTCTTCCTTGCCGGAGAGGACACTGTTGCACGGGCTGTTGATAACAGAAAGTTCGACCCTGTCGAAGGCATCACCGAGTACTTCATGCAGCCGCGCGGCCTCCACCGGGGCGACCAGCATCCGTCCGCCGGGGGCACCCTGCATGAGCCTTCCGCGTCTGACGACCAGCCGCGCACCGTCTTCGGGTGCGAACACGCCCGCCACAGTAGCGGCCGCATATTCCCCGAGGCTGTGTCCTACCATGCAGGCCGGACGAATACCCCGGTGCATCAGCGTGGAGGCGAAGGCGTATTCCAGCCCGAAGAGTACGGGCTGTGCGATATCCGTCCTGCCCAGCAGTTCGCGGGCAAGGCGGGTGTCGTTGCGACATCTGCCCAGCGTGTCGATGATGTCTGGCCCGCCTTCGTCATGGATGACCTTTGCAATATGAGCGAGTTCACGCCCGAAAAGTTCGTCGTGCAAGAGAAAATGAACCCCCGCCATGGCATGCAGATTGCCTTGGCCGGGGAACAAGAAGGCCACGGGTCTTTCCCCGTCGGCAACCTTGCGTATCTCTGCCTCGCCATCGAGTAGTCTTGTCGCTTCGACGACATCATGGGCTATTAGAGTGTGTCGCATTGCGAAATGCCTGCGCCCACACGATAGCGTATAGGCCACGTCTCGCAGGGGTGTATGGGGAGAGTGTGCCAGACGGTTCCGTAATTCGCCGCGCATTGCGTGCAGCGCGTCGCTATCCGGGGCGGAGAGCAGCAGCAGTTGGGGGCGGGTGTCGTCAACACGTTCGGGCGTGGGCGGCGCCTCTTGAAGGATAACGTGGACGTTGGTGCCGCCGAAGCCGAACGCACTCACCCCCGCAAGAAGCGGGGTGTCGCCGTGCCGTTCGAGAGAAAGTGGCGAGGCACTGGACACGAGGGGGGCCATGCCGCCAAAGCCCGGATTCGGGCTGTTGAAGTGGGCTGTGCCCGGCACAGTGCCGTGGTGAAGTGCAAGGCATGCCTTGACGAAGCTGCCGATGCCCGCCGTGGCATCCATGTGCCCGATGTTGCCCTTGACGGAACCAAGGACCACCCGCGTCCCGGACGGGGCTTCGCGCAGCCCGTATCCCGCCATCAGTGCCGCGACCTCCACCGGGTCACCCATGGGCGTCCCCGTGCCATGTCCTTCGATGTAGGCCACGTCGATGGGCTGTATGCCGCCTGCAGAAAGGGCGGTGCGGATGACGTCAGCCTGCCCATCCACGCTGGGGGCCGAGAATCCCACTTTGGACGCACCGTCGTTGTTCACTGCGGTGGCTCGTACGACGGCCCATATGTGGTCCCTGTCGCGCACTGCGTCGTTGAAGCGTTTGAGCAGAACGGCCACTACTCCATTGGCAAAGATGGTGCCGTCGGCGCGCGCGTCGAAGGGTCTGCACATACCGTCCGGCGAACGCATGCCGCCGGGGATGTGGACGCAGCCCACATTGCCCGGCAGCATTACCGTAGCCGAGACGACGAGTGCCCTGTCACACTCTTCGGCCAGCAGAGCCTGGCAAGCCGCGTGGATGCTGACCAGTGACGATGAGCAGGCCGACTGTACAGTGTAGGCTGGGCCTTTGAAGTCGTTGCGGTAGGCGATGCGGGTCGCGAGGAAGTCCTTGTCGTTGCCCATGACGGCTTCGGTAACGTCAATGTGCCCGCGCATCAGATGCGCACTGAGGTTGAAGGTCAGGTAGCTGCTCATGTCCGAGCTGCCGAACACTCCGGTACGGATACCGTCAGTGTCCTGGGGCACATGGCCCGCGTTCTCGAAAGCTCTCCAGGCGTATTCGAGGGCCAGCCGGTGCTGCGGGTCCATGATGCCCGCCTCGCGTGCCGAAATGCCGAAGAACCCGGCATCGAACATGTCATAGTCACGTAGCGTGCTGCGCACGGGGACGTAGTCGGGGTCGTGGCGTAGAGCGGCGTGAGGGCCTGCTGCAAGTTCCTCATCCGGGATGGTCTCCATGCTCGTGCGTCCGGCCATGAGGTTGTCCCAGAATGCGTCGAGATCGTCGGCCCCCGGAACACGACAGGCCATACCGACCACGGCGAGGCAACCCTCGTCAGGTTCGTAGCGCGCAGCCATACTATTTCACTCCTTCGTGTGCGCAGGAGGTGCGGTTCGCCCTGATTGTCGCAGCGTTACGCCTCACCGCCCGAGCTGTGCCCGTAATGCCGCTCCCTGCGGCCATGTCCTTCGCAGTCTGCTCCTGTTGTGATAGCCATGCCGCGAGGGAATGTACCGTGGGGTTGCGGAACAGTTCAGTGAGGGGAATCTCGCGGTGCAGTCGTTGTTGCAGCATCTGGTGTACCTGTGCCAGCAGCAGCGACGTGCCCCCTATCTCGAAGAACACGTCGTGGACGCTGACATCATCTATGCCGATGACCAATTTCCATATCTCCACCAGCATCTTCTCGGTGGCGTGACTTGCCCGCTGCATGACCGCAGTACCAGCGAACATGCGGACATTGGGACTCGGCAGCCGCATCCAGTCTATCTTGCCGGACGGGGTGCGAGGCCATTCATCCAGCGTGAGCAGCACGTCTGGTACCGCGTGTGCCGGGAGGTTGGACGCGGCGAATTCGCGCACCTGTGCCCGCAGCCCAGCGTCTTCGCGATTGCGGGATGTGGCATTGACGAAGTGGGCGAAGGGGGCGGCCTTGAGGGTGTGTGCGTCACGAGCGTCGAGCCGTCTGCGTTTTAGGAGTGCCGGGGTATAGGTCACTGGTGCCGCGCCTTCGGGCATGAAAAGGACATGAAGGGTCGTGCCGTCCGTGGGCGAAAGGAATACCTCCGCGCTTAGCCCGTTCGCCTTCGCAATCTTGATGATTTCCGGGGCGGTCATACCTCTGTCGGCGGGACGGGCGGCAAGGCGTTCGTCCACGGCCCGCTTGAGGTCGCCGAGTGGGGTCTCCGGGGCGATGGTCGACTTGTCGACGCACAGGGCATGCAGCCTCTGGAAACGCGCGATGCGTGCATCCGGGATATCCGTTACGGCGAGACCGCCCTCGAAAGCGGCCCGGCGTCCGGAAGGGGATGAGAGTAGTGTATGTAGAGCTTCGGAATTGTCGGGGCCGTCAGTACCGTCCCATCGCAGAGTGGTCCCTGAGAACGGGCGGCCCGGCAGGCCGTCGAGGTACAGCGAGACGTCGTAACGGAACTGGAACAGTTCGTTGTCTGAATAGCCGGTCTTCGGGCGGACTTCGGCATGGACGAACCTACCCGACAGCCGATGCAGATTGTGCCACAGGGCGGGAGCCACGAGCAGTTCTCCTTCGCGTCGCATGCCAGCGGTGACGTTGTCCATGAACCGCCGTACGGGGGTCGTGTCGTCGCAGGCATGAAGCTGAACGGCGGTATGGAACTCGCTGAAGGTGTCATGGTTGCGGATGTCGCCGCAGAAGATGTGTCCCCCTTCGGTCATCAATGGCAGCGCCTGTCCGAGGGCACGCAGCAGGTGGTTACTGTCGGGAAAATACTGGATGATGGAGTTGTACACTGCGGTGTCGAAAGCGCCCTCTGGGAGGGGCGGTAACGACGTAGCTTCGGCCTGCACGAGTTCCACGATGGCGTCGCCAGTCATGCCGGGGTGTTCAGCCAGCAGCTGACGCAGGCAGGCGAGGGCCTCTCCCGAAACGTCAATCCCCACGTACCTTTCGCATTCCGGGGCAAGGCCCATGAGCAGAAAGCCCTGTCCGCATCCCACTTCGAGCACCCGGCGTGGAGCATGCCTGCGAATGCCCTCCAGCGAGAGGCGAAGCCATTCGCGCATCTCGCCCTGCGGGATGGCGCTTCCGGTGTAGCTGCTTTGCCAGATGAAGTAGTTGTCGAGAATGTCGCCCTGTCCGCGAACGGCGGCATACAGGCTGTCGTACAGGGTCTCCCATTGGCGCACGCAGGCTTCGCGCCCCTTCTCGTGCCCTTCGTGCTGTGCGGGCTCCGGGACGAGATAGGCCACGAGGCGCGTATCCTCTCCCGCACGGCTGCCTGTGCCGCCCTCGTCGTGGTGGGGCGTCCGTACGCCGATGACTCGCGCTTCCCTGACGCGTGGGTGACGTTCAAGGATGGTCTGCACCTCTTCCGGCTCGACCCTGATACCGCGCACTTTCAGCTGCCTGTCTTTCCTGCCCAGCAGTATGAGACGTCCCTCTGCGTCCATGCGTGCGAGGTCGCCGGTGGCGAACCAACGCCCCGTGGCGCAGGTTTCAGGGAGTTCACCGTCTCCTCTGAAGAATTGCAGGCTTCGGGTCGTGAAGGCTGTGCCATTATCTGCCGCCGCACCTTGGTAGCCTGCCGCGAGGCATGCCCCGCCGACGAGCAGTTCTCCCACGGCCCCTCGGGGTAGCACTGCGCCCGCCCCGTCCACTAGTGCCACATAGGTGTTGTTGATGGGCAGTCCGATAGGGATACCGTCGGAGGACTCGTTCGCGGTCACTTCGTGCCACACGGCATCGGCTGTAACCTCTGTGGAACCATAGATGTTGAATAGTCGTGCGGCGGGTAGTGCCTTTAGCGCGGCAGCAGCCAGTGCCGGTGAAAGTGGTTCGCCGCTGGACGTGAGATGGCGTAGCGCGGGCAACCGTCCCGTGAACCCTGTCCCGTTATCGAGCATGGCGGTCAGCAGTGAGGGCACAAGCACCAGCCGAGTCACGCGTTCGCGCTCCAGCACGTCGAGGAACCATGCGATGTCGGTGGCCCGGTCACTCTGCACGATGACGAGGGGAATCCCTTGCAGCAAAGGGCCGAAGCATTCCCAGAGGAAGTCCACGAACGCAGGTGAGGTCTTCTGGCAGGCGACCTCGCCGTCCTGCCACGGGAAGCACTCCCACATCCACTGCAGGCGGTTTGCCAGCGCACCGTGTGAGATACCCACGCCCTTGGGTCTACCCGTCGAACCGGAGGTATAGAGGATGCAAGCGATGTCCGTTTCCGTCACCGGTGCTTCACCCGCACCCTGTCGGGTCGCGTTGCCGGTATCGACGGAGTGCGGGCCGGAGCTGGCGGGAGAGTGCCCACCTGGGGCGTATGTGTCGATGTAGAACGGTATGACCCTGTCCAGCCCCTGTTCCCCGGTGGCATGGGCTTGTCGCAGTTTCTCCGCCCACGTCTCCATTTCCGTGACCACGTGCCGTGCTCCGGCGTCAATGAGCATCCAGCCCATGACGGCGGGCGGTGACTTGGGGATGAGCGGAACCCACACTGCACCAAGCTTCCACACTCCCAGAATGGCGGACAGCAGACCCGGCCCCTGTGCAAGGTGCAACCCCACGGCGTCTCCCTGCCTTACGCCAGAGGCCGCCAGCCCAGCAGCAACCCCATCGGCCAGGGACAACAACGCCGCGCGGGTCACGCGGGTAGTCCCGGCACCGTAGCCGGTGTGCACAAGAGCTGTAGCTTCGGGCGTCTCGTGGGAGCGAGCTGCATACAGTGTATAGGGTGACAGCGTGACGAAGGCGCGCCGCGGCCCGACGCGGAAGGAGGGAACTGCCTCAAGCCCGAGGGTGTTAACGGGTGTGTCCGGTGAGACCGTGGCTGCCTCTGCCAGAGCCATGAATCCCTCGGCCATGGATGCTACGGTCTCAGGGCTGAAAAGATCGCAGGAATACATGAAATGGCAGTGCAGCCCGTTGTCGCGGGGCCATGCCAGCACTTCGAGGTCCATATGCGTGGAATGAAGGGGGACGCTCAGGCTGTCGCACTGCAATCCACCCGAAATGCTCTCGCCTTCGGGCATGCTCTGGTATGTGAATGCCGTCTGGTACAAAGGGTTGCGGGCAAGGTCGCGCTTACGCCCCAGTGCCTCGGTGATCATCTGGAAGGGAAGCACCGCATGGCCTATGGCGTCCAGCACCGTAGCGGCGACCTGTCGCACGAAGTCCCGAAACGATACGTCGGGTGCAACCCTGATGCGAATGCACAGATTCTCGACGAAGAAGCCCACCAGCGGTTCCAGTGAAGGGTGGCTGCGTGCAGCAAGGCTGCTACCTACAGCGAAGTCTTCCTGTCCGGCCTTGCGCGACAGTGTCAGCGCGTACACTGCCAGCCACACAACGAAGGGGGTCGTGCCTTCCTCACGGGCGAGTCTGTCGATGGATGCCGCCGTCGCGCGGGGCAGGGTGCATTCGTGCAGTCCGCCCCGGAAGGTCTGTATCTCAGGGCGCGCTCCGTCCGTGGGTAGTTCAAGGTCGGGCAGGTTGGCTAGTGTCTCGCGCCACCATGTAGCCTCATCCTGTGCCACACGCGCCACTTCCTGCCTCTGCCAAACGGCAAATTGCTCGTAGCTTGCGGCCAGAGGCTGCCATTGTGGGAGAGTGCCCTGAGCAATAGCTGCGGTCGCTGTGAACAGGTCGTCGAGGAAGACGCGTATCGACCACCCGTCAAAGACGATGTGGTGAACCGTGAACAGAAAGATATGGCTGCTGTCACCCTCTGGAATCAGCATTCCGCGAATAGGGGGACCCTTTTCGAGGTCGAAGCCAACCTTTGCCTCGCGTTCGAGCAGTTGTGGCAGCCGCGTCGCCGCATCAGGGCCTGTGACCACGAGGGGGATGCGGGCCGCGTCGAGGTACTCGACCCGAGGTGGGCCCTGTTCGCATTCGATGAACCTGCTGCGTAGGGGCGGGTGCCTTTCCAGCACGGCTTCCCACGCCGCGGCGAAGACGTCATGCTGTAGTGTACCACGAATGCGCAGCCCGAACGGGATGTTATAGAACGGGTTTGCGGGAACTAGTCTATCCATGAACCACAGGCGTTCTTGCGCCAGCGAGGTCACGGGTACGTCGACGACCATATCTTCGGGAGCCTGAGCGACACCCCCAGCTGCAAGCGGTGCCCCATCCGGTTTGGATACCCAATCCGACGGAGTTATCCCTGCGTTTTGAGTGTTTTCTTGAACACCTGCTAATCCTGCCAGTTCATCAATCGATAGTGCCATCAGGTCATGGATAGGTAGTCTCATGCGGTGGTTACCTGTTCCGGTGCGTTCTGTACGACCTCACCAATGTAGCGGGTCAGAGAACGCCTTTCGTCGTGGATGTAGAAATGGCCGCCATGGAACATGCGGATGGTGCAAGGCCCTTGGCAGACCTCGGCCCATCGTGCGAGTTGATTGGTGGGGGCGTCCGTATCGGCATCGCCGCAGCAGACGTGCACCGGGCAACTTACCCTGGGCACGGGGTGAGGGGGATGCGTCTCAAGCAGGCGGAAGTCGTTGCGAACAATCGGCAACAGGTATTCAATGAACTGTTCGTCGCGCAGCACTTCATCGGGTGTCCCCCCCAGTCGGCGCACTTCTGCCAGCAGCGCCTCGTCGTCCGCTGTATGCAGGGGGGCTTCGCGTCGTGCCACATGCGGTGGCACACGTCCCGAGACAATGAGGGCGCGCGCAGGTGGGCGGCCCATAGATTCGAGATGACGTGCAACTTCAAGGGCCATGACGCTGCCGAGGCTGTGTCCGAATATGGCATAGCCGCCCTGTGCGGTGAGGGGCGCCATGGTCACTGCGGCTTCTGTCGCGGCCGTGTCCAGCGAGGGGCTAAAGGGGTCGCAGAAGCGTTTGCCTCGGCCCGGGAGTTCGACCGGGCGTACCACTACCCCTTGCGGCAGCAGCGGCTGCCATTGCCTGAACATCTCTGCACTGCCACCCGCATGGGCGAAGCAGAACAGCTGCAGCACTCTTCCGCGCCCGGCGGGGTACTCAGTGTCGACCACGGGGGTCATTGCCGCACCTCGCAGGCGGCTACCTGTGCCGGAAGCTGCGCTGTCGCTATTGCGCCATCCCTACCGCTGACGGATTTCAGCCACACCATGTCAAGGGTGCGCCCTTCGTCGCCGGTGAGTTCGAGCATGACGTTGCGCAGCATACCTGCAATGTGCCCCAGCGATGCACTGTCGATGACCGTGCTGTCGTAGAGGAACGAAAGGCGGAAACGGGGCAGGGGAAAGGCGGAGATGACCAGTGCAGCGTTGGCGCGCCCTATGGCGTCGTCGGCACGGATGGAGAGGGCTTCGCCAGCTGGGGTATGGGTCTCGCCCGTATCCATATTCTGGAAGACGAGGCAACTCGTCAGTGGTAACGGCGGCAGTTTTGACCCGAGGGCGAGGATGTCCTCCGGCGGCACATGGTGAAAGTCCATCGAGGTCATCTGGTATGAGTGGATGTCGTCCAGCCATTGTCGAACGTTCAGCCCACCGGCGCAGTCGAGGCTGTAGGGGATGATGCCCAGAAGCAGGTTGAAGACCCTTTGGATGCCTGGGACTTCCGACGGGCGAGACGTCACCGATGTGACGAAGTAGGCCTGCGGATGCATCTGGAAGCGAGAAAGCAGAAGTGCCCACGCACCCTGAAAGAGCACATTCAGCGTGACACCAAGACGCTTTGCGCCGCGGTTCAGCCTCTCATCCTCCTCATCGGTGAACTGCAGAAAGAAGAGTTCTCGTGCGCAAACCTTCGCCGGGTCTTCCACAGGACGAGCAAAGGGTAATCGCTGCCCTTCAATGTCGGCGAGACGCTGCCGGTACCAGTCGAGGGCCGCTCGTGTATCCTGCCCGCGCTGCCATTGCAGGTAGCCCCTGACTGATGGGGCCACGGCGAGGTCGGGTGCTTCGCCACGCTGCAGTCTGCCGCAGGTCGCCAGAAAGTCATGAATGGCAAGGCCGAGTGACCAGCCATCGAAGATCATGTGATCGATGGTCACCGTGAGTATAAAGCGACGCTCTGCGGTCTTGTGCAAGGCGACCCTCATGAGGGAAGGACTGTGCCAGTCGAACGGCTTCACAGCATCGAGTTGTTGGAATTTTCGGACGACACTTCCACGCCGGGCTTCGTCGATGTGGCTAAGGTCGTCATAGATGAAGCGTACCTTCGCCTGCTTGTGGATGACCTGAAAGGGTTGGCTTAATGACTGCATGTGCAGTGAGGTGCGTAGCGCAGGATGGGCGTCTACGATTGCCTGCCATGCCGTACGAGCTTCGCCCTCTTCAAGCGGCCCTTCGACGATGTAAGAGTACTGCAACAGGTTCCTGTTTCTTACTTCAGGGAGAGTCAGCCCACCGAGGAAGAATCGCTGGCAGGCCGTGAACGGCAGGATGTCCTCTATCGCGGCAGCATGATTCACGTAGGCTCCTTTGTGCGGAAAGACGACGCGGCCCGGCGCTGAGCGCACTGGGTTCTGGTGGTATGCCGAACGCCGCTAAAGATTTTGGATTTCATTATCATATAGTGTGGAGGCCATCACCAGAATGTACATGTGTCCGTCTTCGGCTATTCGATGTGTAGGTCGCAGGATATCCGAAAAGGCAATGGGGCTGTACTCCGAAACGGCACAAGAATGCCCGAAGTGGGCTAACGAGTCTAACTCTTTGATGACAAAGGATTACTAGTCCAATCAGATGCAACGAATTATTCTTCGCAGAGACCGATATCTCCAACTACTACGGATGCCTCTGGCCAGGACAGAGATAACTCTCTTTTAGCGTGTCCGTGATTACTCTGAGCCTTGTTTAGACTCTGGTATTGGAGCATCTCTCAGCACTAAATTGATAATTCAGATTCCTGATTTGGCTGTCTTTCTAGAGTCTGAACTGGTCGGGGCGAGGTGGCAGCTTCGAGGCGTTGCTGGCCAGAGTTCTCTTCACCGAAGACCACACAAGCTCAGTTACCTGAAGTTAGTGCGTAGGTGTATGCCGAATTTGGCGATAGCGAAGAAACGGGAGATGACAACGCCTCAAATGATACAAATTGGCTATGGACTGCCATATGGGACGTCCGAAAGAGAGTTTTGCCCCCAAGGAAGAACGAACAGAAGGCCGAACCTCCATGCGAACCCCCATATCCCCCGGAAAACTGCATGGTGCTACACAACGATAACATTTTAATAAAATTAATGCGTTACACCAACTCCTTTCTTCTCAAGAATCTCGCCAGCAGGCTCCGTCAGATGGGGCGAGTGCTCGTACCGGATGGTGGTCTGGATGGATTCATGGCCTAGCGCCACGCGAATCTGTTCCAGCGTGGCGCCTGCGAGGCGGGAG
>Ga0302253_1000793_pt1 | contig 22702 bp, 24 predicted proteins | sample AAG_RA_Trp_MG_FD_193537 | JGI IMG/M metagenome (GOLD analysis project Ga0302253, IMG submission 193537) | Enriched activated sludge microbial communities from anaerobic digester in WTTP, New Holstein, Wisconsin, United States - AAG_RA_Trp | ecosystem: Engineered > Bioreactor > Anaerobic >...
GCAGCAGCCGGGATTGCGGCTGTCCCCAGGACCAGCATAACGAACAACAGAACTGAAATCAAGCAACGGGCATTTTTCATATCAACCACCTGGTATTTTTTTTGATGGATAGAAAATGGATAACGGTTATTTCACTATATAAGAAGACCGGTTTGATTCCCGGTTGTAACCATAATCAGTCAATAAAATCCAAAAAGCAACATCTTCAAATGAACACGGTTGATATGGTTCAAAAAAGCGGCAGATTTTTCGCCGGAGAATTGAAGGGTCGCATTCCTGCTGACCGGGAACTGCTGACAGAATTTTCATTCAGTCCCGGGAAACCGGAAAAGGTTTTACATCCCTCTCCCAAGTAATTCCCGATGGAGTCCCTCTTCACCCTGCCCGAATTCCAGATGAGCCTGCTGCTCTTCGTGGCGCTGGGCGGTTACCTCATCGCATCGCGGATCAACCAGTCGGCGGTCATCGGCCTGATCCTTGTTGGCCTTCTCGTCGGCCCGAGCGTTCTGGGCTGGATCACCTACACGGATTTTGTCAGGAGCATTGCACACCTTGGTGCGGTCATCCTCCTGTTCGTGATCGGGTTCGAGTTTAACATGAAAGACATCATACACCCGAGGAACTTTGCGATAGCGCTGCTCGGGGTCATCGTGCCGTGGATCGGCGGGTGGTACCTTGCCGTCCTCTTCGGGTTCGACTCGTCGAGCGCGATCTTTGTCGGGACTGCATGCACGGCAACCAGCATCGCCATCACGGCAAACGTGCTCAGGGAGATGGGCAAGCTCCAGACGGAAGCCGCCAAGGCGATCATCGGTGCCGCGGTCATCGACGATGTCCTCGCCCTCCTCGCCCTCGCCATCAGCGCAGATGTTGTCAGCGGTTCGTTCTCGTATACAAGCGTAGCCATTGTAACGATCAAAGCCGTGGCGTTCATTGTTATCGCTGCAGCGGCCGGGATCCTTGTCATCAGCAGGTACCTTGCCCGGCTCGACAACACCCCCTTTGTCCGGAAATACCCGGAGTTCATCTTCATCTTCGCCATGATGCTTGCATTCCTCTACGCCATGTGCGCCGAGGCGGTTGGTCTCTCCGCAATCGTGGGTGCGTTCATCGCCGGGGTCTCGTTCAAGGACGTGGAGCTTCACCAGAGCCACAGCCTCAAGGAGGGAGCGGAGTACCTCCAGATCATCTTTGCCTCGATCTTCTTTGTCTCGCTCGGGATCATTGCCGACCTCCACGCGGTGACGCAGGAGATCCTCCTCTTCCTCGTAGCCCTGACCGTCGTCGCCATCATCACCAAGGTCATCGGCTGCGGCCTGCCGGCAGGGCTGATGGGGCTCTGCCGCAGGGATGCCCTCATTGTCGGGTTCGGCATGGCACCCCGCGGGGAAGTTGCGATGATTGTTGCCCTCATCGGACTCGAAAAGGGGATCATCGGGCAGGGGATCTACGTCGCCATCGTGATGATGAGCCTGCTGACAACGGTTATCACGCCGATTGTGTACCGGAACTGGTTCTACCGGGGCGGGTGCGGATGTGATGCACCGGGCATGAGTGTCACTGACGGGAATTAATCCGGGGACAGCAGTCCTGTGTTCACCCGCATGATGTGAAGACTCGGAAGCCTGAAGAAAACGATTGACGAGCGACACCGGGGCAGCAGCGATCCGGATCGGCAGGATATCCCGGAACAACCGGGAGATCCACCCAAAGTGGTGGTGACCTGATCCCGTGAACAGGCATGACCGGCATCACCCCGGTTTTTCCTGGCCGGCTTGTGCTGCTTTCCGGTGCACGGACATTCCCCTTAAATACCCTGAATGCCTCTTTACGATCAGGAGCATGGGATATGTTCGGGAAAGTATTGCTGCCAACGGATTTTTCCCCGGACTCGCAGAGGGTCCTTGAGTACGTGAAGGATCTCCCCGGGGTGCAGGAAGTTGTCCTCCTCCACATCATCGACGCCACCCGGCCGTCCCTGCGGGGATGGGAGCACGGCCCGAAGATCGAGAACGCGAAGATCCTTATGGAAGAGAACCGGCAGGTTCTCGAAAAAGGCGGTACGCCGGCACGCGTGGTTGTCGAAACCCTCGTGGATCCCATCACGCAGGGCACCGTTACGCTCGCGATCCTCAACAAGGCCGAAGCCTGCGATGTCTCGCTCATCATGATAGGAGCCCGGGGGAGGAACGCGATCCGGGAGATCCTCCTCGGGAGCGTGTCGGCAGGTGTTGTCCGCAGTGCACGGACACCGGTCCTGCTCATGCGGTTCCCGCCGGGAGCTGCTGCCATAGAAAAACGCCCACGTCTCTTCTCCCGGATCCTTGTCCCCGTGGACTTCTCGGACCTTTCGCGCAATGCATTCTCCCATATTCCGCATAGTCCGGCGCCAGATAACGTCATCCTCCTCCATGTGGTTGACAAAGGGGAGTCCGAGGAGGAGATCCAGGCTGCCGTCCGCGATGCAAAGAAGAACCTTGAAGCCATGGAAAAAGATCCCGCGCTCGCCGGGCTTTCCGTCACGTCCCGTGTCCATGTCGGGTATCCTCCCGATGAGATCATCGCGACCGCTGACCGGGAAGACGTCACCCTCATCCTGATGAGCCCGCAGGGCGAGGGCTGGACCCGGGAACTCCGGACCCTCTTCCTCGGCAGCACCACGAATGCCGTTGTCCGGCGCGCCGCACGGCCGGTCCTGATCACGGCGGGCAGCCGGGCTGCCTGACTGATCGGGACGGAACCGGCACGGGTGGGAGCGGACGATGGTTTCGTGGGAACTGGTATTTGCGATCATTCCGGGCATCATCCTTTTCCTGTACGGGATCGAGCAGTTCTCGCACGAGGTCCAGCTCGCTGCCGGGGATTATTTCCGGAACCTCATCCAGCACCTGACAAAGACCCCCGTGCGGGGGACCATAGCCGGCGCGGTCGTCACCTCCATCGTCCAGTCCAGCACGGCAACCACCGTCATCACGGTCGGGCTGGTCAACGCAGGGATCATCTCGTTTACCGCATCGCTCGGCCTCATCTTTGGCGCGAACGTGGGGACAACGCTCACCTCCCAGCTGGTTGCGCTGAACCTGACGGCCTTTGCCCCGCTCTTCATCCTTGCCGGCTTCCTTATCGGCATCATTCCCGGGCGCTACCGCATCTTCGGCCGGCCGGTCTTTTACTTCGGCCTTGTCTTCTTCTCGCTCTCGCTGATCTCGAACGTGATGGCACCCTACCGCACGGATCCACAGCTGCTGCACCTGATGGCGATGATGGACACCGTCTTCCTGCAGATCGCGTTCGGTTTTATCGTCACCAACATCTTCCAGTCCAGCTCCGTCACGACCGGGCTTGTCGTGGTCATGTCGCAGAACGGCCTGCTCACGCCCGCGTCCGCCATCCCGATCATCCTTGGCGCCAACCTCGGCACACCGACCACCGCGCTCCTCGTCTCCCTCCGGATGAACACCTCGGCACGTCGGGCAGCCGTTGCCCATTTTCTCTTCAGTTTCATCGGCGTGCTGATCTTCCTGCCGTTCCTCTCCCCGTTCACGGCGTTTGTTATATCGCTCGGGGGGGATGCCGGGCAGCAGGCTGCAAACGCCCACCTGATCTTCAACGTGATCTGCTGCATCATCTTCCTTGTCCTGATCCACCAGTTTGAGCAGCTCGTGATCCGGGTCGTGCCGGGGCGGGCGGACGATGTCGTCTTCCTCCCGCGCCACCTCGTCCGCCCGCTCCCGTGGGCCACACGTGAAGCGCTGGGGATGATCGAACAGGAGATCGCCCACCTGCTGACGATTCCCGGGAAACTGCTCGAGGAACTTGAGGCCGTGATGGAGGATCCCGGGAAGTATTCCCTGCGTGTCTCCCAGCTCCGCGATTATGCCCGGTATTTGGACGCCCGGATCAGCGATTCGGCGCTCGAACTCTCTGCCCGGGAGATATCGGCAAAAGAGGCAGCACACCTTGCCGCGCTCGTCCGGATATCGCGGCTCGGGCAGGTGCTTGCGGACCAGACCGGTGATCTGGTGGAGATTGTGCACGGGATCCAGGAGCGGGGGATCATCCTCTCCGAACCCTCGCGGATAACCATCCAGTACTCGCTCATTCCCTGCTCGATGAACTTAAAGACGCTGGTCCTTGCGTTCCCCGTCATCACGGACGAGATCAATGAATCGATGCGGAAGCAGGACGATATCCTTCGCGGAATTGCCACGCACCAGTACCGCGAGTACCTCCGCCGATTTGCAACCGGAAAGACCCCCTCGGGGAGCGAGTTCTCCCGGATCCTCTTCCAGATCGAGGGAATGGCTGCCACCATACGGGAGATACGGAAGACAACGCGGTTATTGAAGAACGAAACTCTGGAATGATGTGCATGGATTTGGGGAAGAAGCCGGAGCGGGGTTGATTGTGGTGGAACGCTGGTCATCGCATATCGGGTTCATCCTCGCGTCGGTCGGGGCTGCGGTCGGTCTCGGCAACATCTGGCGCTTCTCCTCCGTCCTCGGGCAGAACGGGGGCGGGGCGTACCTCATCCCGTACTGCATCGCGGTCTTTGTCTTTGTCCTGCCGCTCATGGTGCTCGAGATTACCATGGGCCGACGGTTCCGCGGCACGGTCGTGAGCGCGTTCGGGGCCGTCCGGCCGGGTTTACGGGTGATCGGGTGGCTTTTCTGCGCCGTCTCCTTCCTCATCCTGGCGTATTACCTTGTCATCACCGGCTGGACCCTCGCGTACTTCCTCTTCTCCGTAACCGGTTCCCCGGTCACCTTTTCCATGTTCACCGGCTCGTACGAACCGGTATTCTTTACCCTCATTGCGGTCCTCATCACGGGTTTCATCGTATCTTCCGGGGTCCGGGAGGGTATCGAGCGGCTCTCTGTCGTGATGATCCCGGCCTGCATCCTCATCCTTCTCATCATGGCGGGATACAGCGCCATGCTGCCGGGATTTTCTGCCGGGATGAAGTACCTCTTCACGCCCGACTTCTCCGTCCTTCTCCACGCGGAAATCTGGCTCGCTGCAGTGGGGCAGGCGCTCTTCTCCCTCTCGGTAGGCGAGGGGATCCTGCTCACATATGGCGCCTACGTGGCGCAGGAGCAGGACATCCGGAAAGCGGCGTTTGTCATCACTATCTCCGACTTCTCGGTTGCACTGCTGGCCGGTATCGTTATCTTCCCGGTTGTCTTTTCAAACGGTCTCTCCCCCTCGGCCGGCTCCGAGCTTGCGTTCACCACGCTTCCCGTCGCTTTCGCGGTCATCCCGGCAGGGCGGATCCTTGCCACGGCGTTCTTTAGCGTCCTCTTCTTTGCGGCGATGACCTCTGCCGTCTCGATGCTCGAGGTCTGCGTGGCCGCGGTCGACGAGGTGGCAGGCTGGACACGCCGGAAGAGCACGTTCATCCTGACCGCTCTGCTCCTGCCGGTGTCCCTTCTGCCGGCGCTCAGCTACAGCGCAATGCATCTCACGCTGGATGGCATCCCGCTGCTGGATTTTATGGACGAGACCATCGGTACGCTCGGGCTGCACATTGCCGCCATCCTGCTTGCCGTTACCTTCACGTGGTTTGTCCCGCAGTCAGTTTTTCTCGCGGAGATCGGAGCGGCATCGCACCTGAACCGGCTCATATTCATCATCTGCCGGTATCTGGTCCCGGCCATCCTCATCCTGACGGTCGCAACTGAACTGTTCACGGGCGTGGCATTTACCAGTTTCACGTTCGTCCATGCGGGGCGGCATATCAGTTCGCTGGTGCAGGTGGAGGGCGTGGCCCTGTTTGCATTCCTTGTGATCGCGGGATGCACGGTTATCGGGTGGACGCGGCGGTAGGGAACCGGCAGTGCCCCGATCGGCAGATAACGGGTGATTTTCTGACCCGGGTATCCGCCACATCCAGAGAGGATATTAAACAATCATATCTCACAGAGATGAAATGACCCTTGAGCGAACGATCGCAAACGCCTTCGCACTGGATGACGAAACCTGGCGGTGCCATGCAAACCCGTGGAGCGTGGCGCTGCGCAACACCGCCCTCCCGCTGCTCGTCCTCGCGCTCTGGAGCCGGCTCTGGCTGGAGTGGTACGCGCTCATCCCGCTCTTTGCCGCCCTGCTCTGGACCTGGTACAATCCCCGTATCTTCTCCCCACCGTTATCGTTCGATCACTGGGCATCGAAAGCTGTATTCGGGGAACGGGTCTGGCTGAACCGCGACAATGTTCCCGTGCCGGCTCATCACCGGAGAGTCCCGAACATTCTTTCCGCTGTATCCGCAATCGGGATGCTCTTTGTGTTCTGGGGCGTTCTCGTCTTTGATGCCTGGCCGGCCCTGTTCGGTATGGCACTCGTGTATGCCGGCAAACTCTGGTTCCTCGACCGGATGGCGTGGCTGTGGGAGGACATGAAGGACAATCCTGCATATTCAGGGCTGGTACGTTATACCAATCGGGAATAAGAACCGGAAAAACCTCACAATCCGGCGTTATGCAGCGGTCACAGGTTGTCCCTGCGGATCTGCCGCCCGCGTACCCACCAGAGGAGGAGCGCCGCGATGAAGAAGAGCAAAAAGAAGGTGAACCGGTTGAGGATTGCCATATTGACCGGAATCCCCTGCGGCGACAGGTAAAAACCCGCAACAAGGAACAGGACGGTGACGCCAAATACCGTGGGGATCGCGAAGTATCTGCCCGACCAGAACGACAGGACAAGGGGGATGAAGTACAGGAGCCAGACCGGTTCGCCCAGCGGGGTCACTGCATCGAGGAGATACACCGCAAGCATGATCAGGGCGGTGACAAGGAGGATGCCGGCGTCCGAAACAAGATACCCGGATAGTTTCCCCAAGATCGTCTCATCGGCATGATGGCGGGAGAAGGGCATGGTCCGGTACGCTTCCTGATCGATTCAGGATTACTATCAGTTCCGGTGTTTGAATATTCTTCCCCTGCCTTCCGGGCCGGTCTATTTGCTGAGACCAGCTCACGGCACAACCGGTCTTTTTACTCCTGTCCCTGCGACGGTTGTCAAAAACAGAAAGGGTTTAAAACATAAGTCCCAAGTAGGTTTCACTGAGCGATGCAGCAGATTCCCTGAAATTCTGTTAATGCCTATCAGAACATTTTCGCACCGCTCGACCCCTGCCCTCTGACGGGCAGAGAACAACCCCCCAACCGAGGTGAAGCGATGATACCAAAGTACATTACATCAGTATCCGAGCTCGACAACCTTGTCGGGCTCGCCCCCAAGGAGAGGGAGAAGCTGGAGACCGTGACGGATCTTTTCCCGTTCCGCTCCAACGAGTACTACCTCTCCCTGATCGACTGGAAAGACGGGCACGATCCGCTGCGCAGGATCGTGGTTCCTGATTCTCAGGAACTCCGGAAAGGAGGATCCTCCGATCCTTCGTGTGAAAAAGATTACACCAGACAACCCGGCCTGCAGCACAAGTATGACCAGACCGGCCTGATCCTGGTCACGGATGTCTGCGGCGGCATCTGCCGTTTCTGTTTCCGCAAACGTCTCTTCATGTCCTGCGAACGCGAGGCGGTAAAGGACGTTTCTGCAAATCTCGAATATATCCGTGAGCACCCGGAAATCACCAATGTCCTGCTGACCGGAGGCGATCCGCTCATGCTCGGGACCCGGCGGCTCGAGGCAATCCTCCGCGAGCTGCGGGAGATCCCGCATGTCGGCATCATCCGAATCGGCAGCAAGATGCTTGCCTACAATCCGTACCGTATCCTGAACGACCAGAATCTCCTTTACGTACTCTCGCGGTACAGCACGCCGGAGAAGCGCATCTACCTGATGGCGCACTTCAACCACCCCCGCGAACTGACCGAGGTCTCGATCCGGGCTGCCGAGGCGCTGCAGAAAGTTGGTGTCATTGTCGTCAACCAGACACCGATCCTCAGCGGCATCAACGATAATCCCGAGATCCTTACGACGCTCTTCCGCTCGCTCTCGTTTGCCGGCATCTCTCCCTACTATGTGTTCCAGTGCCGGCCCACGACCGGAAACTCCCTGTTCCAGGTGCCGCTCGAGGAGTCCTACGAGATCCTCCAGAAATCGTGGCAGGCGTGTTCAGGGCTTGCAAAGCGGGCGCGTTTCGTCATGTCCCACGCAACCGGCAAGATCGAGATCGTGGGCAGGACAGCGGAGCATGTCTTCATGCGGTATCACCAGGCAGCCGAGCGGGCGGACATCGGGAAGTTCATGGTTTTCAAATCGAACCCGATCGCCCGGTGGTTTGACGATTACACGCATATCCTGACGGACTTCGAGCCGAAAAAAGTGTGGCTGTTCTAGGAGGATCGCGACATGGCAGCCATATCAGGAACCCCGCACACAGCCCTGCCTGCCGATCGGCGGAAAGCCGATACGCCCGGTTTCAGGCATCTCGGCGGGCAGATCAGGAGCTCGGTTAAGGATGCCATCTCCCTCCTGAAGGGATATTACCACGGTGCGGAACACCGGGGTGATCCATCCCTTATCCGGAAAGCCCCGTCACCCGGGAACGCTCCCGAATACTGGAAGGACTGGCGCTGGCAGGTCCGGCATGCCGTCAGGGACATCGATACCTTCCAGCAGCTGCTGGGGCTCCGGTTCAGTCCCGAGGAACGCGAACAGCTGCAGAGGACTGTTGAGAAGTTCCCGCTTTCCATCACGCCGTACTACCTCTCGCTCATCGATGTGAACGATTATCGTAACGACCCGATATTCAGACAGGCGTTTCCGTCGCCCAAGGAACTCATTGTCGAGAACTACGAGCTTGCGGATCCGCTTGCCGAGGACAAGGACAGCCCGTGCGACTGTATCACCCACCGCTACCCGGACCGGGTGCTCTTCCTCGTTTCCAATACCTGCGCCATGTACTGCAGGCACTGCACCCGGAAGCGCAAGGTAGGGGATATCGATTCTATCCCCGGCAGGGAAAAGATCCTCGAAGGGATCGAGTATATCAGAAACCATCCGCAGATTCGCGACGTACTCATGTCGGGCGGCGATCCGTTCATGCTCAGCGACGATTACCTGGACTGGATCCTGACCGAACTGCAGGCCATCCCGCATGTCGAGGTCATCCGGATCGGGACCCGTGTCCCGGTCGTCCTGCCGTTCCGGATTACGGACAATCTGGTTGCCGTCTTAAAAAAACACCACCCGGTCTGGGTGAACACGCAGTTCAACCACCCCAAGGAGATGACGGATTCAGCCCGGGCAGCGGTGGCAAAACTCGCGGATGCCGGCATCCCGCTCGGGAACCAGTCCGTGCTGCTTGCGGGCATCAACGACTGCCCGCGGATCATGAAAGAGCTCGTCCACCAGCTCGTGAAGAACCGTATCCGGCCGTACTACCTGTACCAGTGCGACCTGTCGGAGGGGATCAGCCACTTCCGGACACCGGTATCAAAAGGCATCGAGATCATGGAGAACCTTATCGGGCACACGAGCGGTTTTGCCGTGCCGCGGTACGTGGTGGATGCTCCCGGCGGCGGGGGCAAGATCCCGGTCTTCCCCAATTACCTGCTGACCTGGTCGGTGCACAAGGTCGTACTCCGGAACTACGAAGGGATGATCTGCACATACCAGGAACCGGCGAATTACGACCGTATCTTTTGTAACGGCGACTGCAATGCCTGCAAGCTGCAGCTCAATATCAGCCGTGCGGACGAATCGAAGGTCGTCGGGGTTGCTAAACTGCTTGCCGACTATGACGCAACAACGACCCTGATCCCGGAGAACACCGACCGGATCGAACGGAGGCAGGATGAAACACTCTGACACGATTATCCGGCGGGGGGGGAGTCTCATCCAGCACGGCCACCTCAACAACCGGGTGTACGTCATGAAGCTGGCCCCGGCCGAGGCCCCCGACATCATACGGTTTGCAGACGACCTTGCCCGGAAGGAAGGGTATACAAAAATCTTCGTGAAAGTGCCGGAATCCCACGTGGGGATTTTTACCGGCGACGGGTACGTTTCCGAGGCAACGGTTCCGTTCTTCTTTTCCGGTACGGAATCCGCCGTCTTCATGGCCAAATACCTGGATCCGCAGCGCAGGGAGATACACGATCCGACCCTGCAGGCAACCATCCTCTCGGAGGCGTTCGGCCATGCCGGCGAGAGGACACCGCATGTTCTGTCGGACGGATTCTCGCTTATGCACGCCCACACGGGAGATATTAAGGATATTGCAGCGCTCTATCGTACGATTTTCCCGACATACCCGTTCCCCATCACGGATCCGGAGTTCATCCGTCACGCCATGCAGGATTCGACACGGTATTACGTGGTGAAGAAACATCACATCGTTGCGGCCGTTGCATCCTGCGAGATCGATGCCGGGAACGGGAATGCTGAAGTGACCGATTTTGCCACAGGTTCTCTCTACCGGGGCTATGGTTTTGCAAGCCTGCTCCTCAAGGCCATGGAGACGGACCTGAAAAAGGAGGGGATCGGGCTCGCGTATACAATATGCCGTGCGCTCTTCGGGCCGATCAACACGGTCTTTGCCGGCGCAGGGTATGAGTACGGCGGCCTGCTGCCGAACAATACCAACATCTGCGGGGGGATGGAGTGCATGAATGTCTGGTACAAGAAGCTGTGAGGGGGTCCGGAAATGATAACCAGAGCAAAAAAACCCGGCCGGTGCCCGGAGGGTGGTAATGGATAACGGGCTCCTGTACGCGGCCATCGCCATCGCATCGGGGCTGGTTCTCGCAGGCCTTGTGCACGCGGTCATCCGGCTGCTGAAGAAAAAAGCCGAATCAACGGAGAGGCCGCTGGATGATATCATCCTCGCAGCTATTGGAACCCCTCTGGTCGTTGCCATCATCGCGCTGTCAGCATATCTTGCGCTCACCCGGTTCGCTGTCGTCCCCGCATCCCTCGCGTGGCTGATCACGGGTCAGGTGATGAACGCGGTCTTCATCCTGATCGGGGCCTGGATCATCTCGTCCTTCTCGTACCGTCTCATCCACGGTTACGGGATGGTAATAGCTGCAAAGACAAAGACCGACCTGGACGACCGGCTTGTCCCTATTCTCGAAATCGCTGCCCGGTATCTCATCTGGTTTATCGCGCTCGTCCTCATCCTTGCCGATTTCAAGGTCGATGTCACCCCGCTCCTTGCCGGTGCCGGTATAGGTGCCCTTGCACTCGCGCTTGCAGCGCAGGACATCCTCGGGAACCTTTTTAGCGGCATCATCATTGCCGCTGACAAGCCGTTCGGGGTCGGCGACCGGGTGAAGGTGGACGAGTTCTTTGGCGACGTGATGAGCATCGGTCTCCGGAGCACGCGGATAAAAACCCTGGACAGCCAGATCGTCACGGTCCCGAACTCGAAGATAACGTCAGGCGTTGTTGTCAACTTCGCTATGCCGGACCTGAAGATGAAGGTTCGGGTCCCCTTCTCAGTTGCCTATGGTTCGGATATGGAGAAGGTCAAAACAATCCTCCTTGAGATCGCACGCGATGCTGCGGTAAAGACCTCATGGGTCCTGACCGACCCGGCGCCTGCGGTCTACTTCCTCGAGTTCGGTGAATCCAGCCTCAGAGGGCAGCTCATCCTCTGGACGAACAACTATGATTACGTATGGGATGTCCAGGACTGGGTGAACAGCCGTATCGCCAGAAGGTTCAGCGATGAAAAGATCGAGATCCCGTTCCGGCAGGTGGACGTATGGATGCGGCCGGCGGGGGGCAGCAGCTGATGGCATCGGAACTTCTCGCGGGGTTCATCCTCTGCGTCATCATTTTCCTGTTCCTCATCGTCATCGGCAGTGAGCTCTTCACGATCATGGCCGATGAACAGCTGCGGCTTTTGCGTCTCATCGTCCACTATGCACCACTCCCTGCAACGTGCGGGACCCCCACCGGTCCTGAACCGTTATCCCGGTACCTCTCCTGGGCCCTTGGGCAGAACTGCGACCCGGCATGCGGATGCGTGCGGGTCCGTCATGAAGGGCGGATACGGTTCGGGAAGGACGGGCGGTGGATGCCCATGGGGGGCGAGGCGTTCTTCCCGCTTGCGGTACCGGCGTTCGTGTGGCGCTCGACCATCCTGTATGCCCCCGGGATGTGGCTCGAAGCTTTCGACTATTATGTCGATCGAACCGCGGCGATGAATCTCAACCTCTTCTCGGTCTTCCCGCTCAACAACGGTCAGCCCGTGGCGCTGAAGGAACGTTCGCTCCTCCGGTACCTGGCCTGCACGCCGCTCTTTCCTCTCGTCCATGCCACGTCATCGTTCATCCGCTGGGAGAATATTGACGAGACCATGGCAAAGGCCGTCATCAGCGACAACGGGCAGTCGGCAGAAGCATTTGTCCGGTTCGACGGGCGGGGAAGGATCGGGAGCATCGAAGCCTGCAGGAAAACTGACCCGGATACCAGCCGGCCCGTGCCAGGCCATTATCTGAGCAGGTACTCGTCGTACACGGAGATGGGGGGATTCTGGATCCCCCTCCAAATTGTCTCGGAATTCATCCTGCCGGAAGGGGGGCATATCTGCGCGGAATACACGATTACTGCAGTGGAACCTGAAACGCCGGGTATTTCGTCACGGGGTGTTTTTTCATGACATCGTCACCGGGTGTCCCCATCCCGTACCGGATCGTTGCACTCATGCAGGAGCGGAACCGGCTCTATTCCTGCCCCCCGGAACAGCTGGCTGCCGGCATCCGGGCATCGCGGTTCCGGTGTGCCGGGTGCGGGGCATGCTGCACGCGGGCGGTCAACAGCCACATCTTCCTCCTTGACCATGATGTGGACGTGGTAAAAACGATCGACCCCGCAGCGTACGTGCCGGCACCCGATCCGGAATTCTGCGACCAGAACGGAATACTGTACGTCTCCGGCTATGCCCTCCGGATGCGGGACGATACAGCCGGCTCCTGCTGGTTCCTCGACAATGGCCGGTGCCGGATCTATGACCGGCGGTTCTCCGGCTGCCGGATCTACCCCCACATGTCGCGCCGGTCCGCCGATACTGCAGGATCGGTACGGTGGCGGGGATTTGCACGAAAGTACCGGCACGGGCATTACGATGCGGAACTCTCCGATGCCGAAAGCCTGAACCTTGCCCGGCAGGTGATGGAATACGAGAACGCGTTCCTCACCCAGCAGATCGCGTTCCTTGAAACCATCCACGAGTATTTTCTGATCCACAATCTCCGGAATGATCCGGAGATGCACCGGCAACAGGTGCAGCGGCTCCGCCACGGTGGGCCGGTGACGGTAAAGGTGTTTCATGCCGGGGAACTGGAGGAGTGCCGGCCAGCTCCCCCTGGATCGCATTCACCGGGGTAGCCGTCCGGTGATCCGTTCCTGTCATGCGGGTGAAGGTGGAGCGGAAACAAGAGCGGAGCGGCCGGGTTTGTCAGGATTACCCGGCCCTGCAGGTATTGTCAGATAAGGAACGAAACGATAACCAGAAACGCGATCAGGATCGTAAGGAACCAGAGGATCTGGTATATAAGCTGCTGTGAAAAACCCTGGGCCAGGATGTCGCGCGGACCGATGTGGAGGAAAACCGCCCCGGCGATGCTGCCCGCGATCAGGCCGACGATATTCTGGAGCGTGAGCACTGCCGCTTTTGCTGCCCCTGCGGGAGACAGGACAAGGGAAATACCTGTTACGATTGCCGGAGGGAGGAGGGCGGCAGCGATGGCAACCCCGGCGATACCTTCAGGGATACCTTCCGACAGGGCGGTCATCGTGGCAAAGCCGAGCAGGAGGGCCATCAGGATGAATACCGCGTTGGGGTCCTGCCGCGCGAGGATCTCCGGTGTGATGGGAAGGGGGGTGACCAGGGAAAGGGCAAAGGTGGCAAGAGCTGCAATCCCGACGAGCATGAAGACCATCAGTCCCAGCAGCTCAACGCAGCGCACCGTTGTCCTGACATCTCCTATTGCCGTGTACACTGCAAGTGCGTAGATCGGGCCGAGCAGCGGGGACAACAGCATTGCACCGATGATGATCCCGACATTGTTCAGGAACAGCCCGATCAGTGCCACAAGCCCGGCAATGGCTGCAAGGATGAACGTGGTCCGGTCGAATTCCGTGCGGGACTCCGTTGAAGCAAGGATCTTCTCGATGGGGGTTCTCGATTCCGTTTTCCTTGCGCTGAACTGTTCCCTGATACGGTCCACGAACGGCGATATGACAAAATCCGGCGAGGAGACCTCGATGAGCGTGATGCGGTCGTCTGGTTCAGCAGCATCATAATCGGGGATCAGCCCGGTCCAGAGGGGGCGGGGGTGCTTTGGGAGCGCCCCGTTGGTCTGGTGGATCAGCTCATCGAGCATGTCATCAGGTATATAGAGGATGAACCGCACGGCTCCCCCGCGTTCGCTGACGGAATAGAGAACGTCCTTAACCTGTTCCCGGGTCTTTTCCGATCGCTCTTTCGGGACTTCGATGATGACTTTTTTCATCCGGCGGCTGCCTCACGTGAAATCTCGGAGCAGGAAAGGATAAACCTGTTGCCTGCTTTCCCCTCCGTTCCGGGTTGCCGCGTTCTACAGTCTCCGCTCCGACCGGAGAGATGCTGTTCCCTTCTACGGACCGCCCTTTGATGACTGTTGCCGGTCGCATACCGCGGATGAATGAGAGGAGCGCCAGCTGGATAAACCCGAACTGGGATTCATTGATGTTCTGGATATCGATAATTGTCGAGATGATTATATACAAAAGGGATTGTCAGATCACATTCAGGATTCTGTCGAGAACAAACCACCCCAGGAGCACCGCTGCAATCCCCCCGGCAACCAGCTGGAGAAGGCGGACAGCATCCATGCCCTCCGGGTTTGCCCCGATCATGTCGCCGGTGATTCTGAACGTGCCGGTATCGTCTCCCTTCCCTCTTTCGCTGCCGGCTTCGTCCTTCTCAGTTTTCCTCCCCTTTTTCATGAACACCAATAGGGAGAAAATCCTTAAACCCTTTCCGGGCCACACCCGTTTCAGAGTTCGCCGGAACAGGTCGTTGTAATGACCTTGTTCTCCGCTTTCCGCAAGTACTCGATCAGGGTCGACTTGCTGTAATTGAGCTTCTCTGCAAGTTCCGTTGCGCTGGTCTTTCTTGGGTACTCGTAATACCCGGCTCCGATTGCGGCGGTCAGGACGAATCGTTCCTTCTCTGTCAGACAGGGAAGTATCCGGTACCCCCGGTAATCAGCAGGCTCGTATGCGATGGATGTCACCGTCCCAAGGAGTTTTGCGAACTGCGATACCTTCCCGAGCGCCGGTTCCGGGCCGGTGCAGCTGAACGTGATCACGTCCTGCGTGAACATAAGAGGCCGCTCCCAGACCACATCGACATCGGTCCAGTGCAGCAGGGAACGGAACCGGGCCGGCATGGAGACTTTGACAAGGCAGATGTGTTCGCGGCCTTTCGACTCAAACGTGTCGAGGATGCGGAAATGGGAAGGGAACCGGACCTGTTCAGGGGAGTATCCTTCCGCAAGCAGGATCCGGGTTATCCCGAGCGTGAAACCCTCTGCAGTGTTCTCTTTGAGAATTTCGAGAACCTCAATCTTCTCGTAGAATCCTGCGGTTGCCCGGATGAAGTGCACGAACGCTGCATTCAGGGTGAGCGAGATGGTCAGTTTTCTCATACTCTCAAAGGAAGTATGAGCCATCATGGGTGATGAGGTTTCGGACATGTACGGAAACAGGATAGTAATCACGGGCATGCCATGTATCCTCAGGAGAACATGCAATGATGACACTTGATTTTCCGGTCGGGTACCATGCGCTCCACAGAACGAAAATCATTGAATACCAGCTCAACCGCTGGCATTCGCTCGGGTATGCCAGGCTGGAGGATATACAGGAAGCGGGCCGGCAGATACGGGATTTCAATGACTGGAAACGGGTCATGACGCTGCTGGCAGAGACTGCCGTATCCGAAAGGAGGTGGGTCAATGCTGCATTTTATTTCCGGGCTGCGGAATTTTTCGTCCTCCCGTCTGACTCCGACAAAGGGATCCTGTACGACCGGTTCTCGGACTTGTTCTATAACAAGGCCTTTGCCGGTGAACCGTTCGAACGGCACCAGGTCCCATACGGGGGAACATTCCTCCCTGCCCTCCATATCCCGGCAGCACGCAGGTCGGCAAAAGGATCCATTGTCATCCACGGCGGGTTCGATTCCTTCATCGAGGAGTGGTACTCGTGCGCCACGTTCTTTGCCACAAACGGATATGACGTGGTTATGTTCGAAGGGCCGGGACAGGGAGCGGCCCTGAAAAAACACGGACTGCCATTAACGCATGAATGGGAGAAACCGGTCAAAGCGGTCCTTGACTATTTCAGGCTGGACAATGTCACCCTGCTCGGGATCTCGATGGGTGGTTGGATGTGCTTCCGGGCGGCCGCGTTCGAACCGAGAATAACGCGGGTGATTGCTTCCAGCATTGCGTTTGATTATATGCAGATTCCGCCCCTGCCAATCCAGTTTCTGGCCAGGATTCTGCTCCGGTTCCCGCGCCTGATGGACCGGGTTGCCGTCCTCAAGATGAAAGCAGATTACCAGGAGCGGTGGGGGATCAGCAACCTGATGTACATCACGAAGAACCCTTCGCCGACCGGCGCTTCGGAAGTCCTCCTCCGGTTCAATGGTTCGAACCAGCACCCGGAGCTCGTGAACCAGGACGTACTGATCCTGACCGGGGCAGAGGATCATTTCATACCGCTGAAGATGCATTACCTGCAGGTGGATGCGCTGGAGAACGCCCGGTCGGTGACCGCGAGGATCTTCACGCGGGAGACGCAGGCGCAGAACCACTGCCAGATCGGGAACATCGGACTTGCGCTTGGTGTGATGCTGGACTGGATTGAAAAAAAATCGCAGGAATAGCAAAATCCTACGATATCCGCCGGTTTTTCCGGTATATCCTTTTTTCTCTCAACCGCCTCTTCTATCCTTGTCTGCATCCCCCCCATGCATACTCTGAACAATCTCCCAATAGACCCCTATAATCACAATCTGGTTTCCGGGAAGAACAGATCCAAAACCTCAACATCTCCGGCTCCGAATATTGAGGAATATATCAACGACACGCCGCCTGCCATCATGATTCTCCAGTATTCCCCGTTCATCATCCCGCTGCTCGTCTCGGCCGCCATCACTGCTCTCCTCGCCATCCTGAGTTTCAGGCGCCGCGATGACCCGGTCATCCCTCCGTTCATCCTCATGATGTGCGCCACAACGCTCTGGGCTGCCGGCTATGCCGTCCAGCTCGCGAGCGCCGACCTTGCGACAAACCTCCTTGTCACCGCAATCCTCTACCCGGCCATCGTCACTACGCCGGTCGCGTGGCTGATGGTCGTCATCTGCTATACAGGCCATGAGCATGTCCTGAGCCGGAGGAACACCGCCCTCCTCTTTGTCGTGCCGGCTATTGTCCTCGCGCTTGTGTACACGAACCCGTACCACCACCTGTATTACACGGCATTCAATCCCGGGACTCTCGCAGGCGCGGTTGTCTGGGATTTCGTGCACGGGCCACTTTTCTGGGTCCAGGCAGTGTACGGGTATCTCTGCATCGGCGCTTCCTTCATCCTCATTATCCAGCGGTTCTTTACATCGCCCGCGATCCACCGGAGGCAGATCGCACTTCTCGGACTCGCGGTCGGTATCCCGCTGCTTGCCAACCTGTTCTATGTGTTCGGCCCGGACACCCTCCCGGGCATCGACATCACACCCGTCACCCTCACGGTCATGGGGATCCTCCTGGCAATCGGGATATTCCGGTTCCGGCTCTTCACGCTCACTCCGGTTGCCTACCCGCTCATCTTCACCGCTATCGAGGATGCGGTCATCGTCCTCGACCGGAACGATCTGGTCAGCGATCTCAATCCCGCGGCGAGGAAGATCCTGCCTTACGGCAGCCGCTCACCGGTTGGCGAACCAGCAAAGGCGGTTCTTCCCCCGGCACTGGCGGAGGTCGCGTCCTGCGAAGGGAACGGCGACCGGGATCTCCGGCAGGTCGTCATCACGGGAAGCGACGGGATCATACGGGACTACGAGCTCACGTGCCGGCCGATCCCGGACCTGGTCGGCGGCTGCAGCGGGCGGCTCATCATGCTCCGCGACGTGACGGAGAAGCGCAAAGCCCGGACCGCGGTCGAGCGGGCGAACCGGAAGCTGAACCTCCTCTCCAGCATCACGCGGCACGATATGCTGAACAAGCTTACTGCTCTCGGGGGCTACCTCGACTTGGCGCTGGTGGAAAAGGACCCGGTATCACTCAGGCGCTACCTGGTGTCCATGGAGAAGATCACGCAGATCTTCCAGCAGGAGCTGGAGTTCACCCGCGACTACCAGGATCTCGGGATCCATGAACCGGTCTGGCAGGACGTTGAGGCGCTTATCCGTGCAAAGGCAGCGACCCTCCCGGTCCGGGACATCCGCTTATCACTCGATATCCGACCTGCGAGACTTGAGATCTATGCGGACCTGCTCCTGGAGAAGGTATTTTACAACCTCATCGACAACGCCCTCCGGTATGGCGGAAACGCGATGACGGAGATCCGTATCACCTCCCGGGAGGAGAACGGGAACGTTCTCCTCGCGTTCGCCGACAACGGCGCGGGCATCCCCGCGGAGGACAAGTCCCGGCTCTTTACCAAGGGGTTCGGGAAGAACACGGGCCTCGGCCTCTTCCTTTCGCAGGAGATCCTCTCCATCACCGGCATCACCATAACCGAGAACGGCGAGCCGGGCAAGGGCGCCCGGTTCGTTATCATGGTGCCGGCGGGGATGTACCAGATCCGGCCCAATGATCCCGGGCATCAGCCGTGATTGTCCGGCTCATCTCATCCTTTTTTCCAGACCCTTCCTGTGCAAGGGAAAACCATTGAGATGTGAACCCGTATCAAATAATAAAGTATTAATACCTAGGAAGGATATTGCCTTCTTAAATATCCGGCAGACACAGCTGCCGGGTTTGAAAAAAGGGGTATGATAAGTGATGTCCAAGGTGCAAAAAAAATCCGGCGTTGCGCCGGTTCCGCATTATTCCATGCCGGATCATTCGGCGCCGCCATACGAGCTGATCCTGGAAGATCTGCAGGACCATGCACACTGCATGATCGGGACTTCCTATTTCTACATCATGGAGGATGAGGAAGGTCCCTGCCTGTGCAGGATCGTGTACGGGGGTGGCAGGATCTACTTCCATGAAATCGTCGACCACCGGAAACATGCGATCAGTGACGAGGATCTCGACGATGCCGTCAGCGACGGTTCCGGTGCACTGGAGCTGCCGGGCCATTATCCCATCTCCCGGCTTATCGAACAGAAATTACGGATTCTGTACAACGGCCATCCGTCCGTTCCCGCACCGTAGGCACAGAGCATGGTGTTTCCGGAGGATCGCAATGATTTCCCAGGATAATCCAGGCGACGGGCCCCTCATGAATGCGGCACAGAAAGCTCTTGAGACCGGTAATGCCAGCCATATCCTTGCCCTGGTTCCGGAAGAATCCGCAAACACGGTCCGGAACCTTCTGGAACGGGCATGCTGCACGTACCGTGTCCGTAAGGATTCGCGCGACCCGGGAGTGGTATGGTACTACCGGACGGTCGTGCGTCTCCATGCCATCCGGCACGGAACCCGGAGCCCGGACGTACCGGCCTCGCAGCGTGTCTGAACACAGCAGGCCGCACACACCTCAGGAGAACAGATGACTCCCCCGATCCGGTGTCCGTTCTGTGCCAGCGAACGGGTGTACACCCTCATGGATACGCGGCACTGCAAACGGTGCAAAGGGATGTGGCATGAGAATAAGAAGAGCCGGGAACTTCCTGACCGGTCAGGCTCCGGTGTACGCAGCCCACTGACAGCACGGGAGAAGTCCCGGACGGATACCCTTTCGATGCGGCTGCAGAAGGAGCTGGATTGTTACCTGAAAAGGCATCATGGTAAGATCTGCCCTGACAGGATGGCCCGGGACAGCGGGAACCTGGCGTCACAATGGTTCCGCCAGTATATCAGAATCTGCGTGAAAAACGGTACACTGACCGGTAAAAAAGATCGGCACGGGACGATCTGGTATTCGAGGGAAAGCTGGTAGGGTAACCTTCTCATCAGTCGTTGGATGAGAAGCGATCCCGGTCCTGCCGGTGCAGATGATTTCCGGTGCATCCCTGGTTTCCGGCATGGTCCGTCTCTCCGGTATTACCCCAGCAGCACATTAAACAGGTACCCCGTCAGCGTGAACGAGATGAACAGGATGCCTGCGAAGACCGCCAGCAGTTTCACCTTGATCACCTTTCGCAGGATGACCATCTCCGGCAGTGAGAGGCCGATGACGGACATCATGAACGCGAGCGCCGTCCCCGTTGCCATACCCTTTGCCGTCAGCACTTCCATGATCGGGATCATACCCGCTGCGTTGGAGTAGAGCGGGATGCCCACGAGCACCGCGATCGGCACCGCAAGGGGGTTGCCCGGCCCGGCGATATTGACGAGGAAGTCCGCTGGGGCGTACCCGTGGATGACCGCACCGATCGCGATGCCGAGCAGGATGTACGGCAGCACTCGTACGGTGATCTCCTGTGACTCGCTCCTTGCAAAGGCAAGCCGGTCATTCCAGGTCATCGGCTTGTCGGGGTTGTCGTGTATCTTGCACTTCCAGACGAACTCCTCGACCTCGCTCTCGAGGTGGAGGCGGCCGATGATGATACCCGCGATAATCGCGATGATGAGGCCCGAGACGATATAGATGAGCGCGATCTTCCAGCCGAACATGGCAAGCAGCATCGCTGCAGCAACCTCGTTGATGAGCGGCGAGGCGATGAGGAACGAGAAGGTGATCCCGAGCGGCACGCCGCTCTCCACAAACCCGATGAAGAGCGGGACCGCCGAGCAGGAGCAGAACGGCGTCGGGATGCCGAGGAGGGCTGCAATCACGTTGCCCATACCCTCCGTCCGGCCCGCCACCCACTTCTTCACCTTCTGCGGAGTGATGAAGGTTCGCACGATGGCAACGGCAAAGACGATTACGGCTAGCAGCAGGGTGACCTTGATCGTATCGTAGATGAAGAAATTCACGGACGATGCGAGGGGCGTGCCCTGTACAAGCCCCATGACTGAATACGTCAGCCAGTCAGCGAAGAGTTGTAAATAATCCTGCATCCGGAATCCTCACACAAGCGGCGGCGCGAAGGTTGCGAGTAGCAGCAGGCCCCTGTCTCCCGCCACAACCCGGTGCACGGTGTCGGCCGGCATGACGCCCACGAGCCCGGGCATATAGAGGATCTCTTTCCCGTCCAGGACGCAGTGACCCGCACCCGCGAGCACATCGTGGATCTCCACCTGACCGGCATGGGCATGGTCGCCAATCATACAACCGGGCTCAATCCGGACGTGGTGCAGGCTCAGGCGCCCGCCGGTATCTTCTCCCGTTACGAGATGGCGGAGCGAGACGCCGGCGAACTTCGGGTGGGAATTCCATGACAGGGATTCGGTTTTCACGCTCTGTTCTGGGAGGATGAGATCAGTGTGCCGTGCGGGAGGGGTCATCGGATACTCCATTTCAAATTTTATTGAAATATTGTGCACAGGGCAAGGTTATATATCTTTTCATTTCAGATTATTTTGAAATGAAACGCGTGACCAGTGCCTGCTGCAGCCCGGGAATGAAGAACCGGGCGGGAGCGGAGACCTTGGAGATCCCGGAGCCGATCCGGCGGGAGCTCGAGGAGATGGGAGGACTCGCGGCGCTCGCGGAGCAGATCCCCACTCAGGAAGAACTCGCCGCGCAGAGCCGCGTCCATCACGCGCTTGCGGATCCGCTCCGGCTCACCATCCTCTACCTGATAAAGGACCAGCCGCTCTGCGTCTGCGTCATTAACCGCTTCATGCGTCTTGCCGGATCCAAACTTTCCTACCATCTGAACATTCTGAAGGAAGCCGGCCTGGTGGAAGGTGAGTACCATGGCAACTGGATCATTTATTCGCTCACGGATACCGGTCTGAAATACCTCGATTAATCTCCTTTGGCGCATAATAACTGGTGATCATAACCAGTCACGGAACACGCAGGGCCGTAATGAAGATCGCAAAAGAGTTCCGGCTCGTTCACTGCAGCGACAACCGGATCAAGAAGGAGTTCCTCCTGTCAGGGCCGGTGACCCGTGAGTTCGCCGCGTTCTTTGGAAATTTCGGGGAGACGCGGGGGGTCGATGGCTTGAAAAAACTGTACTTCACTTTTCTGATCCCGCAGTGCCTCAATATCAAAGGGATCATCGGTGAGTCTTCAATCGAGGTCTGGTTCTTCCCGGAGTTCGTCAGCACCGGGGAGCGTTTTCTTACCCTGCTCCTCGCGGGATCCGAATCAGGCAGGCCGGATACAGATCTCAGGGAAGGGCACCGGAAGCTGCTTGAGCAGGTTACCGGTATACGGAAATAGTCAGCCGGCCGGCAGTAATTTCAATACGTTATCGCGCGTCTTTCAGTTCTCCGACCGGCCCTTCCCAGACAATCTGCCCGCAGACAATGCGGCAGATCCGGTCGCCGGTGTCGCGTGCATCGCCGGGCCGGTGCGTCACCATGATGCACGGGACTTTAAGTTCGGCAACAATTTGCCGCACGACCTCCTTCACCGACCGGCGGCTCTCCGTGTCAAGGCCGGAGAACGGCTCGTCGAGCATCAGCAGCGACGGCTCGGTTGCAAGCGCCCGGGCAAGGGCCACGCGCTG
>Ga0302253_1000795_pt1 | contig 22638 bp, 14 predicted proteins | sample AAG_RA_Trp_MG_FD_193537 | JGI IMG/M metagenome (GOLD analysis project Ga0302253, IMG submission 193537) | Enriched activated sludge microbial communities from anaerobic digester in WTTP, New Holstein, Wisconsin, United States - AAG_RA_Trp | ecosystem: Engineered > Bioreactor > Anaerobic >...
ATTATTGATGAGATGGGTTATCTGCCGTTTGATGACTTTGGCGCTCACTGCTTCTTTCAGCTCGTTTCCAGGCGATATGAAAGAGCTTCGATTATCTTCACCTCAAACAAGTCCTATGGCGAATGGGAGACATCTTCAAAGATCATGTCATTGCAGCGGCTATTCTTGATAGGATTCTCCATCATTGCACTACTGTCAATATAAAAGGCGATAGCTATCGACTTAAGGATCGCAAGAGGCAGGGGATAATTCCTCAGAGCTTTTCAGGATAAGGTGCGTTGAGATATGGCTGGGCAGAAGACTTAAGTAGAACTGGACAGTTTTATTCCGCCATAATTGGACAGTTTTATCCCGGCGTTGACACCCAGCGCATAGTTGGCCGCTGCGTGGGCTTATTGAGTTGATTGGGAACTGTCAGTCCCGATTCCTTGAGCCTCTCCCTGAGCCGCTACTCTGCAAAAGAGTAAATCAGAAGGCTGAGGGCCATGATCATGCATAGCGCTTCTATCCTTCCCTCCTTCTTCAGATAAACTTCAGAAACATGAAAGCACTTATCCTTCAGGAAACGAAAACCGCGCTCAACGGTCTGCTGCCCTTTATAATATCTGAGCATGGTCTCAGGATCAAGATCGGTATCGTTGCTGATAAATACAAATCTTCCCAGCTTCTTGCGTTCATCGTTTAGAGCCTCGCTCGTTCAGATCGATCTGAGCCTCAATTTTGAAGCGGACCTTAACGGGGCTCATCCTTTTTTGGCCTGCCCCGTCGCTTCTCAACCTTTTCAGCTACCGACAATACATTTAGGTTCTTGATCAGGTGATGAAAATGTGTAGATGTCCAGATTGTTACCTCTTTTTCAGCATCAGGGACACATGCGAACTTTATGCCCATGTGCTTCGTGAGGTCTTTTCAGCCAGTATCGTCTCCTTTTGGATCTTCCTTCGAAGGTCTGTTCGTCCCTCTTTTGCTTTTCTTCAGACCATACAACAACAGCACGCTGAGGAACGCCGCCATAATTCAGATCAGAAACATGGAAAGCATATCGAGGATCCGTGCCTTGGGTAAAATCCAGTTCTGCATCAAGAAGCCGTTCGATGTCATCCAATGTCTCCGGCGCACGAGTGATCCATTGCATATCTGTTCCCAAAAGTTTGATGTTGTCCTCTGTATACAAAGCGCTATCCACGATCCAGTATCTATTGTCGTCTAAATTGATCGCTTGCTGTGTTTTTTGGATCATCTTGATTAGGCTTTTCTTATCTGATTCGTTTCCTGAGAACGCCTCGGTAAAAAATGGTAACCCAAACTGGTTTGTTACTAAACCGAGAACGAAACGCTTCAGATCCGTTCTGCCATCTTTGGCATGACCAAAGGTGATCCTTATCGAATCCGTACTATCCGGCGCATCATTTTCGTACTTGCCATGAACGCTGAAGTTCGTCGTATCAACATGGATCAGCTGTGTTCCTAAAGGATGAGTCTTCATGATCTGCAAAGTGATCTCATTGAATAGTTCAGTTCAGTCACGCCGTATTCATAAATCGTATCAAGTGTCCTGCCAACTACATCGTCGTTGAGAGCAGAGGGAGGTGACGCCTTCTCCAAGCAGCTTTTCTGTTGGAATCGTCATGAAGAAGTTGGGAAACAGGTATAACCTTTGGTGAGTGAATCCTAAGCTGTTGAGAATCATAGCTTTAGTTGTTATCGAATGAGGCAGGTTCTTGGAACCCTGTTTTGGCAGGGCCCTATCTATCACTTCAGCAATTTTCAAGTCGTCAAAATTCCAGCCACGATTCCAAGATGACCTATATTGTACGATTGGATGCCTGCATCCACACTACATCCCTGCGGAAGAGCATAGTGGATATTTATTTAAAAATGTTTCTGATAATAAGAGGAGAAATTCAGAAACCACGAGCCAAAAGTGCGGAACGTAGGTTGAACATCATCTAAAGCCGATAGTAGGTCAGCCAATCCCTAAATTGGAATCATATGCCTTTGCAAAGGGATTAATATACCAAACAGAGTCACCCATTAGCAAGTAGGGTGTCCTTCAAAAATAAATTTTGGGCCGTAGTATTAGCCAGCATACCCCAGCTCCTTGGCCTTTGAATAAGCTGCCTCCATTTCGGACTGGCGACCCAATGCTTTGAGGGCATTCCCTTTGCCTGTCCATGCTGTGGCGGAGAGATTCTTGGCATACAAATCCGCTAAAGGAGTTACATTGAATGGTGCAAATTTGATGGCCCTGTCATAATCCTCAATGGCCTCCTCGTATCTGCCCATATTATAAAGGACCATACCTTTGCCATTCCAGGCACTTCCATCTTTTGGATTCAGTGCTATAGCCTTGTCATAGGCCTTGATGGCTTCCTCGTATCTACCTATCTGAAACAACGCATTGCCCTTCCAGTCCCAGATATCGGGAAACTCAGGCATCATTTCAAGGGCTATGTCGAAGGCATTAATGGATTCATTATATCTACCGAGCGCATAGAGCGCGTAGGCTTTGCCAGACCAATTTGGCCAGCTACTTACATCTTTTGAATTCAGCTCTATGGCCTTGTCATAGGCCTTGATAGCCTCCTCATACCTACTTGCAGTACTAAGGGATTTGCCTATGCCGCTCCATATTGTAGATTGATTCTTAATATCGCTAGTGGGTATAAGCTGAGCAGCCGTGATCCAGGCCGCTATTGATTCATTGGTCATGCTTAGACCCTCAGAGTAGCATATGGCTTTGTCTATCCAGGCATATGCAGCCTTTGAGGGACTAAACTCAATAACCTTGTCATAGGCTTCAACAGCATCTTCCCACCTACCCATCCCAACGAGAACAAGCGCTTTATTTTCCCATGTATTGCCATCATTAGGATTCTTTTGAAGAGCCTGGTTATAGATTTCCAGTGCTTTCCCACGAGCTTCAAAGGCTTCAATATCCCTCCCTAGGCAGGAGAGGGCCACACCCTTATTGATCCAAGCGCTGGCATTCTGAGAATTTTCCTCCAAACGTTTGTTTAAGATTTCCAAAGCAATTTCATACTCTCTTTTGGCCTCATCATGCTTATCAATGCGACTGGAAATGCCGGCTTTACCAAGCCATGCGTCGGCATTTTCTGGATTTATTTGAATAGCCATATTGTACGCTTGAATAGCCTCCTCATAAGATCCATTTACCTGCAACTCTTGGCCTTTCTGACACCAATATTCCGTAGTGTTCTCTTGTGCCAAGGCAAAGATGCATAATAAAACCATCGCTATCAAGCCAATAGTGAATTTGGCCCCTAATATTTTTAGCTGCCTATTATTGATTTGCCTAATGTTCACTGATCTTTTCTTCAATAAAATAACCTCCTTTTCAGGTAATGTTGTATAAGGTAACCGAATCCGATCATTCTCCACATATCCTACCCTACTCTGCCGTTTCCACATACGGCATTTGACGTTGTTATGTTCAACAAATATAAATCTTGCCAATATTACGCCAGAGTTCTGCCTAAAAGGCCATATATATCACAGATTAAGATTAACTGCATTTAGGCAAGGGCTGATAGCAACATTAGAAAATCGGAACACTTTGGAAGTTTTTACATTTCCATATAGAATCCTCAAATATCGCGATGTAAAATCTGGACTAAATCAGGCTTCAATTAAAGGTCCAATTGATAAATTAAGACCTATTCATCCTTCCACTGCAGACAGAATTTACAATTTTCATAAATTTTGATCGATCACCAAGGTATCTCTGAGCTTCCTTGCCGCACTTCCATCCACGCCCCTCAATGACCTGAGGGAGAGACGATGGGGACCTGGTTTTTAAGCTAATTTTCGGCAAATCAGGAATTTACATAATCAGAGGCATACTGAATGGATTGAGCATCGAGGATATTCTGGACAACATCCATTCAAAGAAGCTCAATGACAATCAGGGAAAAATCCAGGATGCTGTACATGCGAACATATCACAATCGCCTATGTCGATTCCTGGAATCGGATTGACTTCCGCATCAATTACTCCTGCTGAAATTAGGGTATTTCAAGGTCGCATATGCTATATCAAGGACAAAAGCCGATTCAAAGCTGAAAGCAGTTCTATTTCAGGATCAAGAGCAGTTACGGAGCCAAAGTCGCTGTCGTCGCATTAGCTGGAAAGGTTATCTGCATCCTCCATCACTTGATAGTCAATCAATAGATGTTCGACGATGAGATTACGAACAAATCCAAACGAGAAAAGCCTGGCAGACCTTCCTCATCGCCTGAGATGACTATTGCGGATGATATTAAGATTCTCGTCAGATCAGGATATATTGTCCAAAAGGATCCGAGATAAAAGGAGGAAGACTGAATCTTCCTCAATGAGTTCACCCCTCATTACCCCAGCTTCTCTGCCACGTGAAATGACAGGCTTGCATCTCTGGCCCTTCCCAAAGCCTTCTGGGAATCTCCTTTGCCCTTCCAGGCCTCGACTAGCGTTGGATTTATCTCTAAGGCCTGTCTGAAGGCTTCCAGAGCCTCTTCATTCCTGCCCAATGCCAAAAGAGCTTTGCCTTCGCCAATCCAGGCACTTGGCACATGGAAAGAGTTTGGCGATGCTGTCTTGATGGCCTGGTCATAGGCCTCTCTAGCTTCATCGTATCTGCCAAGATTGAAGAGTGCGTTGCCTTTCAACAGCATGAAGCTCGTCTGTTTCGAATCGTTCAACAATGCTTCATCGGAGATTTCCAGTGCCTTTTGGAAGGCTTTTCCAGCTTCATCCCCATTGCCGGTCTCGTTTAGAGCTTCTCCTTTGTCAAGCCAGATCTGCACGATCTGTTCAAGCTCTTTGAGATCATCGCCCGGCATCAGCTCAATGGCTTTATCGAACGCCTCTTGAGCCTCGTCATATCTTTTCATCTCGACAAGCTGTCGAGCTTTGGTGCTCCAGGCTTGAGCGTCCTTTGGGTCCAGCTCAAGGACTTCTTCATAGGCCTCTAATGATTCATTGTATCTGCCAAGCTTTGCCATATCATATCCCATAAGGCTCCAGGCCTTTTTGTTCTGTGGATAGAGATCCGAGAGGTTATCAAGAAGGCTGAGAGCTTCTCCAATCTGGTTTGAACTGTGGAGCACTGCGACTTTGGCAAGGCTCCAGGCTTGAATGTCTTCATCATTATCTGCCGGTATGGTCTCAATAGCTTTATCCAAGGTCAGCAAGGATTCGTTGTACCTTCCGATCATACCAAGAAATTCGCCTTTTCTTCCCCAGGCCCCGTAATCTTCAGGATCGATCTCTGTAACTTTGCTGTAAGCCTGCAGGGCTTCTTCCCATCTGCCCAGGAAAGCCAGTACATCCGCTTTGCCCTTCCAGAGGCTGACGTTTTCCGGATCCTTATCAAGGCTATGGTTGAAGATGGCCAGAGCCTCTTCATTTGCCTCTTTGGCCTCGTCTTTCCTGCCCAGGCCGCTCAAAGCTATGGCCTTATTCTGCCAGGCTTTAGCATTCTGTGAAGTGTTCTTCAGGTCTTCTTCCATTAGCAGAAGTGCTCTCTCATAAGTCCTTTGACCTTCGTCCTCTTTTCCCAGAGTATATAGCGTTGATGCCTTGCGAAGCAATGCAGTCTCATTCTTTGGATCGAGCTTCAAGACTTCATCGTAAGCAAAAACGGCTTCCTCTTCCAGGTCTTTATGGATGAGCACGTTGGCTCTGTCCATCCAGTAATCTGTGGTATTTTCCTGCGCCTGGGTACAGGTGCATATCATGGCCAGCGCCAACATGACGGTAGACAATATTACTTTCATTTATAGACCTCTTTTTATGGCTCCTCGCGATTATGTATGGTTGAACTTGAATCGGAAAAACTCTATGTCTCTGTGCTTCTGTGGTGAACCGCTATGCTCTGACCCAACCACAGAGTCACAGAGGAACAGAGACCGTATTCTCTGCCCGAACTCACCCACATAAAAAGTGCTGGGGGTCATTCCTGATGCCCCAACTCCTTAGCCTTGGCATAGGCAGCATCTGCATCAGTCTGACGACCTAAAGCCTTGAGAACATTGCCTTTGAACAACCAAGCACTCGCTTTTTCAGGTTCCAGCTTAGTAATCATCTCATAAGCATCCAGAGACTCATTGTACTTCCCAAGGACATTGTAATAGGTAGCTTTCTCATACCATACGCTGGGATTCTCTGGATCTAACTGAATGGCTTTATCGATGGTATCAATGGACTCATTGTACCTGCCAAGGTTCAGAAGAATATTGCCCTTGGTGATCAAGGCATCAATCATCTTTGAACCGTTCAATTCGATCACTTTATCATAGGCGCTGATAGCCTCCTCACTCCCATTTAAGATGGAAATCAGCCCCGCCTTGAGAAACCAAGCAGTGGCATTCTTTGGATTATCTTTTATTTCTTGGTCGTAGACATCTATGGCTTTCTTTAGGAACTGGTTGGATTCTTCTTGATTCCCCAAACTTGCCAATGCCATCGCACTAGTCTGCAAAGCCTCGATATCTTGGGGATTTTTGGCTAATTTTGTCTCACTCAAATTGAGAATTTTACTATAAGTCTGCATGCTTAAAGTGTCGAGAACCATAGATTTTCCATTCCATGCGGTCATATTGTCAGGATTTATCTGGATGGCTTTTTCATACGATTCCAGGGCCTCTAGAGGGTTGCTTTTATTAAAAAACAGGTCGTCTCCTTTTGCTATCCAGTATTTTGCTGTATTCTCCTGTGCTGCAGCAGAAACGCATAATGCTGCCAGCACCAGCAGGCCCAGGGCAACGGCCCACAGCCTGCTATTTTTGTGTCTTTTCCCCACTCGACATTTGTTCAATTCATTCACCTCTCTTCGATGCAACAAAAAAATTTCAGACGACGTTCAGATCGGATTTTTCACAGCCGCCTTATCGCTGGCCTCTCCAGGAGTCCAGGCCCATCCCAGGTAAAAGACCCTGTCCGTTTGGGACTTGACATCCACAAACCGGCTCTTGTCCGCCCCGGAAGCTTGTTGGTCCTCGGCTTTATCCCTGGATTCGTCTATCGCATCCGTATTCATACTCGAGGGCACAATTGCGTCTGCAAGAATTGTGGCTGCAGGTCTGTATTGTGATGTATCAGGATTGATCTTGAACCCTGTAGCGTCTCCGCTGGAGACCTTCCCCTGGCTATCTCCTCGCAGGAAGCTGCCTCGAATGGTCTCGCCGTCTGTCTCTCCAGCTATCGCCGTCTCCACAATGATACCGCTGCCGATGCGAATGGACCGGGCCAGGAGGTCAACCTCATTTCCGGCAAGCGAGCCCATCACGACCGCATTCCAGGGTCCAGAGTCGCTTCCAGTGCAGGCTCCTATCAAACGGCTTTCATGCTGGCGGATCATCATGGTGACCTGCTCGCTGCCCAGGTTAATCGTCCAGATGCCCTCCAGGTTCGGAGGCTGGGCGGCAATTGCAGGATCCTCTGCCAGGGATAGGCTTGAGAGGCCTGTTATCATCACCAATAACAGTAGCATCAAGCATCGCAACATAAAAAATACTCTTGCCACTGATTCATGACTCAGTGGCTCCATCAGAGCATCTCCTTTCCGCTCCTCTCCAGGGAAGTGTTCCTGATCCAGCTGTAGTTAGCTGCCTCAGGTTCGTACTCAGTCCTCTCGGTGACGTAAGGGCCGCTTCCGGCTTCTCTCACTACCATCTTCACCTCGTTTTGGCCCGACGATGGATAGCTGAACTCGCCCTCTGCGGTCATTATGCCTGTGATAGAGCCATCGGGCTCAACCCTATACTCGAAGGAGGCCACAATCATTCCGGTATCATCTTTCAGGGTGATGTTTCCCGCAGTATCGTTAAGGGTGATGGCGCTGTTCAAGAAGACGTCCGTCTCGTTGCTCTCGCCCCTACCAAGATGGATATTGATCCTCTCGTCAGAATCAATTGTGAAATCAGGCAGAGTGATGAACTGGTTACTGCTGCCGTCCCTGCCGTCAATGACATCCAGAGTCCAGCCGTTGAGGCTCTGGGCAGCTGCTCGACTGTTGGCCACTACCAGGAACTCATCCTCGCCTGTGGCCATAATCTTGGTGATGGCCAGCATTTTGGGGGTTGAAGAAGGCTCAGCACCGCTCTCCTTCTGGACTTTGTACCCCAACTCCCCAGCCCTGGCATGGGCCTCTTCCGCCTCGGCCTGTCGGCCCAGCGCCTTCAAGACTTCTCCCTTATAAAGCCAGCCTGCCGGCTCTTGGGGATCAAGCTCTGTGACCTTCACAAATGCCTTCAAGGCCTCTTCGCTATTGTTCTGCCCCATGAAGTTAATGCCCTTGAAGGTCCAGACCTCTGCTAATTTTCGGCTTGAGCTGGCAGGGATCATCTCAATGGTTTCATCAAAAGCCTGGTCGGACTCGCTGTACCTCCCAAGCATAAAGAGAAGCTCTGCCCTCTGCCATCGGAAATCGATATTCTCGGGGTTCAGCTCAACTGCCCTGTCTACAGCATCGAGCGCCTCGCCAGGCCTGCCAAGCCACCTGTGAATAAAGCTTTCGTTAAACCAGGCACTGGCATCCCCTGGATCTATCTCCAGTACCTCATCGTAGTAGTCCAGAGACGTCCTAAGGCATTCGATGGCCTCTTCACGCTCATCAAAAGATAGCTGATGGAGTGCTTCTCCTTTGCCCTGCCAGGCTTCTGCCAGTAGAGATTTATTCGAGCCCGCAGCCCCAATGGCCTTTTCATAAGCCTCAGCTGCTCCTTCAAAGGATTGGCTCCTGAATAGATCCCTGCCAGTTTGAATCAAGTCTTCTGCAGTTCTCACCTGTGCAGTCTCTTTAGAATTGGGGAAGCCATAATCCGCCCAGTTGGTGCTCAAGGCCTGCAGCGCCTCATCATGCCTGCCCAGAGGCTTTTCCTCGGGCGAGAAGCCCTTGCCACTGGTCGGCCTCTGCCAGGCTGCGGTGAAGTCCGAGTTGACCATCATGATATTCTCGATGGCTCCTGTGGACTGGTTGCGCCATGCTGAGGTGGTCCTGACAATCTGACCGTCTGCAATCCAGGCATTATGGTAGATGTCCGTACCTTTTGCCCACCACAGGCCCATGATGCTCTGCTTATCTTTGGTTGGCAGCAGATTGAGAGCGCTGTCAAAGGCTTCCACTGACTCGTTATATCTGCCCAAGGAAACGAAGATGTCTGATTTCCTTATCCAGGCACCAATTGCCTTCGAGGAATTCAGCTCGATGACCCTATCGTAAGCTTGTAGCGCTTCATTGCTCCTGCCAAGGTTGTCCAGGCTTTCGGCCTTCAGCCACCAGGCTTCAGCATCTTCGGGATCTTCTTCAAGGCTGCCATTCAAAACCTCGACTGCTCTCTCGTAAGCCTCCTTGGAGTCGCTATATTTTTCCAGGCTCAGCAGGGCATTGCCCCTACCAATCCAGGCCCTGGCCGACTCCGGATCGATCTGAATGGCCTTCTCGTAAGCCTGAAGAGATTCGTTGTAGGCTATGGCCGCCTCCTCGGCTCTATCCGGGCCCATCAGAGACTCGGCCTTGGACTTCCCAAGCCACGCATCCGCAACTGCCAAAGCGGCAGAGGAGTATCTGTATGTCGGGTCCCGTTCAACAGCACGGAGGACCTCATCGTAGGCCTGAACAGATTCGTTATATCTGCCCTGGTCTCTTAAGGCTGCACCTTTACCCGACCAGGCCGTTGCACGATTGGGATCGATCTTTAGGGCCCGGTCGTAAGCTAAAACAGCCTCTCGGTTCCTGCCTAAGCTCCTGAGAGCATGGCCCTTGCTGGTCCAGGCTCGGGCATCGGATGGGTCCAGCTGCAGGGCGCGGTCGTAGGCCTCTATGGACTCATCATATCTGCCCAGATCATTGGACAGAATCTCGCCCATCATCTCCCAGGCCATCACATACTCCGGAGTTATTTTCGTGGCATTGTTTAGAGCTGTAATTGCCTCCTCATACCTGCCCTGCTCCTGGAACAGAATTGCTTTGTTAACCCAGGCACCAGAGTTATTGAGATTCACTTCGATGCTTCTGTTCAGTTGCTCTATTGCCTTCTCGTATCCTGCAGCGGCTTCATCGCGTCTCCCCAGCTCTTTCAGTACTCCCGCTCGATTCTGCTGGGCCTCCTGGCCCACGAAATCCGGATCCAGGTCGATGACCTTGTCGTAGTTCTTTACGGCCTCCTTCAGCACAGCCCTGGATTCCTCAATCTGGCCTCTGGCTGCCAGATCCTGGCCCATATGGGAGAGAGCGACAGCCTTTCCTTCGTAAGCCTGAGCCAGGTTTCTGCTATCGTTGGTGGGTGCAAGCTCGATGGCCTTATCATATGCAGCTAAAGAATCGTTGTACCTGGCGGAGTCGTTGTTGAACGTGGCCAGATCGTCGCAGATCACTCCCTTGCCTGCCCAGGCCTCTGCAAATTTAGGATCAATCTCCAAAGCTCTGTCGAAGGTCTCTATTGCCTCTTCAAAGATCTGAATGCGCTCCTGGCCGCGCAGCCCGTTGACAGCCTGTCGCAAGGCAAAACCCTTCCACAACAGGTAGGTAGTGTTCTCTGGATCAAGCTCGATGGCCCTGTCGTAAACCTGGAGGGACTCATCGAATCTGCTCTGGTTCTGAGTGATCACCCCGGCTAAGTTCAGGCCGGAGGCTTTGTAAGCCCAGAGGGTGGCGTTCTCGGGATCGAGCTCTATGGCCTTATCGACCGCCTGAAGTGATTCTTCGAGAGATCCGTTGTTGTAAAGATCCAGGCTCTTTTCATACCAGTAATTTGCGCTCTTCTCGTCTTCCGCTACAGCGCCGATGCAGAGTATGGCCAGCGAAATCATAGCGAGAGCAAATCTTACTCCTACTACTATCATCGATGGCTTCTTGGCGTCTAATGTCTTTTTTCGTTTCATTTTTTCACCCACATCTCCTGTTTTTATTGCTCATGTTTGAGCGGCAATCATGTTTTTCAAAAAAATAGCCCGGATTATTCCTGATACCCTAACTTCCTGGCCACACGAAAAGATAGGTCGGCTTCAGAGAACTGGCCGAGGGCGCTCTGTGCCAATCCCTTGCCATGCCAAGCACGGCCAAATGCCGGATTGAACTCGATGGATTTGTTGTAAGCCTCTAGAGCGTCCTCGTTCTTCCCTAACGCTAGCAGAATATCGCCTTTGCCATTCCAGGCCTCAGCAGGGAATACTGGAACAGAAGATGGAGCGATCTCCAGTGCCCTGTCTAAGGCTTCTATGGCCTCATCGTACCTGTTTAGTTTGATGAGGGCATAGCCTTTTATGATACAAATGCCGCTGGCATTGCCTGCATCTTTCTGGATAACCTCATCAGAGATCTCCACAGCCTTCTCAAACGCCTTCAAGGCATCATTATGGTTATCCATTTTAGCCAAAGCATTTCCTTTTTTGTACCAGACTTCAGCCCATTTGGGATCTATCCGAAGGGCCTGATCGTAAGCCTCAATGGATACGTTGTATCTGCCTAGCTCGGAGGCCATATCGCCTTTCATGCGCCAACTGTGCCTGTCTCCGGGGCTTAATTGAGCATACTTTTCAAATGCTTCGAATGCCTCCTCTTCCTTGCCTAATTCCGCGAGGGCAAAGCCTGCGCTATTCCATGTTCGAGCAAGCTTTGCAGTATCGCTAGCAGGTATCAGCCCAATAGCCTGGTTGAAGGTTTCCTTGAACTCATCGTAATTGCCTTTGATAGCGAAGTCATATCCCTTAATTAACAGGGCATCTGCCAGCCTCGGCGTATGGTTCAGCTCTATGACCTTCTCGTAAGCCTGCAGAGCCTCGTCACTTCTACCAATCCCATAAAGTACGTTGGCCTTGGACCACCAGGCTTCTCCATCTTTCGGATTCCTCTCTGTGCTCAGGTTGAGAATCTCCAGGGCCTTCTCAATGGCATCGAGCGATTCCTCTTGTCTTCCCAGGCCGATCAAGGCATCACTTTTGGCCTCCCATGCTCTGGCATCCTGAGGGTTCTTCTTCAGATCATTGTCAATGAGATTCAGAGCCTTCTCATAGGCCTTTGATGACTCGCTACCATTGCCCATTATTCCCAAGGTTATGGCGATGCTTAGCCAGGCACTGGAGTTCTCGGGATCCAGCTGTATGACCCTCTCCATGGCCAATACCGACTCCTCCAAAGAGTCGTTTTCAAAAAGCTCAGTTCCTTTTTTATACCAGTCGTCAGCAGTGTTCTCCTGCAGCTCATCTTTGTTACTATGATTATGAGCTAACTCCGGCCCGATCTCCGTCCTCTCGGCGATAAAAGGACCAACACCCGCTGCCTTCTGCACCATCTTCCCCTGATAACCAGTCCCTGGATACTCAAGATCGTTTTCAGCTGTGCCTGAGTAGTGAGTGACCTGGTGAGCGATCGAACCATCCAGCTTGGTCCAGTAGTCCAATGAGGCTACTTTCGCTCCTGAGCCGTCTCTCAGGGAGACGCTTCCGACAGTGTCATTCAGCCCCAGATTGCTGTCCAGGAATAGGTCTGTCTCATTCTCCTGGCCGCTTCTCAGGTGAACCCTGACGGCTTTCCCTGGCAGAAGGGAATATTCCGGCAGCGATACTTTTGATCCCTGAATCTCCAGGCTCCAGTTCTGGAGACTGACGGCCTCCTTCAGGTTGTCGGCGATATCGATGAAATCGTCTTCCTTGGGATTGATTTTGGTTATGGTCAGGCAGGGAGGCCAGGCCTGAGGCTGCGCTTTTGGCTGGTTGAAGGTGTACATTTCCCAATTAAGGCTTGACCCCATGAGTGAGCCTCCATGTCTGCCTGGATCAACCGCCTTGCCTTTTAGCTGCAAGGCTGCAATATAATCGGAGTTGATCTGCTCTATCTCATCGAAGGACTTTGAGGAGATATTGTACAATCCGATAGAGACCCTGTGGATCTGGCCGTTAATGAGCCAGGCTTTTGTGAATATAAAGGTGTTCTCGCTCCGCCGCTGGAATCCTAACTGCGACTCGGATTTGTTAGCGGGAACCAGAGCCATTGCCCTGCTGAAGGACTCTACCGATTGGTTGTACCTGCCCTGAGCCGCCAGGATATCTGACTCCCTTATCCAGGCTTCCAGAGCGTGGGATGAGTTCAACTCTGCCACCCGACCGTAGGCCTCCAGTGCTTCCTCGCTCTTCCCAAAGAGATCCATCTCCTCTGCCCTCAGCCATAAGGCCTCCTGGTCTTCAGGGTTCTCCTGGAGCCTCTGGTCTATGAGCTCCATGGCCTTCTGAATTGACTGGTTAGCCTCCGCTCCGTGGCCCATGCCCGCCAGGGCCATTCCCCTATGATGCCAGGCAGAGGCATTCTGCGGGTCCGTCTTCAGGCCCTCGTCGAAGGCGCTTATTGCCTCCTCATTCCTGCCCATGTCAAACCAGTCCTCTGCGCTGTCCTCCTGCGCTAGGGCACAGGCGCAGAGCATGGCTACCGTTAACAACGCGATGGCAAATCTTGCTTTCATTCACAAACCCCCATTAACTTTACAAAAATGCTATGGTCATTCCTCATACCCCAGCTTCTGTGCCACTAGAAGCGACATGCTCGCGTTGTGGGTTTGGCCCAGCGCCCTCTGCGCCTCTCCCAGCCCGTGCCAGGCTGTGCTGAAATTGGGGCTCATATCTATGGCCTTGTTGTACTCCTCCAGAGCCTCCTCATTCCTGCCCAAAGCTCTGAGAGCATCTCCCCTGGCAATCCATGTGGTTATGTGAGTTAATCTTGGCTCGACGCTCGGAGTGGTTTCAAGGATATGGTCATAGATGGCTATGGCCTCATCGTACCTTTCCAGATTGAAGAGCACTCGGCCTTTCGCCTCCAGGAGGCTGACATCGCCCGGGTTCTCTGCTATCGCTTCATCATAAAGCTTCAGGGACCTCTGGAAGGCATCTGTTGCCTCCTCATTCCTGCCTGTCTTGTTCAAGGCTGATGCTTTGGAGAACCAGGTCTGTGCCAGCTCTTCGGTGTTGTTCTCTGCTGCCAGCTCGATTGCTTTATCATAGGCCTCCAAGGACTCGTTGTACCTCTTCATCTCGACGAGAAGGCTGGCCTTCCACTGCCAGTTGCCGATATCCTCCGGATTCTGCCCGATGGCCTCATTGAAGGCTGCCAGAGCTTCTTCCTTTCGATCAAGCTCTGTTAAAATAAATGCCTTGAAATGCCACCAAGTGCTGCTCCTGGGATTCAGCTCCAAAGACTTATTGACCGCCTCCAGGGCATCTTCCCATCTGTCCACAGAGGCCAGGTTCTCGCTCTTGGAGGCATAAGCCAGGGCAAGCTCATCTGTATCGTTGGCAGGTATCAGGCCGATGGCTCGATCGTATGCTTCAACCGACTCATTGATGTCCCCTATGCCGCTTATAACCTCAGCCTTTCTCCACCAGACATTGTAATCCTGCGGCTTGAGTTCAGTGACTTCATCGTAGGCCTCATGGGCCTCATCCCATCGACCCAGGTTCAGGAGAACATTGGCCCTGCCCATCCAGGCGTCTGCATCCAACTGGTTCCTCTCTATTCTCTGGTCGAAGACTTCCAGTGCCTTCTCATATGCCTTGATGGATTCTTCGTTCCTGTTCAGACTGTTCAAGGCACTGGCCTTTTTTTCCCAGGCCTCGGCATCGCTCGCATTCTTCTTCAAGTCCTCATCCAGAAAGGAGAGAGCCCTCTCGTATTCCTTGGCCGACTCATTCGCCATGCCAACTACGCTTAGATACCAAGCCTTGCGGATCAGGACGGTCTCATTTTCAGGCTCTATATTCAGAGCCTCGTCCAATGCTGAGATGGCCTCTTCGAAGGAGCCGTTGTGCGTCAGCCCTTCAGCCTTGTCCATCCAATAGTCTGTGGTATTTTCCTGTGCAGTGACACAAGCACATAGTCCTGCGACAGCCAGCATGCCCAGAGCAACAGCCCACAGCCCTCTGCATTTGTGTCTTTTCCCCACTCGACGTTTGTTCAATTCAATCACCCATTTTCGATGCAATAAAAATTATTAAGGAATCACTTTTCGTATCCCAGCTCCTTTGCCTTTGCGAAGGCGGCATCTGCGTCTGATGTGCGGCCCAGCGCCTGGAGAGCAATGCCCTTTTTGTACCAGGTCTGTGCACCCATAGGCTCCGACGGGTAGTTCTCGATGGCATTATCGTAGGCAATGACCGCCTCATCGTATTTTCCCCAGGCGCTTAGCGCATCTCCCTTGCTGCCGTAAGCGTGAGCTATCAGCGCCTGCGAGGAGTCGGGATTCTGTTCAACGACTTTATCGTATGCAAAAGCGGCCTCTTCATATCTTCCCGACTGGTTGAGGGCATCGCCCTTTGCGAGCCAGACAAAGGCGGAGGCTTGCAGGTTCAGCTCTATGGCTTTGTCAAAGGCTTCAAAGGACTCGTTATACCTTCCCAGTTTTGCCAGGGCCGTTCCCTTGCCGCTCCAGGCATTGCTCAGCGATTCATTGTCAATTGCATTTTCGCCATCAAGATCGATAGCTTTATCGTAAGCGAGAATGGCTTCAGCAGATCTGTTCATACGGGTATCGAGAACAGAGCCCTTGAAGATCCAGGCCTCCGTTCTCTGCGGGTCCAGCTCGACTGCTCTGTCAAAATACTTGATGGCCTCTTCATACATGCTCATGTTATTGCCCAATGGACCGGCCAGATCAGCAAGAAGGAAGCCTCTGTAGTCCCAGGCCTCTGCCAGCTTTGCGGGCGAGCTGGATGTGACTGGTTCGACGACCTTATCGAAAACCCGGGAGGATTGGTTCAGATCTCCCAGATAGCTGATGGCTGCCTCGACGGCTTCATCACGGGCAAGATCGGATTCGTCGATCTTCCCTGCCTGGTGAAGCGCCATGGCCTTATTCAGCCTGGCATCGAGATTTCCAGGATTCTGATCTATTGCTTTGTCGTACGCTGAAACTGCATCCAGTAGAGAACCGTTCCTGGCCAGCTCCTGGCCCCTGTTGAACCAGTCCTCTGCGCTGTTATCCTCGAATGAGCTCTCCTGCAAATCAGCTGAGCCTTTATTGCCCGGAAAATCGGCTCGGGAGAAGTTGTAGACCACCCAGTTGGGGCTCGATCCCAAAAGATACTCGCTTGGCTTTCCCAAAGGCTTTTCACGGGGAGTGATGGCTCTGCTCTTACTCTGCCAGGCAGCAAAGAGACCGGAATTGGTGCGGGTCTGGACCAGGTCATCGTATGCCTGAATGGATCTGTTGTATCTTCCAAAGTCCACTCTGACTATCTGGCCGTCGATCATCCACTCGTTCAGGATTATGGTGTGATCTCCTTCAGGATACCAAAAGGAGATGAAGCTGGTGGAGTTAACACCCATCAGGTCGACCGCTTCGCCGAAGGCGTCCTGCGACTGGTTATATCCTCCAGGCAGTCCGTAGAAGATGTCCGATTTCCTCAGCCATGCCCCCACAGCCTCAGAGGAGTTCAGCTCTATGACCTTATCGTAAGCCTCAAGCGCAGAATCGGTCCTGCCCAATAATTCCAGATTCTCTGCCTTCAGCCACCAGGCTTCGGCATCTTTTGGATCGCTTTGAAGGCTCTGGTTGAGCAGTTCAATGGATCTTTCAAAAGCATCTGTGGCTTCTGCCTCTCTGCCAAGGCTTGCCAGGGCGATTCCTTTGCTCTGCCAGGCGCTTGTATCTTCTGGATTCTCCTTTATGGTTTCGTTGGTTAGATTTAGGATATTCCTGAATGCCTCAAGCGACTCGTTCTTCTCGTCCATATAGGCCAGGCTTTTGGCCTTGCCAAGCCAGGCATCGATATTTTGAGGTTCGATTTGAATGGCATTATCGAACGCCTCTAAAGCCTCATCGATGTTGTATCCGAATCCGGTGGCAATCAAGCTCTGGCCTTTTTTATACCAGTCATTTGCTGTATCCTCCTGCGCCAGTGACGAGGCGCAGAGCATAGCTATCGCTAACAATGCAACGACAAATCCTGTTTTCATTTACAAACCTCCTTTATTCTCAGAAAAAGTGAGGGAGTCATTCCTGATACCCCAGCTCTTTTGCCTGGAAAAATGCCGCAGCCGCATCTGTGTCTTTGCCCAGGGAATGCAGTATCAATTGATCCGTTGTGGATCTTCTCTTTGAATTCATTCACATCGCCCTCTTTCATCGATCCACTTCTATTGATGAAAAGGATCTAATCGCTATAAGGCAGCCATTTTCCGGCTATCTAACTCAATGAACCGCCGAATTCTTTTTCGGCATTTGTCGGATTACGACAGTTAACGAATATAAACCTTGCGAGTGTTAAGTTTTAAACTTATTAACAGTATGCATCCATTAATACTGCTCATTTGCTCGTTTTAAACAATAGACAAAATGAAATATGAATAATTTGCATAGAGAATAAATCTTATTAGCTTTTTTTAAGAACTCTCGGCATGAGAGAGCCATATGATATATTCATAAATATCTCTCACATCGTTATACCTAAATCAACGAGCCGGAGCCAGTGGAAGTTGGGATGGCAGGATAATCCCGCGATTCTGGAAAACCAGGATAATCTCAGGAGGAGCGCTCCTGGACGGAAAGGAACCTTTCCGATAACTCTATTACATTGGTCCTGCCCCATTCTTTCTTTGTTATGAGGTTTCGTCTCTCCAGTGAGACCAGTATCGTGGTGAGCGTGGATCTGGGGAGGTTGGTCTCATATCTTATCTCCGCCTGGGTCATCCTGCCGCCGCGTTTGATCAATGCCTCAACTATAGAACGCTCTCGAGGAGTCAGAGCATCCATGACCGCCATCATCTCGCTGCTGACTGCGATCTCCTTCTTCGGCCCTTCTTCGAGCGAAGGCATCTCTTCGGGTTCAACATCTTCCTCAGAGGCCTCCGGTTGATCAGATTCAGTTGATAAGGCATCGAGGGCCTGATCATCGTCGGGAAGATCTTCTGCTTCAGGGATCGACGACTCAGCGTTAGGTGAAACTGCTCTGCGTCGGACAATGAAAATAATCAGGCTGCCTATTGCTAAAGCTACGAGCAGAATCAGAAGAAGATAGGCCTGGCTAAGGTCGCTATTATCACCGTTTGAGCTATCTAGATTACTACTAATATTGCCTGTATTTCCTGTTATGCCCTCTTGCTCATTGCCCTCTGGCTCCATGTGCTGTCGATACTCTATTGAGATCGCTGGTTCATAGACTCCGTACCCATGAGATTCCACTATCAAAGAGTCGTTTGAGGTAGATACCAGATAACTCAGTCCCTTAGAGCTGTTGATCCTGCCCAGCTTCGAGCTGTTCGGAAGGTGAAAGATGACATGGTACTCGTTATAAAAACCGTCGCAAGAGAACATCAGGCTCCAGTTCTCTCTTTGCTTCGAGGTCAAAGCATCAGTCCAGGCATAAAGCTGATTGTCAAACCTGTACTTGGAGGTGTACTGAGCGGTATTGTCCGGAGCATAGCGAGCAGGCTCCAGAAAGGTAAGGCCCTCTATGCTATCCGCATAGCCTGCAACCAGGGCCTTGCCGCTATCATACAAGTAGACATCGAGGCTGAGATTCTTCCCAGCGACCTCGCTGTCGAAATCCTGACCGGTAGCCGATGCCATGGCCATGGAGGCCAGGATCAAAAGGAGGCTTGCTCTCACTAACATTCTTAGCAGCGCGACCGATCTCATTTTACCCTTCCAAGCCTTGAGATGAGTTAGAGGCTGCGTTTGATAGATCTTCTCACTTTTCTTATAGTTTGTGCCATTCGTCAAGGATTACCATGCCCCGCTTCCTTCTGATTTCTTAGACTCATCCCGATAATTCTTTCTTATAAAAAAAATGGGAAGGGGCTTAACCTTGATACCCCAGCTCCCGGGCCTTGGCGTAGGCTTCATCCGCTTCGGCCTGGCGGCCCAGCGCTTTTAGAGCATCGCCTTTATTCATCCAGGTCAGAGGGTCTTTGGGATTAATTTGCAGGGCTTTATCGAAAGCATTTACGGCATCATCATATTCTTTCAACTCCCTCCACAAGAGAACTCCTTTGACCTTCCAGGCCAATCCGTTCATCGGATCGGCATCAGTAGCATTACCCAGTGCCTTGACAGCATCCTCATATTTGCCCTGAGCTTGCAGAATGAAGCCCTTTGAAAGCCAAGCCTCCACCAGATCCTCAGTCGATTTTTCAGTTTCAATACTGGTGTTATAAAGCTCAAGAGCTTCGCTATATAATTTATCAGATTCATTTTGTCTTCCTAATTCGGAGAGGATGCCTGCCTTGTTCTCCAGTGCTCCTGCCGTCTGCGGGTCTATCTCTAGAGCCCGGTCGATGTACCGAAGGGCCTCTTCATATCTGCTTGTATCCTCTCTCGTCTGGCTTATGTAAACCAAGGCAATACCTTTACCATGCCAGGCATCGGCATCCTCGGGATTCAGCTCCAGGGCTTTGTCGAAGGCCTGCAGGGATTCGTTTAATATGCTAAGGTTATCTGTGAATGAGCCGATTTTAGCAAGGTTGTTGGCCTTGTAGGTCCAGACTGTGGCATTCTCTGGGGCGATTTCTATAGCCCTTTCATGTGCCTCAATAGCTTTATCAAAGGCCGTCATGCCAGAGGCTTCACGGTCTTTTATGCCCAGGTTCTTATTTTCCAAAGCGATCTTTGTGCCCAGACTCGTCAGTGCCATGCTCTTGAAAAGCCATGCATTGAGATTCTGAGGGTCCTGCTCAAGTGCTCTGTCGAAGGCTTGGGTGGCCTCCTCATAGGATTCGTTACTGGATAATTCTATACCTCTTTTAATCCAAGCAACGGGCGTGTTATCCTCCGCCGCCGCAGCCAGACACAGCGCAGAGAATACGGCCAGGACCATGGCAATCCCAGTCCAGGCCTTCATCTTTTTTGTATTCACTCTTTTTGCATTCATTCCCAAACTCTCCTGTTTCGCTCACTTTATTTCTTCAGCGGGCGTCTCTCATTCGAGCCGCCCGGCGATCCCCACTGGGCATGAACGATAGATAAAAGACGATGTGGATGGACGGTAAATGAAGATTTGTTTGGATGCAGATCGATGTTCAGGATTGTTCCTTTTTGGAAAAGAACGATTCAGACAGCTCTATCACATTGGTCCTGCCCCATTCTTTCTTTGTTATGAGGTTTCGCCTCTCCAGGGATACCAAAACCATGGTGAGGGAGGATCTGGGCAGGCCGGTCTCATATCTTATCTCCGCCTGGGTCGTTCTGCCGCCGTGCTTTATCAGGGCCTCTATGATCGAGCGCTCTCTGTGAGTCAGAGCGTCCATAACGGCCTTCATCTCGCTGCTGACTGCGATATCTTTCTTTTGGCCCTCTGCTGCCGGGAGCATCCCAATGGGCCCTGCATCATCCTCATCCTCCGCATCGTCCTCAGCTGCAACGGTCGGCGGATCAGCTTCGAAAGACGCGTAATCCTGCGATGCTGCCATCTGCGCAGCCTGCAAAGGCTCTGCCGACGTATCTGGGGCACTGACTTCAGGCTGGCGGTCTACAACCGACAGATCTGGTCGATCTGCCTGGCCGAGCGGCAGTCTTTCTCTTCGCCTGCCTACGACGAAAGCGAATGCTGATCCAACAGTCAGGATAAATATAAAAGCAGCAATCATGAGAAGATTTTGTGATCCGCTGCCATGGCCTTCCTCTCTCGTAGATGCGTCTTGCAGAGGCTCATTGCCCAAAGGCTGCTGGTACTCTATGGTGATGGCAGGATCCTTAACACCGTGTGCCTGAGCATCCACCAGCAGGGATTCATTGGAGGCGGTGATCATGTAGTTCAGCCCGCTAGAACTGTTGATTCTTCCCAGCCTCAAGTCGCCTGGCAAGTGGAAGACGATATGGCACTGGCTGCAGAGTCCCCAGGTGGTGAAGGCCAGGCTCCAGTTCTCCCCATTCTTCCGGGTCAGGCCGTCTGTCCAGGCGTATAGCTGGCGAGTATCATTATCGTAGCTGTATCTGGGGACATATTGATTGGGATAAAGGGCATTGTACTGAGCGGTCCTCAGAAATGTCAGGCCTTTTGGGTCCTCCATGTAGCCCGCCACTAGGGTTTTGCCTGTATTGTATAAGTAGATGTCTAGGTCGAGCTTTTGTTCATCCGTACCATCGAACTCCTGTCCAGATGTCAGAGCGATGGAGACTAGCAGAAGAAGAGCAACTATGAGCTTTCTTGGTTCCTTAAGAATACCCTGCCCATACTTCAAAGCCACGATTATCAGATCCTTCTTCATTATATAAAAAAGGAAGCTGTCAACCTTTATACCCCAGCTCCCTCGCTTTTGCGGTGGCGGCCTCTGATTCTGCATTGCGTCCCATTTCTTTAAGAGCTTGGCCCTTAGTAAACCACGACGTGATATGGTTTGGATCCAACTCAGTAGCCTTATCTAAGGCACTGATAGATTCTTCAAGCCTTCCATACTGCATGAGAATGCCACCTTTAGTGCTCAATGCGTCTACCTTCCTGGGATGGTCTAGCTCAATCACCTTCTCGTAAGCAATGAGTGCCTCCTCGAACCTCTGGAGATTCGCTAAATTTTCGGCCTTATACCACCAGGCAGTGCCGTTCTTGGGATCTTTCTGGATCTCTTGATCGTATATTTCTATGGCCTTCTCGAAGGATTGGGTGGCCTCTTGTTCAATGCTCAAGTAGTTTAGTGCTACACCTCTTGCCTGCCAGGCCAATGCATCCTGCGGATTATTCTCCAATTTCTTCTCTACGATACCAAGCGCCTCTGTAGCTGTTCCTATTGTTATTATATCAAGAACTACTGTTTTTCTTAGCAAAATAGACTCATTTTGCGAATCCATTTGAAGAGCTTTGTCGTATGCGTTCAGCGCCTCAGTTAAGGACTCAGACGCCATTGAATTCATCAGATCATCTCCCTTCTTCACCCACTCATCTGCAGTCTCCTGTGCCGCAGCTACCAAGCACATCGCAGAGAGCACTATTAGGACCATGGCCACCCCGATCCAGGCTCTCATCTTAGATTTTCCATTCATTCCCAAACTCTCCTTCAAAGTTGCTCACTTCGTCTCAAGAGGTGATAGCAAATAAGGGACCTGCCCATTATTGGCATGGATTTGGCCCCTTATCCACTATTCCACTGAAACCTCCACATCTGGAAGGCTCGTCTTCGAGCCGCCCGACGACCTCTACCCGGCATGAACGATAGATAAAGGGTAATGTGAATGAACAGAAAACGAAGACCTTATTTTGAAGGCATGTTTTTGTTCAGAATGTTCAAGAATGTTTTTCTACCGAAAAGAACCTTTCTGATAGCTCTACAATGTTCGTTCTGCCCCATTCTTTCCTGGTTACGAGATTGCGCTTCTCCAATGATATCAGAACCATGGTAAGCGTTGATTTAGGGACGCCGGTCTCATATCTCATATCCATCTGCGTCATTCTGCCGCCATGCTTTATCAGGATCTCCATGATCGAGCGCTCCCGCGGGGTCAGGGTCTCCAAAACCGCATTCAGCTCACTGCCAACCTCGATTTCTCCCAGAGACCTGGCAGCATATATTGGCTTTGAGGCATCCTGGGACTCGATGCCGAGCAGATGATCGCCTTCAAGCATATCCTTCTTGACAGGTTGCATCTCATTTCTTCGCCATCTCATCATAAAGGTGAAGACAGATCCGATAAACAAAACAAGAGATAAAATGGCGCCCCCGA
>Ga0302253_1000798_pt1 | contig 22614 bp, 22 predicted proteins | sample AAG_RA_Trp_MG_FD_193537 | JGI IMG/M metagenome (GOLD analysis project Ga0302253, IMG submission 193537) | Enriched activated sludge microbial communities from anaerobic digester in WTTP, New Holstein, Wisconsin, United States - AAG_RA_Trp | ecosystem: Engineered > Bioreactor > Anaerobic >...
CCGACCGGCGGGACTATAGGGAGATAGATGTCCATGTCGATGATGGAATTATGGTTTCGTTAAAGGGCAGACCTCGGTCAATCATATTCGGAAACAGCGTGGTTTTCTGGTACAGTCGGCATCTCCGCTATATGAATCGCACAATATCGATGGCCGACTGAACGACATAAACCCGTTCATTGTTGCCCTGCATATCAACCGGTACAATAAAAAAACCCAGTCGGCTGCGGTCATAACCCATGGTTGCCCCAACCATCTGCTCCCCATCCTTGAATACAACCTCAATCTTACGCCCTTGTGGACGGTCGGATTCCACAAACTTGCGCCGCTCGCGGTAATCCGGGTTTCCATTAAAATCCCGGACAAAGAAAACGGCTTTCAAGTCCTTAACCATTATCTTCAGGGGTTCCTGCCCTTCCGATATGTCAAGCGACTGCAGGTAAAATTGATCTTTATTGGGAAAGAAATTCAGGGTATACCCCTTGACAATCCGTCCATCAACATAGCGAACAACAACCTTCGCTGGATCCATATTTCCCCCCAAATGTTCATCAATCCGCCGTTTTTTCTTCTAAAACTCTGCGACCTTATTACCACATCTGGCAAAAATGACAACCTTGTATTGCCAGGAAAAGGTTGGGAATCCCTGTGATAAAAGCCATTTTTCAAGGCAACGTGATGCGTAAGTTGCTTTTGATTCTTAGGTATTATACTTTTCAGCGCCGTGTGCACGAGGAAAGTTTGCTAAACCGGTTTTCGGGTCGGGGTAAACCGTTTTCGATCTTCAGGTGCATCAGGTGCAAGTGTGTCGGCGACCGCTTTCGTGAGGCGTTATAACCCGTTCTGCCGACGGTCGCAATAGGTTGCCCGGGCTTGACCCAGTCGCCGACCCGCACGACAATGGTATCGTTATGGGCATAATAGGTCAGGCTGTCGTCCCGTGGGTTGTAAATCCAGAGATATCGACCGCCCCGCAGGAGGCTGTTTTTATCCCAGGTATTTTCGACGGAAACGACCAGCCCGTGCTCCATGGCGAGAACGGAAACCGGTTCTCCCGTTACGTCATCCCGGCTATCCTGATTCCTGTCCCGAATAAACAGGTCGTGCGCCGGATGCCCCCCGTGATTGTTCCCATCGAAGTAATCATATCCTAAGGCAAGATAACCGCTGCCATTTTTCCCGCCGATCGCCGCCGGTGCATATCCCCGCAGGGGGAACACACAACGGCCGGACACGGTGCGCAGTGGATCTGCTTTTTCGGTGAAAATTTTGAGGTCCCCCATCACCGTTTTAAGTCTGACCACAGCTTCGTTCTTATCGATGCGCCCGTTAAGAATTTGCGTGTTGAGGTTATGGAAGGCCTCACAGGGGCTGCACAGTAACTCGGGAAGATGGCCGCTTAAGGTTGCAGGCTCCTGTTTCACTGGAGGCAGATCCAGCGAAGCTGCGGTCGCAAGAAAGGTGCTTATCAATGAGACAGTCAGGATAAGACCGGTCCCCGTCAATCCGCGTTTGTTTGTTATCCGTTGTTTCTTCATCGTATAAGTTTCGCCATAAATCAGGTGATTACTCCAGAATTCGATACCGCGTTTGTCTGAACCATGCTAAAAACGGCTTTCAGGCTCTGTTTAAGCGGCATATTTCACCTGAGGAGTAACTATACATCCATGGCTCGCTACCCGGCGTTAAAGGGACAAGGTCTTTGGCTGCTGATCTTTTTCTGGTTCCTGTGGTTTATGAACTTCAGCATCCGGACAATTTTCTCGCCGCTCATGCCCCTCATTGAGGATGAATTTGCCATCCGGCACACACAGGCCGGTGTTTTCTTCATATCCAATGCCTTCGGTTACGGTATCGCCATCCTGTCCAGCGGAATGCTGGCCGGACGCTTCGGCTACAAGCGCGCCATTATGGTCTCCCTGTTTTTCCTGAGTGGTGCCCTGTTTTTGGTTTATTATGCAAACAGTTTTGCTTTTCTCTGCATTCTGTCGCTTTTCCTCGGCCTGGCCTCCGGCATTTACTTGCCTTCGATTATCCCTCTGATTACGCATTATTTTGAAATGCACACCTGGGGAAAAGCCATCGCGATTCACGATTCCGCCGTATCCTTCAGTATTTTCGGCGCGCCGTTTATTGCACTGTTTTTTCTTAATTTTATGCCGTGGAAGCATATCTTTATCGTGTTCGGCATCATCACCCTGGTGAATCTTGTTGTTTTTTCACGCACCGTCAACGAGTTGAAAATCAGTCGCTTACCGAGTGGAAACAGTCTGGTTTTGCTGCGGCAACCGGCGCTCTGGATCATCACCCTGATGTGGATCTTCTCTTCAGGAGCCAACCTGGGTATTTACTACATCACACCGCTTTACCTGATCAAGGAGCGCCATCTGGATCCGGTTTATGCCAATGAAATATTCGGTTTGTCAAGGATCGGCGGCATTTTTGTGGCCATCGCCGTGGGATTTATCATTGACCGGTTCAGCCTGAAAAAAACGATGTTTGGACTCAGCCTGACGACCGGCATCCTCACACTTTTTCTCGCCTTTACCCAGGGCCGCGTTCTGGAAATCTTTCTCTTTCTCCAGGCGGCGGCAGGATTCGGATTTTTCCCAGTGGGATTGGTCGCCATTGCCAGAATATTTCCGGAAAACCTGCGCAGTCCGGCAACAGGCTACATCGTCACCTTGGGGGTCTTTTTCGGTCTTGGGATCATACCATACCTGCTGGGTTTGGCAGGCGATTACCTGAGCTTTGGTTGGGGCATAGCGATTGTGGGCCTCCTGGTCATTGCCGCCAGTGGACTAACGTATCACCTGAAGGAAATTGCGTAAGGCCCACCTTCTCAAACCATTTCGGCCAGTTCAAGAATGAGTTCTTCCGTATCGAGCCAGCCCAGACAGGGGTCGGTAATGGATTTGCCGTAAATTTTCCCCCGGGACGACTGGGCGCCTTCTTCGATAAAACTCTCAATCATCATTCCACAGATCATCCCCCTTAGCACCCCGGAATGTTGCCTGCTTTGCATGATCTCTTTGGCAATCCGGGGTTGTTCGGAAAACTGCTTATTGGAATTGGCGTGATTGGTGTCCACGACAATGGACGGATGCACCAGGTCCCGCTTCAAATAAGCCTCGGCGAAGGTGATCAGGTCCTCGTAGTGGTAATTGGGTACGGCCAACCCCAGGTGATTGACCGATCCCCGCAAAACGGCATGGCTCAGCGGATTTCCCGAGGTTTTAACCTCCCACCGATTGTAAATGAAAGTATGCGGTGTCTGGGAGGCATGGATCGAATTCAGGGTCACCTGGATATCGCCCGATGTCGGATTTTTCATCCCTACAGGCACATCAAGACCGCTGCAGGTAAGGCGATGGGCCTGGTTTTCGACGGATCGCGCACCCACGGCCACATAACTCAGCACATCTTCCAGATAAGGATAATTGCCCGGGTAGAGCATTTCGTCCGCCGCCGGAAGCTGAGATTCGCGCAGAGCCCGGATGTGCATCTTACGGATCGCCTGGATGCCCCTGACCATGTTCGGCGCTTCCTGAGGATCAGGCTGGTGCGCCATGCCTTTGTAGCCGCTGCCGGTCGTCCGGGGTTTGTTTGTGTAAATACGTGGAATAATGACGATCTTGTCCCTGACCAGTTCTTGTACCTTGGCCAGGCGGCTGATGTAATCGCAGACGGCGTCTTCATCATGCGCCGAACAGGGTCCGACGATCAGGAGAAACTTTCCGCTCTTCTTGGTAAAAACGTCCCTGATCTCGTGATCTCTCGTGATCTTGATCTCTTTCAAATCCTTATCCAACGGCATATCCGCCAGGATTTCTGCCGGCATGGGAATTTCCTGTACATAGATAAAACTCATTCGCCGATCCTCCCCCCAAGTATTTCATCTCACCCGAACCGCCGCCCCTGTCTCGAACCTTAAAATCAAAGGTTCTTAAACAAGGGGCTGCCGTGACCTGGCTGATTTAGGTGCCATATTAGCAGAGAAAGGCGCTTTGTGCATGTCCTTTGTGACTCTTCGAACAACGGTGAGTTGATCATCATGATCTGCCACATTTCAACAGATTTTCCCCTTTTGTTTTCCCTTTCATATTGACATAAATAAGCGCTTCTCCTATATTTTCCCGCAACGCACACAACTTATTATCTTTGCACGAACCGTCAAGATCAAAAAGGAGGTTCCCTTGGGAATTGAAAAACGGATCAACGAACGCCTCGCCCGGGACGAAATGATCTGCCTGGCAACGGTCATTGAATCCCCGCGAACTGACCTGCCCCCAGGCACCAAGACGATCATCCTGCAGAACGGCGAGATGGAAGGTCCACTCGGGCAAACCGACTTGGCAAAAGACATCCGCGCCCAGGCCTTTCTCGCCTTCCGGGACCGGAAGAAGACGCTTCAGGACTATCCAGGCGACATCCGCATTTTCCTCGATATGATCATGACCGATGTTAAGCTCGTCGTCTGCGGCGCCGGCCACATTGCCGTTCCCCTGGCCAAATTTGCCCGGGATGCCGGATTTTATGTTTTCGTGATCGACGACCGACCCGATTTCGCCCACCCGTCGCGTTTTCCCGGCTGTAAGGTAATCGCCGATGATTTCATTCCAACTCTGCGGCAGATGCCCGTCAGCCCCACCACCTACTGTGTGGTCGTCACCCGGGGCCACGAACATGACGCGGAATGTCTGCAGGAGATCCTGCAGAAAGAAAATGACGCCGCCTATGTCGGGTTGATCGGCAGTATGCGGCGGGTACGCTTTGTAGTCGAGATGCTCTCCCGTCAGGGAATCCGTCAGGAACGTCTGGACAGTCTTTTCACGCCAATCGGCCTTCCTATTGGGGCGGAATCCCCAGAGGAAATCGCCGTATCGATTTTAAGTGAATTAATCTGCGTCCGCAAAAAAGGCCCGGAACAGGCGCGCATCCTCCGCCGGGCCGCAGGAGTAGGCTTATGACCGACCGCGAAATCTTTGAGAAATTAGAGGAGCTAACGGAAGCCGGCACCCCCGTTTGTCTTGCCACGATCATCGAAGCCAAGGGCTCGACACCCCGGGAGGTCGGGGCCAAGATGCTGATCTTTGCCGACGGTTCAACCTATGGTTCCGTCGGAGGCGGTTGCGGCGAAAACCAGGTGCGAAGCGCCGCTTACCGCTGTCTTTTGACGGAAAAGATGCCTGAGGTGATCGAAGTCGATCTGACGGACGATCTGGGTACCAAGGGGGGCGATGTCTGCGGCGGCAAGATGAAGATCTTCGTCGAACCGCACTTTTAGCAGCATCCGACGATTTTACCGTAGCCCTGCGTTAGATCCGATTTTTTGAACCTCTCAGGCCGGCAGCACCGCCTTGCCGGCGCTCCCCAGGACATGCACGATTTTATGCCGGTAGAGCGCCGCCAGGGCGTCCCGACCGGCCCCCAGGTATTTCCGGGGATCGAATTCCTCAGGATGTTCGGCAAAGACCTTGCGGATTGCCGCCGTCAAGGCCAGGCGTCCGTCCGAATCGATATTGATCTTACAAACGGCGGATTTTGCCGCCCGCCGTAGTTGATCTTCCGGAATGCCCGCCGTGTCTTCCAGTTTTCCCCCGTAACGGTTTATTTCCGAGACAATATCACGGGGTACGGAAGACGCCCCATGCAACACAATGGGAAAGCCCGGTATCCGCCGTTCAACCTCCTCCAGGATGTCGAACCGAAGCGGAGGAACTTCTTCTCCCGTCTTAACTTTGAATTTATAGGCCCCGTGGGAAGTACCGATGGAAATGGCTAGAGAATCCACGCCGGTGCACCCGACAAAGTCCTCGACCTCTTCAGGCCGGGTGTAATGACTCTGCGCGGCGGCGACCTCGTCCTCGATCCCCGCCAGAACCCCCAGTTCACCCTCCACCGTCACATCATGGTCGTGGGCAAACATCACCACCTGTTTTGTCAGGTTGATGTTGTCTTCGTAGGTCAGGTGGGATCCGTCGATCATGACGGAAGAAAAACCCGTTTCGATGCAGGAACAGGCCAAATCGAAGGAGTCGCCGTGATCCAGGTGCAGGACCATGGGGACAGCACATCCCATGTCCCGAGCTACGTCCACGGCGCCTTTCGCCAGGTGCCGCAGCAGGGTCTGATTCGCGTATTGGCGCGCACCTTTGGAGACCTGCAGGATAACGGGTGACCGGGTTTCGACAGCAGCTGTCACAATTGCCTGCAGCTGTTCAAGATTATTGAAATTAAACGCGGGGATGGCATATTGCCCTGCCATAGCCTGACGAAAAAGTTCTCGCGTATTCACCAGACCCAGTTTCTTATAATGTACCATGAATCCCCTCCATCCTCAGAATTGCCCCTCGGACCGACTGACGGCAGGCGGGGGCAAGATGCAGACTTGAAAGAAAAGTTGCCCTGTTTCTGCAGATAAAAAGCTGCCAGGTCATAGGCTGAAAACATAGCAGGATCAATCTCTTATAATTTCGCTCACCCGTCAAGTAAAATAGAGCACAGGTTTCGAGCTTTGACTTTCTACGGAATCAAAGTAAAGTCCGGCATGGGGACGATAAAAAATGTCCACATCCTGAAAAAAGCTGATGACATTTTTTTTATTATCGTATATGGAAACCTCAAATTGAAGCAATCAACCCTTCCGCTCTCAATCTGCCCGGGGAATAAAGGGAAGTTGTAAACCATGCGAAAAATTTCCGTCGATAAGCTCGAAGCGGGGATGGTCTTGGCCAAACCCCTGTTACGAGGAACCATGGTAATCCTGGGGGAGGGAACGGCGCTTACAGAAACCTGGATTTCCCGTATCGAAGATATGGAAATCGACAGTGTGTTTATTGAGGGTGCAGCCGAACAGGCCATCCCTCAGGAAGAAGCACTGGCACAACTTGACAGACGCTTTCAACACGTCTTGGATCAGCCCCATATGATGGCCCTGAAAAAGATCGTCAAGGAGCATATTGAAGGTCTCTATGGCGGATAATCTCGAACTGGAGCGCATGCGGGCCAAAGTTGAAGCGATCAATGCCCTGCCCACCGTCCCTTCCAACCTCAGGAAGATTTCCGTCATGCTGGAAAAGCCCCGTCTGACGATGGATGAAATCGCCCGGTTTGTTGCCAATGACCCGGCCTTGACCACCAAGGTCCTCCGGATGGTCAATTCCGCCGCTTATGGTTTCCCGGGGAGGATTTCCTCTGTCTCCCATGCAATCATGCTGCTGGGTTTGAATGTGATCCGGGGACTCTTACTCGGCATTTCCGTTTTCGATCTCATGCAGAAGAATATGGCCGGCCTATGGGAGCATTCTTGCGCATGCGCCGTCGCGGCACGCTGCATCGCCCAGCAGAAAAAAATGAAGGAACCGGAGGAAGTTTCCATCTGCGGGCTTCTGCATGATATCGGCAAGGCCATCGTCATGCTCCAGTACCCCTCAGAATATGAACAGGCCCTCCGGGAAGCGAAGGAAAAAGACATCAGCCTCTTTGAAGCGGAAAAGAAGTATTTGGCGGCCACCCATGCCGATGTCGGTCTCTGGCTGGCCCAGAAATGGCGTTTCCCTGCCAATCTTGTGGAGGCAATCGGCTATCATCATCGGCCGCAGTTGGCCACCCAGGCCCCCCTCGAAACAGCCATCGTCCATGTTTCGGACAGTTTTGTTCGCGCCAAGGGTGTCGGATTTGCCGGGGATCCTTTCGTTTCAACCATTCACCCTGCGACGTGGCAGATGCTGCAGCTCTCCGACGACGACATCCGGGATATCCTGACCCAGATAGACGAATCCACCTCTGCCGCCGGAGAAGAAACTTGATGTCTTCCACCATCCTCGTCATCTCCGGTTCTCTGCCAACAGTGAATACGCTGACGAAGAGCCTGGACGAAATGGGGTATGTGACGGTTTTCAATCACTTCAGTTCTACCTTTGACTTCGTGTATAATGAAATCCCCCTGTTAATGATCGTGGATTTATTTGAAGAACCAGAAACGATTCCCCTGTTGAATTCTTTCAAGGAGGATCCTCTGTTTGCAGGGGTGCCCGTCCTGGCTATTCTGGATGAGGAACACACCGCGATGGATTGGGAAACGGTTCACGCCGACGATTACATCCGGCGCGGGTTTATCGAACACGATATTTTAATGAAGGCCCAACTCTGCATTCTCCGTTCCAAACGGGTTGTCGAGGTGAACCCCCTGACGCGATTGCCGGGCAATATCGCCATCAACCGCCAGATTCAAAGCCGGATCGATAATCAAACCACCTTCGCCCTGGCCTATGTCGATCTGGATCATTTCAAGCCTTTCAACGATAAATACGGATTCAGCCGCGGCGATGATGTGCTTAAAATAACCGGCCGCCTTATTCTGAATATCGTCAAGGGCAATTATTCGCACAGCAGCTTTGTCGGCCACATCGGCGGCGATGATTTCATTTTTATCACCGAGCCGGCCATTATGGAAGATGTCTGCCGGGATCTGATCGGTGCTTTCGACCATATTATCCCTACCTTTTATGATCAGGGGGACCGCCAGTCGGGCTTTATCCAGTCCAAGGACCGTGAAGGACATGTGAAACTATTTCCCTTTTTGTCGATTACGATCGGCGTCGTCTACGTCAACGGCCTGCATTTTACCCACTACGGAGAAGTCACCGAAATTGCATCGGAAATGAAACAATACGCCAAAAAACATGCGGGAAGCTGTTATAAAATCAATCGCCGTTCCTACGATCCTGAAAAGAGGAGAAACCGGCAACCGCGGGAGCAATAGCGCATGCCCCTGCGCATGAAACCTGCCGCCGCCGGCGCAAAGCACCTCTCACCCACAAATGTCTAAAATTCCATCAGATATCGCCCTTCCCTGTTCAGCCATCTTTTATGCCGATCATATTCGGGGCAATGGGTCCGCACGAACGTCCAGAAGCGGGATGAATGATTCATCTCTCTGAGGTGTGCCAGTTCGTGAATCATCACGGAATCAATCACCGCCACGGGGGCCATCATCAGGCGCCAACTGAGGGAAATGCACTGCCGGGTAGAGCAGGATCCCCAGCGGAAGCGAGCCGATGAAATACGAAGATTTTTGGGGGAAACACCCATCCGATCCGCATGCTGAGCCATCCGTCCGGGGAAAAAGGCTTTCGCCTGCCGGACATACCAGCGGGTAAGCAAAATTTTTCCCACTGCCGGTTCCCGACAGACCACACGAAAGGCATCTCCGCTCCAGTACAGGGCATCTTTCGCATCCCCATCCATGTGTCGATCCATATAAAGCGGATACGCATCGCCAAGATAAAGCACCTGCTTCCCTGGGATAAACAAGTCGGGGGCAGGCGGGATCGACCCGGTTTTGAATGCCGTTATTTTTCTGTTGATCCAGGCACGCTTGTGCTGCACGAAAGCATCGATCTCTGAGAGGGGAACTTCATGGGGAACACGAACGACCACTTGACCCTCGCGGTTCACCATAATGGCCATCGTCTTCTTGCGTTTTCTGCTACGAATCAGTTTATACTCTCGTTCCATGCCCTATATTCTATTTCATGTAATATAAATTTTACACACGAAAGAAACAAAGAGGTCAAGGAGAACCCATCCAACATGAATTAATCAGCCGATCCATAGGGTTGCGGTCAGAATACATTCCGCCCTGGGTAGAAGCGGCTTTTTCCAGCGGGGTTTTTTCCAAATGCACGTTAACGTTCTAGCAGGACATTTTGCTATCTCCCCAATAACGCCATAAAACAAGAGGCATATCATGCAAAAGCATCTGCAAGGCATATCGTGTTCAGAATCCAAGCTGAGTATGAGGATATGAAAAGCAGATCAAGGAAGGCGACAATTTCACGGAAATGGCAAAGTATCAACCCATGTACGCCTGAGGCCAAAAGGAAGGCCAACCCGCGCAACTAGGCCAAGACACGTTGGGTTCAGGAATTACATAAGGTCATTTTAGGATAGTGATCAGCCAGGTACGTAGACCGGTTAAAATTGCCTGAGGATGTATATCACAAAATAAAGGCCAAAAGTATCATGGGCATTGACTTCTCAATTGTTTAATTTTGAAAATATATGTATAAAATGCGGAATATAAATCGTCGATTTCTGAAATAAATTTGCCGATCGGGGAATGATGACCGTAGCCATGGAAAACGGTTTGCGAATTGCAGTCATCGGCGGGGGAATTGCCGGTATTGCGTCATCTTATCTGCTGCAGCGCAAACACGAAGTCACCCTTTTTGAGAAAAACGACTATGTCGGCGGACATACCCATACCGTCGTCCTTGAACAGGGACCGGACCGGGGACTTCCGATCGATACCGGATTTATTGTCTTAAACGACCGCACCTACCCCCTGCTTAACCGCTTTCTGGCTCAGCTTGGTGTTCCCATCCGCAAAACAGACATGTCATTCAGCTATGCCTGCCGTGAAACGGGCCTGGAATATGCCAGCCGGAACCTGAATGGTTTTTTCGCGCAAAGGCGAAATCTCTTGCGACCCCGTTTCTGGAATCTGCTGCGAAATATTTTCCGTTTTAACAAAAAAACGCTCCAATACCTGTCGGAGGAAAGACTGCAAGGACTTACGCTGAAACAATATCTGAAACAGACCGGTTTTCATGGTGACATCATTGACAAATACCTGATTCCCATGTCGGCCGCGATCTGGTCGACACCTGACCTCCATATGATGGACTTCCCGGCGGAAAGCTTTTTCCGTTTCATGGCCAACCATGGCCTTTTATCCATAAACGACCAGCCCCAGTGGTACCATATCGAGGGTGGAAGTCACAGCTATGTTAAAGCGTTCCTGAAAAATTTCCGCGGCACTGTTTACCTCAACCGGGGAGTCAAGCACATCCGGAGAACAGAAAAAGGCGTTGTCCTTTCCACTGAGGAAAACGGCGAGGTTCATTTTGACCGTGCGGTCATCGCCGCGCATGCAGACGAAGCGTTTACCATGCTCAGCGATCCTTCGCCGGAGGAAATCCGGCTTCTTTCGCCCTGGTCTTATACCCAGAACAGGACACTTCTGCACACGGATTCCTCCCTGCTACCCAAAAACCGTCGAGCCTGGGCCTCCTGGAATTATTTGCGCGAAAGGGATTCGCTGTCAGGCTCACCCATAACAGTGACATATCACATGACCCGCCTGCAGCATCTGTCGACATCGCGGGATTACTGTGTAACCCTGAATCCTGCCCTCCCCATTCCGGTCGCAAACATTATCCGCGAAATGGACTATTCACATCCACTCTATAACTTCGCGGCGCTGGACACTCAGACGGGTCTGCCTGATTTAAACGGAAACCGCCATACTTTTTACTGCGGAAGTTACTTCGGCCACGGCTTTCACGAAGATGCGCTTCGTTCAGCCGTCCAGGTTGCCAAGCGGTTCGGAATTGAATTATGAAATCATGTCTGTTTCTCGGCCACGTCCGTCATACCCGCTATCAGCCCGTGGAGCATCACCTCGATTATCCCCTGTACATTTTTGCATTCCATCTTCATGAACTGGCAGCTCTGGACAAAAACCTGCTCCTCTTCGGCTATAACCGGATGAGACCATTTTCTGTCCACGACCGGGATTATCTGGACGATACGGACGGGACAATCCGGGAAAAACTGCTGCGTTTTCTGAAGGCAAAGCCTTTCGTCAATGAGATCAAAAGCATCATCCTCATTACTTCGCCTCGTTATTTACATTATGTCTTTAATCCCGTAAGCTTTTATTACTGCTATTCGTCAGAGGAAAAACTGCTTTATACGGTGGCCGAGGTTAACAATACTTTCGGGGAACGTCATGTCTACATCCCCGAAGAAAGCGAAAATGACCAAAAGGATTATCCTGTCCGCTTCACGGCAGCCAAGTCTTTTCATGTCTCCCCGTTTAACGACATGACAGGAACCTATGAATTCTTTTTCGGCGACATTCGTCGGGACCTGGATATTCGCATCAACCTGTGGCGGGATAACCAAATCTTTTTCAATGCAGAACTGAAAGGCGACACCATCCCCCTGGGCAATGGGAATCTTTTCAAACTGCTCATTAAACACCCCCTCATCCCGACCCTGACCATGTCCCGCATCTATCGGGAAGCGATAAAGCTTTACTTCCTAAGGAAGCTCCCTTACCATGAAAAACCCTTGCCCGTCAGCATGATGACCATCCGGAAAGCACCACCGACATATTTCCAGCGTCGATGCCGGCAATTTGTTCTGCAGATGCTGCAAGGGATTCAGAGTGTCCGCATCCGGATCGTCCTTCCCGAGGGGAAAGCCATCGAATGCGGTACGTCGGATTCTGAAAGATCCACCGTGATGGTAATCCATGATCATGCCTTCTTTTCCCGGATTGTCTTGGGCGGCGATATCGGTCTTGGTGAATCCTATACCGACGGCCTTTGGGATTGCGACAATCTCGCCCTGCTTTTCAGGGTGTTTTTTGAAAACCGGGATCGCCTGTCTGACGGTAATTTTCTCAGTGATTCCTTCTGCCGTTTCAGGGATCTGCTTGTCCACCACTTTCGCTCAAACACGCAGACGGGAAGCCGTCGCAACATTCGGGATCACTATGATCTGAGTAATGAATTCTATGAGCTTTTCCTGGATGCATCTATGACCTATTCCTGTGCCCTTTATCTGTCACCCGGGGATTCCCTGGAACAAGCCCAGGAAAACAAAAGACGCGAGATCATCCGCAAGGCTGCAATACGGCCGGAGGACCATGTGCTCGAAATCGGCTGCGGTTGGGGCAGTTTGGCCATCGACGCCGTCAAACAAACCGGATGCCGTGTCACCGGCGTCACCCTTTCGCAGGCACAGTACGAGTACGCCCGCGAACGGGTCCGGCAGGAAGGACTGGAAAAGCATATTGAAATTCGTCTTGCCGACTATCGTCTCCTCACCGGCGCTTTTGATCGCATCATCTCCATCGAAATGCTGGAAGCCGTAGGTCACCGCTACCTGGAAACATTTTTACGAACCTGCGAGAATCTACTCAACTCGGGTGGCGTGATGGTGCTTCAGGTGATCACGGTTCCCGACGAACGTTATGAAGCCTATTGCTCTGGCATCGACTGGATCCGGAAGCATATTTTCCCCGGTGGTCATCTTCTCTCCTTGGATATAATCCGGAAGATCATCTCTGAAAAGACGTATCTCAAAATTGATGAAACGGAGGAGATTGGGCCGCATTACGTCCGCACTCTGCACGAATGGCGAGACCGCCTTAACGATCACTTACAGGAAGTCAGAGAACTGGGGTTTGACCGAAGCTTCCTGAGGAAGTGGAATTATTATCTTGCCTGCTGCGAAGGAGGTTTCGCCGCCGGGGAACTGGGTGATGTGCAGATGGTTCTGCATAAGACATGAAGGAAGTTGCCGTGAAACTGGTTTCTATGTTTGCCGTCATCATTGGTTTAATTGCCTGTTCAGGAAACGCCGATGTTACCACGGGACAGGACACGAACAGCCTTCTCCCCTGCCCGGGCAAGCCAAACTGTGTTTCCTCCCTGACTACGGATAAAAGGCATGCCATCGAACCGCTGCGCTATTATGGAAGCCGGGAAATAGCGCAACAAACGCTCCTGGAAGTCATCGGATTGTGGGAAAGGGCCCACGTCGTCGCTGTCCAGGGGAATCGGATCCACGCCGAATTTACCTCCGCCCTTTTCCGTTTTGTGGACGATGTGGATTTTCTCTTCGACGATATAGAAAAGACGATCCATGTCCGGTCCGCCTCCCGTATCGGCTGGTCGGATCTGGGGGTGAATCGACGTCGGGTTGAAGCGATTCGTAAACGTTTCGTCGAACTTTCAGCAAAGGAGGCTAAACCATGAAGACCTGCAAGCGCTTTCGGTATGGTGCTTTGTCCATTTTAACGATCATTTTGATCTGCGGTTGTGCCGCCAAGACTCAGGAGGGTGACGCCATGAAACGTTATATCCATTACCTGGAAACAACCGATCCGGTAAAGGGCGCTGGACTGCAACCGGGAACAACAGCGGAAGAACAAAGTATTCGTCGGTTCGAGGAATTCTATCAGGTATTCTCGGCCGATGTTATTCGGAAGGGCGTGCGCGATCTCTATGCCGATGGGGCCTACTTCCAGGATCCTTTGAAGGCCGTGGAAGGCATCGATGCAATCGAGGCTTATTTTCTCAAAAGCACCGAAGGCGTTCAATCCTGCACCTTTGATATCCAGGAGTTTGCCGTCCATGAAGGCAATTACTATTTTCGGTGGGTCATGCATCTGACCCTGAAGCGCTATCCTGACGACCCGATTCAGGCCCTCGGCATGTCACACGTCCGCTTCGACAAAGAGGGAAAGGTTGTTTTCCACCAGGATTACTGGGACACGGGAGTAATCTACGAACGGGTTCCGCTCATGGGTTCGATCATCCGCTGGTTCAAAAAACAGTTTTAATCTTAGCAATTTCTTGGAGTACCTCAGTTTTAATCGTGGACGATCTTAAAAGATTAGCTGCAGAGATTTCCTTCATCAAAATTGACATTTTTTTCTTGACCTGTTTATCACTTCACAGTGTAGTGATGTCATCGTCATGGCCATGACAGAATAAAACAGGAAAGGAACCAGACGATGGCAGAAAAAATGAATATCGAGGCATGGGTTGCCCTGTTTAGAGAAATAGGGTTTGACGAGGAGAAAATGCAATTGTGGCACCGGCTGTTCGAGCGGCATCATCCCGAAAGGCATCAGGATTTCCTGAAATGGCTGGGATGCTCGAATGCAGAAATCGCACGGATCAGAGATAACAGCCGCTAGCTGGGGCACCGGTGGCGGCGAACGACCGCTGTCGGCTTCCATGACGCATATGAACACGTATACGATATCGCAACTTGGCCGTTTATACGGGTTATCCCGCAGCACCCTCCTGTACTATGACCGGATCGAACTATTGCCGCCTTTCGGTAGGACGGATGCAAAGTACCGTTACTACACAGAAGCGGATCGCGACCGGCTGGACCGGATTTGCCGCTTTCGCCAGGCGGGATTGTCCATCGAAGATATCCGGAATCTGCTTGCCTCGTCAGAGAACTCTTCCTTATCGGTCCTTGAAAAACGCTTCCGGGAAATCGGCGATGAGATCCGCAGTCTTAAATCCAAGCAGAAGCTGCTTTCCCGCATGATGAGAGGTCTTTCCTCAGACCATGCATTCCCTGAAGTGGACAAGACGATGTGGGTGGAGATGTTACGTGCCGCCGGAATGGATGAATCCGCGATGGAGCAGTGGCATGGTGAATTTGAGGCGCGTGCCCCGCAAGCCCATCGCGAATTTCTACTTTCCCTGGGCATGTCCGAACAGGAAGCCTGCGAAATTCGCAAGTGGTCCGGACGGGTTTCCATATCAGACAAAACGTAAAAACAAAAAAGAAATACAGGATCTGATCGCGCTCAGATATTAAAAAAAGCAGAGAATATCGACGTGATCCGCAGCATCAACGATCAGTTTTTCGGTAGGGCAATGCCGGTCATCAAAACGGTATCCCCAAGGTAATCCTTATGATCCGGTTTTGTTGCTGAAGTGGAAAACGATGGCAGGCTCATCCATCATCACCCGATGTCGCGGGGAACTCAATGAAAGTTGTTTCCACCATTAGGTATTAACCTAGCACAGCAGCAACAATTCATTCATATCGCAGGGCGTCGATCGGATTCAGCAGGGATGCCTTGTATGCCGGATAGAAACCGAAAAAGATCCCGACAAGGGCCGAGAAACCGAAGGCAAGGAGGACGGAAAAAGTTGAAACAACGGTCTCCCATCCGGCCACAGCACTTAATATTTTTGCACCCCCAATACCCAGGATAATGCCGATGACGCCACCCATGAGCGAGAGGGTCAGGGCTTCGATCATGAACTGCAGACGGATGTCCCAGGTTTTCGCCCCGACGGCCATGCGGATGCCGATTTCCCGTGTCCGTTCCGTTACGGAAACCAGCATGATGTTCATGATGCCGATTCCGCCGACCAAGAGAGATACCGAAGCAATGGCCCCCAATAGCAGGGTCATGATCCGGCTTGACTGCTCGGCCATCTGCATCATATCCGTCAGGTTTCTCACCTGGAAATCATTGTCCTCCCGGGGACCGATACGATGCCGCTGCCGGAGAAGACTGTTCAGTTCATTTTCCACGACATTGAGATCATCGGCATGCCGGACTTTGACCATAATGTGTCTGACCATTCCGGGGAAGGCCGTGCCGAAAATCTTTTTCTGGGCCGTTGTGACGGGAATATAGATGATATCATCCTGATCCTGCCCCTGCATGGACTGGCCCTTTTCCGCCAGAACACCGATCACCGTGAACGGCAGTTTCTTGATCCGAACAACCTGCCCGATGGGGTTCGATGACCCGAAGAGGTTCGTCACCACCGTCTGACCCAGAACAGCCACCTTGGTGGCGCTGCGTATATCCTGTTCTGTAAAAATCCTGCCGGCGACCAGAGATAGGTCTCTCACGACGAAAATGCCCGGCGTCGAACCATAAACACCCGTCGACCAGTTCTGATTTCCGTAAACCACCTGGGCCACACCGCTCAAAACGGGAGCCACTTCCTGAACTTTCGGAATTTCCCGGAGAATCGCATCGGCGTCATCTTTCGTCAGGGTTGGCTGTGATCCCATCCCCATCCGGAGTCCTCCCGATGTCGTACTGCCCGGATGAATCAGCAGGAGGTTGCTGCCGATGCTGGAAATCTGTTGCCTGATCTTTTCGCTGGCCCCTGTCCCGACAGCCAGCATGGCGATGACGGAACCAACCCCGATGATGATACCCAGCATGGTGAGCCCTGAACGCATCTTGTTGATGCGGATTGCCCGCAGGGAAATTTTTAATGTATCGGGAACGTTGATCATTGGCCTGGCCTTTCTTCATGCTTTTTCCACTCCGGGCAATGGGCTTCATCACTGACAATACACCCGTCGAGGAAATGAATGATCCGACAACTGAAAGCGGCAATATCATGCTCATGCGTGACCAGAACAATGGTCATGTGGTCGTCCCGGTTCAACCGGACCAGCAGTTCCATGATTTCGATGCTGGTTTTTGTATCGAGATTCCCCGTCGGCTCATCGGCCAGAATAAGCGGGGCGTCATTGACGAGAGCCCGGGCAATGGCGACCCGTTGCTGCTGTCCCCCCGAAAGCTGATTCGGGTGATGATGTTCCCTGCCCTCCAGCCCCAGTCTTTTAAGGGCCTCCAGGGCCTTATGCTTCCGCTCGGCCTGGGGCATGCTCCGATAGAACATGGGCAGTTCTACATTTTCAAGGGCCGAAGTCCGCGGAAGCAGATTAAACCCCTGAAACACAAAGCCGATTTTCTCGTTCCGGATTGTCGCCAGATCATCCCGGGTCAAGCGGCCGGTTTCTATCCCCCCGAGGAGATAACGCCCGCGGGTCGGCTGATCGAGACAACCGATGATGTTCATAAACGTCGACTTTCCCGAACCCGACGGTCCCATGATGGCGACAAACTCGCCCGGTTCGATCTTGACGGAAACGCCATCTAAGGCGTGAACCGGCGCTTCCCCCGCATCATATATTTTATAAAGATCTTCCGTTTCAATCAGGGCCATTTTTTATCTGATAAACCCCGGCATCGGGCGTGTATTGGTATTTTTCTTACCATCATCGATGGACTCGACGATGACTTCACGGCCTTCCTGGCGAATCCCTGCGACAATTTCCGTGTAACTCCCATCGCTGATGCCGGTCTGCACGGGAATCCGTTCAGGCATACCATTTTTTAAGACCCAGAGGCCGGCGCCTTTCAACCGCTTGAGGTCTTCTTTCCCTGCAGGTTTGTATCGGAGGGCGGCGTTGGGTACACGCAGCACGCTGTCTTTCTCCTCGAGGATTACGGAAACATTGGCCGTCATTCCTGGTTTCAGTTTCAAATCGGGATTGCTGACTTTGACCACGACATCGTAAGTCACAACATTCTGCACCGTGATAGGTGCGTTGCGAACCTCGAAAACCTTTCCGGTAAAAGTCTCTTCGGGATAGGCATCGACCGTGAACTCCACCGTTTGGTCAACTTTGATTTTTCCGATATCCGCCTCGTCGATATTTGCATTGATCTGCATCTTTGTCAGGTCCTGCGCAATGCTGAAAAGGGTCGGCGTTTGGAAGCTTGCGGCAACGGTCTGTCCAACATCGACATTGCGAGAAATAACCGTCCCATCAACAGGCGAAACAATTCGCGTGTAACGCAGATTGTTCTCGGCAAAGTCGAGGGCGGCGTTGGTTTGCTGAACCTGAGCCTTTGCAGCCGAAACCTGTGCCCTGGCCGATTGCTCTGTTGTTTCTGCCGTGTCCAAATCGCTTCTGGCAATGTAACTTTTCTGAAACAAGGTCTTGTGGCGCTCGAGAGTGCGCCTTGCATCCAGAAGAGCCGCCTCGGCTTTCTCCACATTGGCTTTCGCTGCGGCAAGATTGGCCCGGGCCTGATCCACCTGTGCCTGAAACGTGGCCGGGTCTATCTGAGCAAGCAACTGGCCTTTTTTTACAGGAGAATTATAGTCCACGTAGATGGATTTAATTGTCCCGGAAACCTGTGTCCCCACCAAGACCGTCACAACGGCATTAACCGTTCCGGTTGCCGTCACTGTCGCCCGGATGTCGCCCCGACTGATCTTTTCGGTACGGTATTGAGGTCCTTTTTGTCCATCACGGAAAAGAAAGAATGCCACCATCAAGGCCAAGATCACAATCACGCCGATACCGATATTCACTTTCTTTTTCATCAAAAGGCCCCTTGTTTCACTACATGGATTTATTTAAAACCGATCGCTCGCTCAAGAGCGGCCAGAGCGTTACGGTAATCAGCCAGTGCCGAAATATTTGATGTTCTGGCGTTGCTTAAAGCCAAAAGGGCATCCGTCACCTCAATGGGACTCCCTAACCCCGACGCATAGCGGCCTTCGGCCAATTCCAGATTTTCCCTCGCCTGCCTGACGGTCAGTTCGGTTGTTTCGATCCGGCTGGTCGTCTCCCGCAAATTTGAAAAAGCCTGGTCAATCTCCAAGCGAATCTGTTGTTTCAATGATTCGACATTTGCAGAAAGAACGTCGATATTTGCTTTTGACTCGGAAATTTGATTCTCAACAAGATAACCGCTAAAGATGGGAATATTAAGGCTTCCCCCGACACTCCAGCCCTCCCCCAGAGGGAAGTCACGCCCCCCGTAACCGTAGTTGGCTTGACCGGTCAAGGTCGGGTAGTGTCCCGCCTGGGCCAGATCGAGAGACTTGCGCGCCGCCGACTCCCGGTAGAGCAAAGACTGGAGGTCAGGCCTGTTTTCATAGGCCTTCTGCAATGCATCCGGATAGGATGGTTCATAACGTTCAAACAAGAGATCATTGTCCAGAACATATTCCGGAGCATCGGGCATGCCTATGGCATTATTGAGGGTGACCCGGGCAATACGCAACGTATTTTCCGCCTTGATCAAACTCAACCGGGCATTGCTCAAGTCTACTTCCGCCTTCGTCACATCGAATTTCGGTTTCAGACCTACCTCGAAAAATCCCTTTGCAATATCCAGATGCCGCTGAAACTGGTTGACCGTTTCCCGGGCGACGCGTCGGTTCTCCTCTGCCTGCAGCATGGCGTGATAAGATTGCTTTACATTAAAAATAACCAGGCTGGTGACATTGGCCAGATCCTGCCTGAAGGCATCACGGTTTAAATGGGCAATTCCAACTTTGGCGGGCGTCCGACCAAAATCGAAGACATTCTGGCTCAGAACTAAACGTCCCGAATAAAAATCGGTCGCGGATTCGCCGGACAGATTGCTCACCCCGGATTTATAGGCCTGCGTTCGATCATAACCCGTTTCCATATTCACCTGAGGGAAATAACCTGATCGGGCCTGACCGATTCGGCTGTCTCCGATGCGGACTTGATGTGCTGCCGCTGTGATATCAGGATGTTTTGTCAGAGCAATTGCAATGCAGCGGTCAAGCTTGAGGCGCTCCCCGGACCTAATTGTGTCTTCCCCAGCTACCGGCCCGGGTGTGAGGAACACCATGCATATAACAATCAGCAACCAGCATTTTTTCATAAGGTCATCTCTTTATTATTCATCCATTTGATGCGCAAAATCAGAAAAAGACCAAACCGCTTTCGCCCTCAGAGCCCTGAGAGAAGATGGGCTTCCCCCTAAGTCTCCCCCAAAAGACCAATTCCATCCTATCGTCAAGGAAGGCCCCATCACAGATACTCCCGAAAGCAGAAAAAAGCAAAAACTAAGAAACCCTGAACAGATAAAAGACGTTGCAATCCGAAGGGCCTCAGGGCAACCAAAAAATAAATTCTGCCTTGTGGAAAAAAGCAACACCTGTGCCACAACAGATAATCATCTGTATGTACATGTATTGATTTTATTTTAATATGTGCGCTGAAGACAGAGATGTGGAATAAACGAACCCAGACGCATACAATCTATCCATTTATATTCTGAGCATGGATATTAATGATACAGAATGCAACCTTTTGATTGATTCAAAGCAGACGGAAAATGCTTGTAGACGGCCGGTTTTTCTAAATGCCCAATCAATATGCTTTCAGGGGATGGATCGATGCCCTGTTTCTCAGGTCCGGTCCAGCATTTCCCGGACCCTAATCAGAAACGTTTCCGGCTTGAGGGGCTTGGGTAGAAACGCCGCATCGCTTTTCTGAATATCGTCCAGTAGCGCGACATCTCCCGTATAACCGCTGGCAAACAGGACCCTGATGTCCGGTTTGATGACCCGAATGGCGTCAAACACCTCTTTACCGTTTTTCTTGGGCATCATGACATCCAGAACCGCCAGGTCGATTTCATCCGGCATTTCTGCAAACTTTTGAATGGCCTCTTCGCCATCCGCGGCATCAACAACATGATAGCCGGAATTTTCGAGCACTTCCTTAAGGAGCAACCTGACCTCGTCATAATCCTCTGCCAGCAGAATGGTTTCCTTGCCGTCCTTTACCTCGTTCATGGGCTCTTTCAGTTTATCCGCAGACGCCTCCTGCGAAGGCAGATAGATACGGAAGGTGGTGCCCTTCCCGGGTTCGCTATCGGCATTGATGTAGCCGTGGTGTTGTTTTACGATTGCATAAACCGTGGAAAGAGTAAGCTCGGAGGCTACACCCACCTTTTTAGCCAAATAAAAAGGCTGAAAGATCTTGACCAGCGTGTTCTTATCCATGCCGACACCGGAGTCGGACACGGTGATTTCAGCGTATTTTCCGTTCTTCCCGTAGCCGTATTCCTGTATAAATTTTGCATCGATTTCCGCCGCCCTGACTTCGATCCGAAAACGCCCGCCCTTGGGCATGACTTCCCGGGCGTTCTTGGCCAAGTTGATCAGCATCACATTGATCTGTGTCGCATCCGCCATAACTGTGATGTCATCGTGAATGGCCACCTCAAATTTAATTTTCCCGACCAGCAGGCTCTTGATCAACTTTTCCGATTCCCTGATGGTCTTGCTGATTTTTTGTTTCTGTAACTGAAGCGGTTGCTTCCTGCTTAAGGAGAGAAGGCTCCGGGTCAGGTCCGCCGCTTTTTCCGCTGATTCCAGTATATTTACGATATAAGCGCTATTTTTATCCTTTTCCGGTGTACACATCTTTAATAAGGTGGCATAGCCGATAATGCTGGTGAGAATATTGTTGTAATCGTGAGCAATACCGCCGGTTAGGAGACCGATGACCTCCATTTTCTGCGCCTGCATATACTGGTTTTCGAGAATCCGTCGCTGCGTGACATCCAGAACGGTTCCAATCAAGGCCGGTTTTCCTTCATATATGGTCCCTGAATAATAGACCTCTACCGTCTTGACCGCACCGGTGCCTGTGATAATGCGAAATTCATGATGGAAGGCATCAATTTCACCGGATAAGGTTTTGAGCGTTTTTTCTTTTAAATCCGGCAAGTCTTCCGGATGGATGAAATCCTTTGGTTTTTTATCGTATAGAATCTCCTCGATCTCATATTCGTGTATGTCCGCAAATTTTCGGTTGATGTAGCGAAAACACCTTTCTTGCAGAAGAAAAATGCCCACATCCGATTTTTCCGCCAAAGCGCGGAATTTGTTCTCCGATTCGCGCAGAGCCTCTTCGCGGCGCACATGGTCGGTAATATCGATATGAACGCCGACCATGCGCACCGGTTTCCCCTTTTCACCTCGGGCCATGATTTTACCGCGGCCGGAAATCCACTTGTACGAGCCGTCTTTACAGCGAATCCGATATTCCGCTTGATAAATCGCCGTTTCGCCTTTCACATGCCTTTCCAGTTCGTTTAAAACCTGCCTAAGGTCATCGGGATGGATACGCCGGTGCCAGGCGTCTAGATAATTGTCCATCTCATGGTCTTCAAAGCCCAGCATTTCCTTACAGGAACGGGAAAAGAAAACCTCGTTGGTCTGGATATTCCAATCCCAAACACCCTGACCGCTTCCTTCCAGAGCAAAACGCCACCGTTCTTCACTTTTCTCGGCGATTTCACGGAGCTTATTCAGTTCCTGGATCAGCTCTTCTTTTGTTTTATCCTGGTAATTCATTTATACAATCATTCAGTTGATCTTCATGGGGAAAACCCCT
>Ga0302253_1000802_pt1 | contig 22462 bp, 20 predicted proteins | sample AAG_RA_Trp_MG_FD_193537 | JGI IMG/M metagenome (GOLD analysis project Ga0302253, IMG submission 193537) | Enriched activated sludge microbial communities from anaerobic digester in WTTP, New Holstein, Wisconsin, United States - AAG_RA_Trp | ecosystem: Engineered > Bioreactor > Anaerobic >...
TCGCAGTCCTTCGGGAGCCGGCGGCGGTACCACTTCAGGTCCTGCTCGATGCCGAAGTACGACTCCTGCAGGGCCTGCCGGGTCTGGAAGTTCTCGAGCGCTTCGGTGGCCCTTGCAATGTGGGCCTGGAGCCGGCTCGCGAGCCAGCGATCGATGTCGTGCGGCTCGCCCGTGGCATCCTTGATCTCCATCACGGTGTTGTGGAACCGCTCGATCTGCTTTCGTGTCGAGAGCACGAGCTCGTTTCTCCAGTCAAAGTCCTGCCACGGCTCGGCGCTGCCCATCAGGAACATCCGGACCGTGTCGGCGCCAAACTCCTTCACGGCGTCCTCGAGGAGGAAGACGTTGCCCTTCGAGGACGACATCTTGGCGCCGTTCAAAAGGCCCATGCCGAAGACGACCATGCCCTTCGGGAGGAGCTCCTTGTGGCTGGCAAAGACGGTGGTGTGGTGGAAGACCTGGAAGGTGAGGTGGTTCGATATGAGATCCTTGGCACTGAACCGGAAATCGTACGGGTACCAGTACAGGAATTCCTTCCTCATCGCGTCAAGCTTCTTCTTCTCCGGCAGGTCGTCCGACTTCTTCCCGAGGAAGATATAGTCGAATACTTCCGGCGTGAGCAGCTTCGGCTCGATCTCGCGGATCCTGTGGGCGATGGTGTAGTACGCCATATAGACCGTGGAGTCCGAGAGCGGCTCGATGAGCTGGTTGGTGTCCCACGGGAAGCGGGTTCCGAGGCCGACGCGCCTCGTGCAGGCCCAGTCCTTGAGCCACCAGACGGTCCGGTCGAATTCGACCCGGACCTCGGGGGGCACGAGCGCCATATCGTTGATCTGATCCTGGACCTCCTGCTTCCATACGGGGTCGCTGTACTTCAGGAACCACTGGTCGTGGAGGATCTTCACCTTCACGCGGTTGCCGCACCGGCAGACGACCGGGCGGAGGTCGAACTCGTACATCGGCACGGAGTCGTACTTTGCGATCATCTCCGCGGCAACCTCGTCGCGGGCAACCCGTACGGGTTTACCGCCGTACTTCTCGAAGAGTTTCCCCTTTGCAAACTCGGCCGAATAGATCTCCTGCGTGAGTGAGTCCATCCGGGGATCCATCTGGTCTTTTATCCCTGCTTTTTCGACCGCGTCCTTGGCGGGGATCTCGCCATACCCCTCGACTTTGATCAGTGGGATCGGTTTGATCTGCGTGTACTTTCCTTTCTGCTGGAGGTCGCGGAGCGCGATGTAATCGAACGGGGCGTGGGCGGGAACGCTCATGACCATGCCGCTTGCCATGTCCGGGTCCACGAACTCCGCGGGGAGGATCGGGACGTCGCCGCAGAGCGGGTGGCTGACCGTCTTGTCCACGAGATCCGTTCCGGGGACTTCGCCCATGATCTCGACCGTGTGGTCCTGGAGGGCGAGCTTCTCCGCCGCCTCTTTGCTGACGATCCACGCCTTCCCGTCGACCTTCGCTTTCACGTAGGTGACGGCGGGGTTGGCCCAGAGGTTGGTGACACCGTAGATGGTCTCGGGCCGCAGCGTTGCGCACGGGATGAAGGCGTCGCCGTACCGGAACATCATCAGCGTGAATCTGATGACTTCGGCCTTGTCGCCTTCCAGGAGGTCGTGGTCGCCGACCGGGTTCTCGTCCACGGTACAGTACCGCACCGGGTGGGCGCCCTTGATCACGTGGCCGGCTTCATAGAGGTGCTTCCACTGCCACTCGATGAACTTGCTGTAGGTCGGGTCGACCGTGATGAACCGCCGGCGCCAGTCGATCGAGAGGCCGCAGGCGGTCATGACCCGCTGGTACTCGTCCGCGAAGTGCTTCACGATCACGAGCGGGTCGGTGAAGTTGTCGAGCACGTTCTGCGGCACGCGGTACAGGTCGCGGTAGAGCCGGATGGTCTTCTCGTCCTTCCGCGCAATGCGCTTGGAGATGCCGACAACCGGCGCGCCGGTGACGTGGAATCCCATCGGGAAGAGCACCTGTTTCCCCTTCATCCGCTGGAACCGGGCCACGATGTCCGGCACGATGTAGGTCCGGCCATGCCCCACGTGCATGGCGCCGCTCGGGTACGGGAAGGCGACGTTCAGGTAGTATTTTTCCAGTTTCGACGGATCGGAGTGGAACGCGTGCGCCCACTTCTCGTGCGCCTCATCCTCGAATTGTGCGGGATTGAATTCACTCACGGTTTCACCTTATACCGGCCGCAGCCTGATGTTCTCGTTGTTCTGGTAGCGCCGGATCATCTCCTGCGCAATGCTCGAGTTCTTGGCAAGGATGATCTCCCCGGTCTCGTTCACGGTGGCCGTGAAGAGATACTCCTTGCCGGCAAAGACGTCCACGATCCGCCCGCTCTCGCCCGGTGCGATGATGGTGAGCTGCTTCTTGTCGGTCTGGATCTTGATGCCGCCGCCGAGGTTGATCTCTTCCTCGCCCTTCGGCTGGGCAGCCTGCCGGTCGAACTCGGACCGGGGTTTGATGTCGATACCGATGCCGATCTTGTTCACGATGGCCGAGACGTTCTTGCCGCCCTTGCCGATCGCGGCCGGCACGTCCTTGTCATCGATGTACACCACGGCTTTGGTGTCGCTTGTCATCTGGACGTCCACGATGCCGTCCGTGTACCGCCCGATCTCCCGCTGGATTTCCTTCTCCATCAGTTTCCAGCCGGGCCGTTCGTCGCTCTCCTTCTTCTGCTCGGCCCGTGCCGGTTTCTCCGGCACCAGCGGCTGGCCGATGAACTGTACCGGGCCGGGCACGGTCTTTGCTGACGGGACCGTGGTCTGGGCCGTGACCGGGATCACGATGGTCTCGCCGTCGTACCGGAAGACATCGAGGACGAGTTCGCCGGTCTCGTGGTCGGTGACCGTGGTGACCGGCCGGATGTTGAGCTCGCCTGCCATGCCGCCGGGAACCTTGACGGTAAAGCCGATATCGTAGACTTTCGTGATGATGCCCTGCTTCACGAAGATGACCGTGTTGATGATCTGCGGGAGGACCGAGAAGTCCACGCGGTCGGAAAAGCGCTGGATGGCGTCCTGCACGCCGCTTGCGTGGATGACGCCGACCATGCCGATACCGGCAAGGCGCATATCGGCGAAGATGCTGAAGTCCTCGTTCTTCCGGAGTTCGTCGAAGATGACGAAGTCCGGCCGGACAAGCAGGAGAACGTCGGCGGTGTTGGTCATGCTCCCGTCAAGCGCAGTATACTGGGTGATGTTGTCCGGCACCTGCAGTTCGCGGGGGGCTTCCATGGTCTTGACCACGAAGCCGCTGTCCGAGAGCCAGGTGGCCACGTTCTGGGCGAGCGTGGTCTTGCCGGAGCCGGGGGCCCCGACAATGATCATGCCCCGCTTCTCGCTCGTTATGCGTTTTGTGATGATGTCGGACTTGGTGTAGTCCTTCAGCGTCACATCAACGATCGGGCGGACGGCCGTGATCTCCATGCCGTCCGAGAACGGCCGCCGTGCGATCGCGATCCGCATGGACCCGATCTGGACGACCGTGATGCCCCGCTTCTCGACCTCGATGAAGCCGTCGGGGTCGCGCTTGGCCCGCTCGAGGATCTCCTGCGCGAGCGCCCGCAGCTCGTACTCGCTTGTCGGCGCATCGCGGATCTTCACGAGTTTCATGTCCGAGATGGTCCCTTTCTTTGCCATCGGGGGGACGCGTTCCTTGAGGTACACCGCGATGGTGTGCTCGTCGAAGAACTGGTCGATCCCGAGCGGGACAAAATCGGTTACCTGGGGTTTTAAGTAGATGACATCGAGCCCCTTTGCCCGTGCCACTTCGGCCTGCACGTTGTCGCTTGTGATGAACCGTGCAGCATTCTCAATGGCGATATTCCGGATCATCGCGTCGATCTCGCCACCGCTGGCGAGTTTCACCTGTTCGAGCGACGGCCGGATACCGGAGAACTTGAGTTCAATGGTCTTTTCCTCGGCCATTTTGCACAGCGACTGGAGCTCCGCGAGCCCCGAGAACCCGATCTCGCGCCCGTTGTTTGCCTGGGCCTCGAGTTCTGCAATCACCGCTTCCGGCACGATTATTGTTGCACCCTTGTATTCACCGGCTTGTATCATTGAGGTTATGCGTCCGTCGATGAGGACGCTCGTATCTGGTACTAAAATCATATGATATCTCCGTATGGTCTTTGCTATGGTATGCTATGCTATCCATATTCTGTGCGCACTTTTTCCGGCGGCCGGACCCTCCATGCAATCAATGATCCGCCGGCCGTTGATCAACGCTTTGCGTTGATGTGTACGATATTTGAAGGGGAGGTTTATATACATACGGGGCACGCGAAGCGTGGCTCGTATGGGAGAAGAACGCCCGGGCGTTCTTCGACTTGTGAGGGGATTAGGAACGAGCCCTAGAATAATTTGGAGGCATTCTTCGAGAGGTGGGACTATATGTATGAGGTTCAATTTGGAATATTTCGATAAATTAAGTTTTTATGAAAAGTAAATCGTTCTTGTAAAATTTTTATATCTGAGTCTGGGCATGTACCAATATCGATCGTTGGTCTTACAATCCATTTTGGTAGGAAAACATACTTTTGAAAGATTAAAAACCTTTGAATGGGCACAGGTATGTAGATATCTGAGATGTCAAATTTTTTGTAATATTTCTCTAACAATTCTCTATTGTTGTTGAAATCAGATGATGTTGAGTGAATCTCAAGTTTGAGGGTTTCGAGCCACCAAATTTTCTCATTTTTAATATTCTCAACAAGATTGATCCCGTATGGAACTGCAATAAATTCGACGGAAATGTTAAGTAAGTAGGTAAATATGAACAATAATGCGATATTAGTTAAAAAATTAGACATTAGATAAGGGAAATTAGGAAAAACAAAAAATGCCAATAAAACTATCGGAAAAATGTAGAAAAAGAATGTCCATGCAATCATAAGAATTCCAATAATTATTAAGAGAATAGCCAAGAATAACATTTTCAATTTTGATTTATTCTCAACATTTTTCAGATTATTCATAAGATCGAGGAGAACATCCCAAAGAATTCCCCTAGTATTCAAGTAATAATTTGCAATTATTGTAATTACAGAAAATATGATCAAACAAAATGAAAGGGGTATTCCAAGAATAAGCGTATCGTTAAGGTGGGGGATATTAATCCAATTCTGAAAATTGGCATAACTCAATATTACGAGCGTTGAGAGGAAAATGAAAAAAGCCCAAGAATGTGGTTCTCCCTTTTTTGAATATACCCAATCTGCGGTCAAAAAATATTTTAACCGATCTCGTTCATTGGCGTTAAGAACTTGGATAAAATTCAGAGACAATTTTGGTTTAATTTTCCCTTGAGCCTCCGGAATCTTCAATAGTTTTTTAACATATTCCCAATACCCCCAGAATAAAAAAAGCAATGAAGTGGAAATCAGATAAAAAAGAATCAACTGATTTTTATCGATAAATTGTGTGATAGATGGCCATATTGATGCAATTATTGCAATTACACTAAAAATTGTTAAAATTAGAGAGAATTTTTCCGAACTAAATTTATTAAGGATTTGATACTCTTTCTGAATTTCATCATCAATTTCCTTGAGTAATGATTCCTTTGAAAGGTTTACACTCCACGGCCGGTTAGGCTGAATCATTAATAGGAAAATGTTTTTCCATAAATTAATGCTATTTATTCACACTTAAAAATTGAATAACGTAACCTATTTCGTCCCGCACTCCCGATTTTCATTCAATGCACCGCCGTTGTCATTATTTCGGAAGAGCTCTTTCAGAAATTCCCACAGCTGACTGGCGTATATGATTCGACAAGAATCACCTCAGCTCCTGTAGGATAGGAATCGTTTCTTACCGTACTCGTGGTTATTGAGTATGAATTACCCGATGAACTACCTTGGATGTCCACGAGTTTGCCTTTAATAATTATACAGCTCCCGACTTGAGCATTTTTAACTTCCTGCTCTAGCTCAGGATTTAGAAAGACGAGACGATTAAGGCTAATGTGTTCGTCAATATACTTCTCGGTGAGGCCTGCGGAAACAGGAATATCATAGTGATACGAAAGAGAGGAGGGACCCATCGTGAAAGTGAAATATGATAGAATGTTTTTATCGACAAGGTCGCCATTCACTACCGCAAGATCGAGTGGGATGAACCCATCTGGCATCGTGGCAGGATATGCTTGACGTCCGACAATTTTTCCGGAGAGTAAATAAGCATTGGTGGAGGTGAGAGTGAACTGCCAGTCTCCTATAGTCTTGGAATACTGCTGTGGAGTTGAGAGTGGACTTTGAATGAAGCTACCATTTCCGGGTAGGACAGAGGGAGCCTCCTGAGATACAACAGTTGGAATGGAAGAACTTAGTGCATTAGGTATTGATCCGGCCATCCCAAGAATAAATACCGCGACGATTATCAATACAACTGTGATACTAAGAAGTGAAAGGATCCATGAAATGATCCCCCAATAATTACTCTTTGGATATAGTTTAGTAATAATCCAATAAACTACAAACAAAACAATTAACGATATGATAAAAGTTCCAAGGAAAAATTCTAAAACATCTGAGATACCCTCTGTTATCGGCTCAGATAATGTTGCTAAAAGTGCATATATCAGTGATAGAACAAGTACAATCCACTCCCCGACAGTTGTATCTTTACGTCGTAAATTATTTGATGGAGCAATTGGATCTCTGGTCATTTTTACATATACCCAATAGAGCCCGCATCCAAGGAAAGCAAAACAAAAACCGTAGAAATATGCCCAGTTAATGCTGCGGTTATGTTCTTTAGCAAAGGTTGCTGCCCAAGGACCTAACCAAAAATATCCTATTAGTGCCCCGATTATTCCATAACCCGGGCTTCCAAGAAGTGCTAACAAAATAAAGATAATAATTACCCAATGCGTTGATGAATTCAGTTCATTCCAAATATTCTTAGATTCTTCAGATGCTGGAGTAATGACGTCCGGGGCAGGATGCCCGCAATATTCACATTTTTTTACACCTTGCACCAATTGTTTTCCACATTTTTCACAATTTGTCATTCTCCCCCCTCACCACCTTAATACAACACTCCATTCTTCCAGAAGAACGGCTTCTCATACTCCCGCTCGAAATTGGCGAAAACACTTTCATAGAGTGCCGGATATTTCGCCTCCTTCAGCGGGATATTGAACATGAATTTTTCCATCTCATATCCGTCGGGATCATTGTATGATTCTACCGGCAATTCAAGACCGATAACAACGAAGACCGGGATTTTTTTCTTGAAAGCAAATTCCTGGTAACGTTTGAGCTGGGCTGGATTGGCCCATTCAAGCTGATTGTTACGATTGAGATTTGTCCGGTATTTACATTCAACAGCGAATTTTTCTCTGGTCGGCATGTATTCGAAAATAAAATCCGGATTTTTACTGCTCTCAACATACCGTTCGGAATTTGTCTTGAAGGAGTGCGTCTTTTCGAGGATTTTGAAATATTTCGGCGTGAAGAGGCGCTCAACATGGTCCTCGAATCTTTTCCCAACAATCTCATTATCATTTGAGATATGGTAATCGATCTTCTGGATTACATCTCCGAGCTTCCCAAGAATCCCCATAATACTGGATGGATTATTTTTCCACAGCATAAAATTTTTGAAATGCTGTTGGAATAGATCTTTTCAATGAGAGTAATGAGAAAGATTGAATCTCTTGAACCGCTTTATAAAAGCTCATTGATTATTGTATGGATGAAATTGATGAAACACGTGTCAAGCTAAATGATTTTTCTTTTACTCATAATGGCATTGGTTTTACAATTACAATACCGGTTTATTCTGATGTAAAAGCAATCCTGTGGGACAATACGCCATACCAGGAACAAGAAATTTCACGGTACTATCTGGATTATCTCAAAAATACACTCCAACGAAAATACCTGAATGAGCTGCTTGAAAAAATTCTAGGCTTCGCCACGAACCAAAACGATCTTGCACGAATTGCGATCAGCCTTGTTCAACGAATCCCCTATGATACCGATAAAGTAACGTACGATCTCAAATACAATCCATATGCAAAAATCAGATATCCGTATGAAGTAATTTTTGATAACAAGGGGATTTGTTGTGAAAAATCCCTGTTGCTTGCATTTCTCTTAAAGGAGCTTGGTTTCGGTGTTGTGCTCTTTATATTTCATGATGAAAACCATATGGCAATGGGAATTCAGTCCCCATCGGAGTTTGGCAATTATCATACCCGATACGCATTCGTAGAAACTACGGTTCCCAGTATCATTACCGATACTCAAGGGACGTATATAGAATCCAACAGACTCGGTATATTCAGATGCAAATTGAAATCAAATCCGACAGTCATTCACTTGTGTGAGGGAAATTCATTTACCGGAGTATACGTGGAATTCCATGATGCCAAAGAATGGAATGAATTAAATGAAAAATACCACTACGAAGAAGGCTATTATTTCAAGAGGCGTCTGAGTCTCATCCGTAAATACGGTTTTTAAGATTGAAGACCCTCATCATCATGGGAATTATTGATCGACCGTTCGATATCTCCCTCTCCCCCCCGTGCCCTCCCCCTCACAGCCCGTTGCCAGACGCCGGCTCACGATTCCCCGCCGGAGAATGGCGGATTGTTGTGGGAGAATTACCGCGATCCCCCGAAATGTCGAATGTTGAAAGCATGAGACACGAGGAGACGGCAGTCTTCGAATCGTTGTCTCCCGGGATTTGGGGGTGAGGCAAAAGAGGGACAACCTAGGGCACACGCCCCCCGCCTAAATCGTCCACCGCCCCTTCCCAATCTCCATCTGGATTCGCTTGGACTGGTACAGGAAATAAAGGATCCCGGCGCCAAACACAACGGACAGGACCATGTACGCAAACATGGCGATCATAAAAAGGTCCTCCGGCCCGGAATTGAACAATTCCCGGATTTTTGCAATGAAAATAATATTCACAACCACTTCGCATGCGCAGAAACCGAAAAAACCGAGGCGATACAACTTTGCCTGTCTCTCAAGATCTGCATTCGTGGAATCCGTCATGCAATCCGGTTTCCTGCGATGATTGATTAACTCATGCATCCGGTTCCGGTGTTGACCGGTAATCCTCGTTCGTAAATCTCCGCTCATACAGCATCCGGCATCCACGTAGTGTCCGGTTCGGCTCATCGAGCGCCCATCCTGTTCCCCCCACCCCCCCCGTGCCCCTCCCTTCATCGAACAGCCCGTTGCCAAACCCCTTCTCACGATTCCCCGCCGGAGACCCGGGCACAGCAGGCACTCGAAAAGAAAACCATCGGTCCTGGCAGGATCCCGATTCTCATTGCAAAATCGATCAGCGATTTCCGGATTGCAATCGCGATCGCGATCCCGATCAAAATTTTTTCTGGAAAAATCGGGAACCGGTTTTCATTTCAAAATCGATCAGCGATTTCCAAATCAAAATCGGATCCTGGTTTTCATTTTGAAATCGATCAGCGATCGAAAAACCGGTCTCAGCGAATTCCCACAGTCGGAGCGATAAATCGGGATCCGATTTTCGTACGAAAATCGATCAGCGATTTCCGGATTAAAATCGATCCGCGATTTTTATTTTCAAATCGGATCCCGAATTTGTTTTTTCAATCGCGATCGCGATCCCGATTAAAAACCGTTCCGGAAAAACCGGGGATCGATTTTCAGATCAAAATCAGATTTCGTTTATTCTCTTACTTTCCCCCTCCCGCCACCTCTCCCAATCTCCGCGTGGCAATCCCGCGAACGGAACAGATCCTGCATCGCGAAATTCAAATCGTCAGCGCTATATATTTTCGTTCTGAATAATTCGCATGGAAAAGACCGGTATTTTTTTGTTGTTCATCTCCTGTTTGTTTTTTCTTACACCCTCTGTTATGGCGGTTTCATCACCGGTATCTGTCGCCAATCACGAGATGATAATTACCGCAACAGGTGAAAACAGCACTGCAACACCTGTCATACCGAATGCAACAATCGGCAATGAAGCCGAATCATCTGAATCATTTACCAATCGGTTGAATGCGCTCCGTAACCAGTCGTCCCGTATTACGGTTGTCGACAGGGAAGTATTACGAGGCAAACCGGTATATGTTGCCAAACCCTCCTCTGATAATCTCATGCGGACCGTCAGGATCTGGACATTCGGTGACGAGATCTCCGTTTCAACCCGTTCGGCATCAGAATTTTTCGGGCGGATTCCCTTACAGAATGAATCAACGGGAATGCTGATGAGCGCAGATGAAACGAATGCAGTGATAGGTCCGGACCTGACGATTATTATTGAATATCCAGCTGTCCAGGGTCAGTACGATATTTTAATTGACCGGACTACGGGGTCCGTGTCAGACAACCGGACAGGAAAAAACCTGTTTAATTTAGAGGATAAATCCTCCTTGACGAGATATCAGAATATTGCCATTTTTTTGGATGCCATCAGTGATGAACGGAGTAATGATTCGTATGCCGTGTATCACATCGGAATGATTGAACCGTATATCCGGATTGATCCTGTAGAAAGCGTGAAAAAAGGATCACTACTGAATATTACGGGAATAACAAATCTTCCGAGTGGAGAAGCACTCATCGGACAACTTTATTTTACCAACCGGTATTTTGGATCTCTGAAACCATCGCACCAAATTTATATTCACCCCGGGAATGAGGATCAGAATACCTGGTCATGGTCAATAAAAACTGATGACATTCCTTCTTCGGAATATTTTTTCAGGATCTCTCCTGCTGATCAAAATATCAGGCAAAATTTCTATGGAAAATCCTTCACGATTTTCCCGAAAAATGCTTCAGAAAATATGATGGCGTACGGATATGAAAGAGGCACCTCAGGAAATCTCAGGCGTTGCAATAACACCACAGTTTTTTGTGACGGAGAACATAAGACCTCGATTGATTTAGCCGGCCACTATAATCGAATTGTTTTCTCATATTCGCCTGTTTCCATTAACATCACAAACGCAACATTTATCAAAGAATGCTATTCGCCCCATTCATCCCGCGTCCTGAATACTACGATAATTCCCACGACAATCCATCGCATTAACAATAAAACAATCATCATCGATCCTAACCAAATTCTCTGCTTCACGGATACCGGACCTGCATATTTGTGCGATAATTGCCACTACGAACTAGATGTAAAATTTTCATATCCAAATCCCCCGGCGAATGCATCAAAAGAGGTAATTTATTTTACGTTCAGTACAGGATACCTGTGGAAGGATGACCCTGAACAGACACAATATCCGATACAACCGGATAAAGTCACTTCTGAAAATCGATCTACCAATGTAAAAAATGTCAGCGAGTTGGCAGATGAAAACAATTTCACACCTCCTTTCCCCACAACACAACACGCCTCAATTTCTTTTTTTATACCGATTTCAGCGATATTGGTGATAGGACTTTTATGTTTTTCAATGAGGCAAAAGTAACTTAAACAATTTTTGACGGAAAACATTACTCATTCGTGGCCGCTTCCCACTCCCCCCGTGCCCCTCCCTCTCTCTCACAGAATGTCGCCAAACCCCTTCTCACGATCTCCCGCCGGAGAATGGTGGATTATTCCGGGGAAGACCGCCCTTGGGAAAGAGTTGTTCCCGCATCGTAATCCGGGCCCTATACAGCCCTGGATTGCCCTTACCGGCACCGCTTTTTGCGAATCACCGGTCAAAGCCACCCTAATCCGGCACATTTTTCCGGAAAACGTTCATTTCAAAGGATTTACGCAAAACGGGGCGTTTTCCACGGCGTTGTAAAATCCTTTTGTACGCTTTCCCGTGGCGAAACTCGGGGGTTTGCAGGGTGCAGCAGGGGCAAATGAAAGGAATGCCTGTTTTGCCCTTTCGGGGAACCCCGGATCGAATCCCGGTTCTCATTGCAAAATCGATCAGCGATTGCCGGATCAGGATCGTTTCCGGAAACGCATCTCTTCTATGATGCGCTGTTCCACTTCAGCATATAACCTGCCGGTGTAAATCTTTTCAATGGCGATGCTGAGGCCGATGACCAGCGATCCGATGAACCCTGTGAGATACCCGGCGAACGGGAACGTCGGCATAATACCGGTCCGGTTCAGGCCCGCAATGCCGGCCCCGGCCATGAACAGCAGGATGCCGGCAAGGAGCACTGCGATGACGCCCGCCTCGATCAGGTAATAGCGTCTCCGTTCCCGGGAGTTCATGAGGTCATACGGGTGTGGCGGTTCCGGTGGCGGCTCTGGTTTTTTACTACGGGCTTCCGGTGGAATGAGGACAAGACATTTGTCGCAATAAATATCGCCGGGTTTCAGTGAATTGCCACAGGCATGGCAGGTGCCGGGTATCACCGGCCTGGCCGGTGCTGGCGGCGGGGGTGGCACGTCCGGAGGTTTTGCCCGGGGAGAAAAATCGGGGAGAAGGACAAGGCATCTCCGGCAATACCTTTCTCCGGGGGTGAACGATGTTCCGCACGCCCGGCAGGTCATCTGGTCGGGAAATCCGCCGGCCACTTCCGGCCCGGTCCGGCCGGCAGCGATTGTCCCGGGGGATCCGGATGAATTGGGGGCGGGATCTGCCACTCCAGCGGGCCGGGGGGAAATTTCTCCGGCCGGGACCGGAACCACTGTATGGGGATTTTTTTCCGGAACGGGTTCCGGTGACCGGTCGGGAACTGCCGGGGGAGCAGCCGGAATAGTTACTTCCGGTACGGGTATGGCCGGCTGCGTACGGGGGGCATTCTTCGACTCGCACGATGCGCAAAGTTCGGAAGAACCAGCCGGGATAAGAGCTCCGCATCCTTTGCATACCTTCTGGAAAACAAACGACGGCTTTACTGAATCAGGAGTCTGTTTCCTGCCGCTTCGGTACAGCGTAATACTGATGATCAGGAAATAGAGACCTGCGATGACCGTGAGCACTCCCAGTATCCCCGCGATACTCTTGTACATGCATAACCGGCGGTCAATGGTTTTGGGGGATACATGTTCTCGCGCCAGAAGCAGAATATCAAGGATAAAATTGAGAACGAGCAGGCAAAGGAGGAAAACGCCGCCATAACTCCAGCCCGTGCTCCCCGAAGAAAATATGTTCAGATGAATGATGGCAGAAACAAGTCCGAAGAAAAAACTGATACATATATCCAGGATGATGATCGCCCAGAAAAGCCAGGAATAATGAAACGGCTGCACGTCTCTTGCGGGCACCGCTAATGGCGATGGTTTGTTCCGGGCCGGGCCGGCGATGACCGGTTCCGGCCGGAGTAATCCATTGGTTTCTCCTGTGGCCGTCCGTACTTCACCGGGTGATGGCGGAAGCCGTGCTCCGCATGCCGGGCAGAACGGCTGATTCTGTTCCAGGATCGGGTGGGCACATTCAGGACAAAATCTGGCCATAATCGGACCTTTGTTCTCTCATTCCAGAAATCTCACGCGATCGATATAGATATTTTGCCGTGAGTACGCTCCCCCGGGCCACCCCCCCCGACTCCCCTCCCCCTCATGTGGGGGGGGTCATCCCCCGTCCGGAAATTTTTTTTAAAGGCAGAGGGGGTCTGCCACTGATCCCCGTCAGCGCAAGAGCCCGGATCATACGCTCACAGAAGAGAACCGGTATCCTGTCCAAAACGATGATAAGAAGAACGGCAAAAGGATGATCATGAGCTCCGGTGTCACGATCGATCGGGTTTACCAGGAAATCAAGAAAATCCGGAAGGATATGGTCAGGAGGGAAGATCTCGAGGCCCTCGTGGACACCGTGGAGATCCTGAGCAATCCGGCAGCCATGCAGGCAATTAAAAAAAGCGATCGGGACATCAGGCAGGGCAAGGTAAAAACCATCTCATCGATCAATGACCTGCTCAACGAGTGTGCCTGATGGCATGGACCATCAAACGAACCGATACCTTTCTTGAAAGTTTCAGCAGGTCCGGAATAATATAAAAGTCATTGCCGAGCTCAATAAAAAACTCCCCCGGCTTGCAGAAGATCCGATGCATCTCGGGGGCTGGCTGTCCGGTTCGCTTCACGGGAAAAAGTCCACGAGAATCGCAAAAGATTACCGGCTGATTTTCCTTCCGGATGAACGCGAGCAGGTTGTTTACCTGGTTTATATCGATCACCGCGAACATGCGTTTGATTAACCGGTTCCTGTGGTGAACGACTTACAAAAGCCTCTCCCTCCCATCATTTCTGTCTCCCGTACCCGCTCCTTCTCCCATTCCCCAATCCCCCAGGCGCCCCCTGCAACCATCCCGGTAGGGCTGTGCCCAACGGAGCCCGAAATCGCCTCCGATTCCACCTTTTTCCGGCCCGTTTGGCAACATCCCATCAAAAAACAGCACCATGGTTTTGAGAATCGCTCATTTCAGCCCCCGATTGCCCTGAATCGGCACAATCCTCTCCCGGAAATGACAACATATGGCAACGATAGGAAAGCCGATCCCGGGCCCCGTCTGGCTGGGGCACTTGGGTATTCCCCGGGCCCGCCAAATGCGAATACAGGCGTCTTTTTGCTGGGTGATTTTCACCGGATTCGGGCACAACGGGATTGTCTGGATCCGGCGGGGATCGGCCCTTTAAACGCTGCTAAATAGTGTCATCATTCTCCGACGTAAAATAGCGAAATTGTATCGAATTATGGTCGTTATTCTGCGAAACAGTGTTGCCGGGCCGGAAAAGCAGGGTGATCCGGGCCTGATAAGGGCCCGGATGGGAGACGGGCATTCCAGAATAGGTGGGGGTACCCCCGCTAAAAAATTGTCGAATGACGGGGATCTGACGCTGACTATCCTCAAAGCAGAGATTTTTCCGGGTCTTTCATGACGTACAGGAAGCCTGATAATCTTCCCGGTATACTATTCATGCACAGAATTTTCCTCGGGTCATTCCATGGAAGTCGAAGAGCAGATCATCAGGGAACTCCGGCACGTGCCCCGACAGCACTATCGCGAGATCCTTGATTTCATCCGGGCAAAAAAGAAGGATGCCTGCGGGATGGTCGCAGAAACTGCGCTTGCAAGCGAATCATCCCTGAAAAAAGACTGGCTGCGTCCTGAGGAAGACGAGGCATGGGCGGACTTGTAAAGGGCGACGTTGTTGTCGTCCCATTCCCGTTTTCCGATCTGAGCAGTGCCAAGAAACGCCCGGCACTTGTTCTGGCTACTCCGGGTGGCGATGATGTGATCCTATGCCAGATAACAAGCCGGCTGGTTTCCGACCGCTACGCCATTCTGATCGGTGAGGACGATTTCTTGTCCGGATCACTCCGGCAGGAAAGCAATGTGCGGCCGACCCGGATTTTCACGGCCGATACATCTATCATCGAGTATCAGGCCGGCCATCTCAATAAAATGGCGATGGAAAAAATTACCGACAGGATTATCGACATTCTCCGGGCTGATTAACGAGATCCTCGCATGGCTGATAAAAAATCCTCGAAGCAGTGAACCTGTTCCGGACAACGCTTGAATCCGGAGGACTCCGGGTCAACAATCTCATCCTGTTCGGGTCGTCAGGTTCCGGCACGTACCGGCCGGGCAGCGATATCGATCTCGCGGTGATATCCGATGATTTTACCGGCAAGGATATTTTCACGCGGGCACGGATGACAAAAGATGCGGAACTGAAAACGATCCGGAAATTCCGGATTGCGCTTGATATCATTACCCTCACGCCCGCTGAGCACGATGACCGGAGTTCCTTGTTCCTCAATAACATCCGGAAGGGAATCCCAATCCTTTCCATACAATCAGCATAATTTCGATCAGAATCGTTGCGAATTTAAAGGCCCCCAGGATGGCCACTCTCCCCCCCGCCGCCCCTTCCGGCGACCTGATCCCAACGAAGCCCGAAACCGCCTCCGATTGCCCCTTTTTCCGGTATGTTTGACAATATACCGGCGAAAAACGACACCCTGTTTTCCGGAATCGTTCATTTCAGCCCCAGATTCCCCCGAATCGGCCTTTCCAGCGCCCGGAAAAGGCAACATCTGGCAACGATACAAAGGCCGATCCAGGGCCCCAATGGGCAGGGGCACAAGCGGAATCCCGGGAGCAGCCAAACGCGAATACGGGCGTCTTTTTGCTGGGTGATTTTTGCAGGATTCGGGCACAACGGGATTGTCTGGATCCGGCGGGGATCGGCCCTCCAGACGCTGCTAAATAGTGCCATCATTCTCCGACGTAAAATAGCGAAATTGTATCGAATTATGGTCGTTATTCTGCGAAAGAGTGTTACCGGGCCGGAAAAGCAGGGTGATCCGGGCCTTATACGGGCCCGGATGGGAGACGGTCGTTTTGGGAGGGGGGTCCTTTGCCGGCCAGCCACATCCCGCGGTCGCCACCGTCCCCGGATAAGAACGCATTAATACGGTTACAAAAATATTCCAATAATCCGAAGGCTGCATCATGGACCCGCAAACGAGATCGTATTACGGCAATCTTGCGATGGTTGCACTTTGTCTTGCGGCCTTTATAGCGCTGACAATCTGGTTCGCGTACGATGCACTTGTCGTGAAGAAGGATCCCTTCCAGCTGTTTATCGGGAGTTACGGCAGCGCATTCCTGACCTCTGCCGCGATCATCCCAACGCTGGTCCTCTTTGGGAGGCTGTATACAAAACAGCTCGTGCCCGGGCCGGACGGGCGGTTCCATGAACCCAAAACGGAGGGAGAATCCAACCCGGCAGATCCGGAGAAAAAATATCTCTGGGGTGTCCCGGTCCGGTACGTCAACTGGTACATCGCGCTCTTCTCAGGAGTGTTCATCATCGGAATAACCTACGCGCTGACCCGATCGGCCGTGATCACGCTCGTCATGGCCGGCCTGGTGCTGGTCTTTTGTGCAATCTGCCGGTACCTGACGCATAACGGCTGGGGTTTCTTATTCTTCCTGATGGCCGGGTTCTATCTTTTCCCGATCCTGATGCTGGCTTTGTATGTCGCGGAGCCGGTGTATGCCCCGGATCAGTTCATCCCGCGGATCGTGGCAAGGCCGTATTCCGCCGTGCTCGCTTTTGCAATCATGCTCTTGCCCGTCATCGCGATTATCCGGGGAAAACGCAGTTCCCGTACTCCGCAGGAAGATCACTGAGTCCAGCCGGAGACCCGCGAATCATTACCGGTTACCAGGAACTCCCGTTTTTTCATCCGTATAGAGGATGACCGTGGCAATGCCCATCACGACCAGGCCAACGGCCATGAGGCCGGAGACCACCAGGCTGATCAATCCGGGAATCATGCCGCTGATGAGAGAACCATACGCGGACCCGGCCCGGCCCAGGAAGAACAGCGTGACAAGAACGAATCCGATCGTAACCAGCAGAATAATTGCGAATGAAACGTACGTCTCCACCCACATCCTCCGGAAAATCACAACCGATTCACGCATCGCGGCAGCCATGTCCCTGTTGCCGAGAACCATTGCGGGCAGGGCAAAGAGCGTGATCAGGTAGAAACCGGTTGCGAAGACGCCGACCGGGATCCAGAGAAGCGCACCGATGAGCGTCCAGCCGGCAAGGGATCTCCTGTGATCCCATGCCAGGGACAATCCTTGGCGCATGCCTATTGAATTCCCCGCCGGGATCTGTGCAACGCAGATAACCAGAGCGGCTGCCGGATAAAAAAATACAAAATTTACGACAAACGCCACAATAAAGGTGAGAGCAGCCCACAAGATTGCCGCGGAATTCAGATCAACGGGAGACGCGGAGATTCCGGTAACAGACCGGATAGACAGATCGGCGACCATCGATACGATAAAGGTCAGAAAAATCAGGAACGAGAACCAGAGCAGCCGCCGGTTTCGCCCGAGAATTTTCATGCTCTGTGCTGCAATGGCTGTCCCTCTCCGGATCCGCCCGGATCCCGGGGACCCGCCATCCGGCAGTGCCGTTGGATTGCCGAGCGGGGGAGCTGATAATTCCGGTTGTGAGGTCCTGAGATACTGTGCATCCGGGCACCAGCCCAGCCATCCGCGGATTCGTTCAGTCACGCCGGTCATTTCATCATCTCCTTTACGTGTGCAAAAAGTTCTTCAGCCATTGTTGTCGGATGGGGAGGAGTATGCGTCAACATATGCATGTTGACTTTATATAAGTTGTTGAAAACAACCGGCGCCCGCAGAACATACCGGCAGGTCCCATGCCCGGACCGGATTGCAGACCGGTCGTTTTCGAACCGGGCCCCCGTCAGGTTTCCGTGATCCGTCCCGGGATCCGGTATTATTCCCGCACAATTCCCCGGGTCCGGTTCTGTCATTCCTCTGCCGCACCCGGAATTTTTAAAAAAATTTATGTACTTTCATTCAGATTCAATGCCACCGGTATCTCCTGCTGCCCCGGGAAATTCCCGCTCGCAATGCGTGCAGTACGGCGAATTCCCGGATACTGCGAACGGAGACCCTGTGATGAACCCGATAGTTACCCGCCCCGTGATGGTATTTCTCGTCCTGATTGCCTGCTTCGTATCCCTCGTACCGGCTGTGACCGCAGCGGCCTGCGACCGGCCTGTTGATCCAATCCTTCTCGGGACCTGCCAGAAGGACACTGAGGCATCCGAGAGCCGGGTAGTGCTGCGCTGCGTGGATGCGTCCACATCGGTCGCTTCCCAGCCAATCGACGAATATCACTGGTATTTTGGTGAGGGAACTGGTCGCGTCGTGGCATGGGTGGATAGTAAAACCGCGAAGTATGAATATGCCGGCGGCGAGGTCTCAATCGACCACCGCGTTGGAACCATATGTAACAAAAAAAATTCATCATACGTAAGAACCACATTCTCCTGCAACAGTCCCGCGGCAGGTTTCACGGTTGACAAGGACAGCGGCACGGCCCCGCTGACCGTTCATATCACTGATAAAAGCCAGCATACACCGGCTGATATCACGACCTGGCAGTACCGGAAGGACAATGTTCCGTTCTCAACGCAGCGGAACCCGACCCTGACGCTTACCACCCCGGGCACCTATACCATCACGCAGCAGGTGAAAAAAACCTGCAGCCCGGTTTCCGATGCCGCGAGCAGGACGATCAAGGTCAGCCCGGCGATCGCGGTCTATTCTGCAGTCAACCTTTCCGGCGTCACCGTTTCCAGCCCCACAACGACCGTCACCACAACCGTGACCACCACGATCACCACGACAACGGTGTCGCCTGCACCGGTGGTCCCCTCATACTCAGAAACTCCGTTTACGGGAACCGCCCTGGCAGCCGCGACAACGGTACAGGTGCCCGTTGAGACAATAACGGCATCGCAGCAGACAACCGCTGCCGGGCTGCCGTCCACAGCAACACAGGCGCCGCAAGCTTCAGGAATCACGGCTCCTGTACCGGCCGTACCGGGAACCGGCACGCTCTCCGTGAAGACAGAACCGGCCGGCGCACAGGTGTTCATCGATGATGTCCTCCGGGGGATGAGCCCGGCCAGCATCCCGGAGCTCGCGGCCGGCCCGCATATGCTCCGGCTGGAGAAGAGCGGGTACCGGAACATGACAGTCCCGGTTTCTATCGGTGACGGGAAGGTGACCGAATATTCAACCTCGCTCGAAGCGGAGGGCGGCGGGGCGGGAGGGATCGTGCCAATCGTCGCTGCTATGGTCGTGATCGCAGCAGTTGCGGGCGGAGCGTACTGGTACATGCGGAAGAAACCGCCGGCAGCCGGCGGCAACCCGTAATTTTTTTTTGCGGAACACTCCCGGCGTCCTGCGGGAGAGCCCGGGCCGATACCAGCCGGCAGTTCCCGGGGCCGTGGCATGGTGCACAGTTCGGGAGAATCTTCGGCTATCCCCGGGCCCGGTGGATTATTATGAAAAATTTTAATACATCCCGTTCTGATTCAATGCCACCGGCATTTCCTGCTGCCCCGGGGATTCCCGCCCACCATGCATGCAGCCAGGCGAATTCCCGCATACTGCGAACGGAGATCCTGTGATGAACCCGATAGTTTCCCGCCCCGTGATGGTATTCCTCGTCCTGCTTGCCTGCTGCGCTGTCCTTGCACCGTTTGCGAATGCCGAAACCTGTTATAAACCGATAGTGGGGGGTTCCTGTGTATTGAATCAGGATTTGTCTGACTCCAGAGTCACGATAGATTGTACAGATTCGTCCACCCCCTTCCTCAAATCACAATCGATTACTGCCTATAGCTGGGAAACTAATGGTTTTGAGAATCCAGAAGACGCGGGATTACACATGCACTTCCCTACAAAGAATGCAAGGTTTGAGTATTCTGGCGGATGGGTGGATATAATCCATAGTGCAAAAGCTGACTGCGGCGAATGGAATGGGACAGGGAAAAAGTACACGTTTCATTGTACCAGTCCCGCAGCAGGTTTCACGGTTGACAAGGAGAGTGGCACGGCCCCGCTGACCGTCCACATCACGGATACCAGTCAGCGTACGCCGGCTGATGTCACAAGCTGGCAATACCGGAAGGACAATGTCCAGTTCTCAACGCAGAGGAACCCGGCCATTACGTTCACCTCCCCGGGCACCTATACCATCACGCAGCTCGTGAAAAAATCCTGCAGCCCTGTTTCAGATGCCGCGAGCAAAACGATCAAGGTGAAATCCGCGTCCGGCCCCGGGGTTATCGTCACGATGGTCCTGAACCTGTCAGCCGGAACGACCACGACAACCACGACAACCGTCACTACAACCGTGACCCCCACCGTCACCACGACCACGGTGTCTCCTGTACCGGTGGTCCCCGTGAATGCGGATACGCCGGCAACAGGCTCCGTGCCCGTGACCACGGAACCGACACCAGCACAGGTCACGTCCACACCACAGCAGGCTGCAACGGCAGGAGCGACTCCCGCCCCGTCGCAGGTACCGGCAACTCCTGCACCGGCATCGCCCGGCACCGGCACACTCTCGGTTGCCACAAATCCCCCGGGGGCGCAGGTCTTTATCGATGATGTCCTGCGGGGACTCTCCCCGGCAACCATTCCCGAGCTCCCGGCCGGATCCCACACCCTCCGGCTAGAGAAGGCCGGTTACAAGAACATGACCGTGCCGGTCTCCATTGGCGACGGGAGGGTGACCGAGTACTCGACCTCGCTTGAGGCTGAATCCGGCGGTCTGGGGATCGTGCCAATCATTGCAGTCGTTCTCGTGATCGCAGCAGTCGCGGGCGGGGCGTACTGGTACACGCGGAAAAAATCCCCGGGAACCGGCGGGCAGGGTTAACGTTTTTCACCCGGAAAATTCCCTGTTTTTTCCCGTTCTGTCCCGGGTTACGGTGGCATCCCCTCCTGTCTCTCCCGCCGCTCCCGGAATAATATAAAAAAATTTATGACCTTTTCGTCCAGATTCAATGCAACCGGCATTTCCTGCTGCCCCGGGGATTCCCTCTCGCGCTGTGTGCAGCACGGCGAATTCCCGGATCCTGCGTATGGAGACCTGCCGATGTACCTGTTACGTTCCCGCCTCGCACTGGCGTTCATGGTCCTGACTGCTTTCTGTGCTGTCCTCATGCTCCCCGTGACCGCCGCATGTACCGAACCGCACGTTGATTTTACCTTCGATACCGGGACAGCACCGAGCTGTCCGCCGTTTAACGTCACTTTCAGGGACACGTCGGTGATCCCTGCCGGGACAACGGTCACGGGAATCGTATGGAATTTCGGCGACGGAGAAACCAGCACGAAAAAGAACCCGGTCCATTCATATGGCATGCGTGGACCCTACACCGTCGCGCTCAAAATAACCTCTTCCTGTGGAGCGCCCAAAATAAAGACCAAATCCGTTAATCTGGTTTGCAGACCGCCCTTTGGAAATTTTATCGTGGATAAGGACACCGGAAATGCACCGCTGACTGTCCATATAACGGATACCATTCAGGATTATTGTCCCGGCAGCACATTGGTGATATACGAAAATAACGGTGAAGAATTTTCACGGGAAAGGAATCCGGAGATAACGTTTCGATCAGCAGGCACGTACACGATTGTTATGAGCGTACAGAAAACCTGCACTGGCGTACCTTCAATTGCGTCCCATACAATCACCGTCAACCCGGCGCTTACCGTGTACTCGGCCATGAACTTCTCCGGACCCAACGTTACCAGCCCCACGACAACCGTGACCACAACCGTGACCCCCACGGTCACCACGACAACGGTATGGCCTGACCCGGTCGTCCCCGTGTATGTGGATACACCGGCAGAAGTTTTCGTGCCCGTGACAACGGCACCGACGACCGCACAGGCCGCCTCAGCAACACAGCAGGCAGGAACGGCAGGGCCGACTCCTGCACCGTCGCAGGCAATGGCTACCTCTGCCCCGGCAGCGCCCGGCACCGGCACGCTCTCGGTAATAACGAATCCGGCCGGCGCACAGGTCTTTGTCGATGACGTCATGCGGGGGCTCTCGCCAGCAAACATTCCGGGCCTCCCTGCCGGCCCGCACACGCTCCGGCTCGAGAAGAGCGGGTACCGGAACATGACAGTGCCGGT